>ERZ779922.2316-NODE-2316-length-11391-cov-2.551694_pt1 | contig 11391 bp, 5 predicted proteins | sample MGYA00511544_ERZ779922 | MGnify/ENA primary metagenome ERZ779922 (study PRJEB29588, sample SAMEA2154516) | human gut metagenome | biome: human gut; feature: human-associated habitat; material: faeces | place: Denmark | collected 2008/2010 ... | reverse complement strand
AATCCTGCCGCCGAGACCGCTTGCAGAAGAAATGCAGACCAGCGACGGACAAAACACAGGCATACGCACAAATGGCAACTGCCAGAGCTTTTCGAGCGCCACAGGCACAAACATACACGCAGGCGCAAACACCTGCTGCCAGACCTCTTCAAGCACCACAGACTCAAACACAGATACCAACGCAGGCACCGTGACACCGCTTACACTTCTGATCCAGAAACTCGCCGCCATCCACGCCGCCGAACCGGCGCTTCACGGTGGGCGTTATCAGGAACTTCTGCTGACAAACCGGCAGTACGCATGTGCCAGACACGGTGACCACCAGGCGATCCTTACCGCTGCCAACAACGATGACAACGCCGCTTATTTACAAGTTCCGCTTCCATTCCACACGACAGCGGAACAAGCTACGGATCTGATTACCGGAAAATCGTTTTTGATCGATAAGAATACAAACAAAATTCAGATAGAATTAGAGGGTAACAGCGCTGTTATTCTCGGAATCACGGAGGGGTAACCTTATGAAAAAAGCAGCTTCCACTACTAAACGAACCACATCGAAAAAACCAAAGACAGAGGGACTCGGCGTGATCGGCGAGCTTGACCGGTATCTCTTCGGAGAAGGCCGCCACTACCAGCTCTACCACAAGCTGGGCGCACACCCTTATACATATCGCGGACAGGACGGCTACTATTTCGCGGTCTGGGCGCCGCACGCAGCCGCCGTCAGCCTGGTCGGCGACTTCAACGCCTGGAATCCGGATGCAACCCCGATGAAGCCGGTCGCAGACAGCGGCATTTACGAGCTCTTCGTACCGGGACTTGGCGTAGGACAGCTCTACAAATTCGCCATCACCACGCACACGGGAACGATTTTATTTAAGGCAGATCCATATGCATTTTCGGCAGAATACCGTCCAGGAACCGCTTCCGTGACCGCCGATATCCGCGGCTTCAAATGGAACGATTCCAAATGGATGGAATCGCGCGCGGGCACCGATCCGGTCAAGGCGCCAATCTCTATCTACGAGGTTCACTTAGGATCCTGGAAAAAGAAAAACCGCCCGGAAAAGGACGGTTATTACACTTACATGGAAGCCGCGCATGAGCTGGCTGACTATGTCCTGGAAATGGGCTACACCCATGTAGAGCTCATGGGAATCGCCGAACATCCGTATGACGGCTCCTGGGGCTATCAGGTAACCGGCTATTTTGCCCCGACCTCCCGCTACGGAACCCCGGCGGAATTTATGTATTTCGTCAATTACTTACATAAAAAAGGCATCGGTGTCATCCTAGACTGGGTTCCGGCGCATTTTCCGAAGGATGCACATGGACTTGCCGATTTCGACGGACAGGCGCTCTATGAGTATGCCGACCCGCGCAAAGGCGAGCACCCGGACTGGGGTACCAAGGTCTTTGATTATGCCAAAAACGAGGTATCCAATTTTCTGATCGCCAACGCGCTCTACTGGCTCGATGAATACCACATCGACGGTCTGCGCGTGGACGCCGTCGCCTCCATGCTTTACTTAGACTATGGACGCCAGGACGGACAGTGGGTACCAAATAAATATGGCGACAACAAAAACCTCGAAGCCATCGAGTTCTTCAAACATTTAAACAGCGTGATCCGCGGCCGGAAGGACGGCGCCATCATCATTGCCGAGGAATCCACCGCCTGGCCGAAGGTTACCAAGAGCCCGGAGGAGGACGGTCTTGGATTTACCTTCAAATGGAATATGGGCTGGATGCATGACTTCCTCGAATACATGAAGCTCGACCCGTATTTCCGTAAATTTAACCACAACAAAATGACCTTCGGCATCACCTACTGCACCAGCGAAAACTTCATTCTGGTGCTCTCGCACGACGAGGTCGTCCACCTCAAATGCTCGATGATCAACAAAATGCCGGGCGAATACGAGGATAAATTTGCCAACCTGAAAGTCGGCTACACTTTCATGCTCGGACATCCGGGCAAGAAACTTCTCTTCATGGGACAGGATTTCGGTCAGTTCCATGAATGGGATGAAAAAGTCTCCCTCGACTGGTACCTTACGAAAGAGCCGTTCCATGCCGACCTCCAGAATTATGTGAAAGGGCTTTTGACGCTCTACCACAAATATCCGGCGCTCTACCGCCTGGACGAGGAGTATGACGGCTTCCAGTGGATCAACGCCAACGACGGAGACCGCAGTATTTTCAGCTTTATCCGCCGCGATGAAACACAGAAAAAGAATCTTCTCTTCATCTGCAACTTCACCCCGGTAGACCGCGACGATTACCGCGTCGGCGTTCCGAAACGCGGCACCTACACGCTGCTGCTTGACCAGGAACACGGCTACTACAAGCGCGGCGATAAGATCAGCCATTACCGCTCCATCAAGAGCGAATGTGACGGACAGGCATACTCCTTTGCGTACCCGCTTCCGGCGTATGGAACTGCGGTGTTCCGGTTCTCATAAAATAATGTTCCTATGAATTCAAAAAACCTGCCGCAGACAGACTGTTTATATGGGGGGATACAGTCTGCCTGCGGCAGGTTTTATTTATACGGGTTCTGATTCGTGACCCAATCAATTTTATCCGCGGATCGCCGCTTCCAGCTGCTTCAGCGCTTTCTCCACCGTCGCCCGCGGGCATGCGATATTGATCCGCTCGAAGCCCTCGCCGTCCGGTCCGAACATCGCGCCGCTGTCCAGCCACAGATGTGCCTTGTCCACGATCAGATGTTCCAGCTCTTTTTCATTCAAATGAAGCGCCTTAAAATCCAGCCACAGAAGGTAGGTTCCCTCCGGCTCGATCAGACGGATTTCCGGCAGATGCTCTTCCAGATACGCCTTCACAAACTTCCGGTTCTCCTCCAGATACGCTTTTAGCTGTGCAAGCCACTCCGCGCCCTCTTCATACGCCGCCTGGCATGCTACCAGTCCCATCAGACCGACCTGGCTGTAGCCTGCCGCCGCGATCTCCTTTAAGAGTTTCTTCCGAAGCTCTGGGTTCGGCACAAAGATATTGGAAATCTGCAGTCCCGCCAGATTGAACGTCTTAGATGGTGCCGTGCAGATCAGGCAGTTCTGCTCAAACTCTGCACCCAGCTTCGCAAATACTGTGTGCGGATGTCCCTCGCGGGTAAAATCACTGTGGATCTCATCGCTGACCACGAGCACACCGTGACGCAGGCAAATCTCGCCAACCCGGCGCAGTTCTTCCTCGCTCCAGACACGTCCGACCGGGTTGTGCGGACTGCAAAGCAGGAACAATTTGACCTTATTTTCCACGATCTTCGTTTCCAGATCATCCAGATCCATCGTATAATAGCCATCCGTGATTTTCAGCGGGCTGTTGACAATCTTACGCCCATTATCCGTAATTACTTCCGAAAACGGATAGTACACCGGCTGCTGAAGCAGTACGCCGTCACCTTCCTTTGTATACGCCCGGACAGCCGCCGCCAGCGCGAATACAACGCCCGGTGTCTTCACCAGCCACTCCGGTTTCGTCTCCCAGCCAAAGCGCTCCCGGTACCAGTTCTGGACTGCCGCAAAATAGCCCTCTTTTCCATCACTGTAGCCGAAAATGCCATGTTTTACTGTCTCTTCCAGCCGCTCTAAAATCGCCGGAGCCGTCTGAAAATCCATATCAGCCACCCAAAGCGGTAAAATATCCGCTGGTTTTCCTCGCTCGATGGCAAAATCATATTTTAAACAGTTGGTACCATGCCGGTCCACCACTTTGTCAAAATCGTATTTCATGCATTTTCCTCCCAATCCATCGTTCCTGTCAATGAACAGTTTTCACTCTGGCGTCCTGTCATCCATGTCCATATCCCACTGCCCATGCAAAACCGATACCAAACATATCTATCCTCTTTTTACGCTAACGCCTGCTCCAAATCCGCAATCAGATCATCCACATTTTCAATACCGACAGACAGACGTAAAAATGTCTCCGTAATTCCAAGACGTTCCCGGATCTCAACCGGCACATCGCCGTGTGTCTGCAGCATCGGATAGGTAATCAGGGACTCCACGCCGCCCAGACTCTCCGCATAGGAAATAAGCTTCACGCGCTCCAGCACCTTTCTCGCCGTCTCCTCTGTATCAGTGCGGAACGAAATCATGCTGCCCGCGCCGCGGCTCTGTTTTTGGTTGATCTCATACCCCGGATGCTCCGGAAGTCCTACATAGTAGACATCCGTTACTTTTTTCTGCTCTTTCAGCCAGCTCGCGATCTTCATCGCATTCTCCTGCTGCCGTTCCACACGCACTGACAGAGTCTTGATGCCGCGCAGGACTAAGAAAGAATCAAACGGAGAAAGTCCGCTTCCGATCGTCTTGAACAGATACCGGATCTGCTCTGCCAGCGCCTTGATCGGCGTACATAAAAATCCAGCCAGCGTATCATTGTGACCGCCTAAAAACTTCGTGCCGCTGTGGACAACCAGATCCGCGCCCTGCGCGATCGGATTCTGCAGATACGGGGACAGGAAGGTATTGTCCACGATCAGAAGCAGTCCGTGCTTCGTCGCCAGACGGCTCATTTCCGCCAGATCGGTCACCTGCATCGTCGGGTTGCTCGGTGTCTCGATGTAGAGTGCCTTCGTCTGATCCGTGATCGCCTTCTCAACCGCCTCCACATCGGCTGTATTTACATAGGAAAATGAAAAACCGCGCTTCTTTTCCAGTGCCTCAAAAATACGGACGGAACCGCCATACAGATCCTCGGTACATACAAAATGGCTGCCGCTGTCAAACAGCTCCATCATCAGCGAGATCGCCGCCATACCGGATGTGCAGGCAACGGTATCAACCGCTCCTTCCAGCGCCGAAACAGTCTTTTCCAGCTCGTCTCTGGTCGGGTTGCTCTCACGCGTATAATTATGACCGGTCGATTCCCCAATACCCGGGTGGGCAAAAGTCGCCGTCTGGTAAATCGGTACTGAAACAGCGCCAAAAGAATGGTTTTTAGAAGTTTCCGGATCTCCGCAAATACAAGTTGTCTCTATCTGATAAGCCACGATGTCATCCTCCTGTGTCTATTTGCTATATCAGCAAATTTGTTTTTTATATAATTTTCTTATTTCATATTGTTTTAATTGGTTTATCAGTGATTGTAATGCGAAATTCCTACTTTGTCAATAGGAATTCCATGCAGTCCGCCATTTTCCTGGGCGTTTTCCTTACTCAGCGCAAAAACCTATCAAGGTACATTTTTTGTTTTTTCACAGAACGCACCTTCCAAACAATTCAAGTCGAACGTCCGTGAGACTTGGCGCGTGATTCTGGTCAGCGAAGCTGACATATTCTTTACAAAATCACTGCGCATCCTCGCGGAGCGTTTATCTCAGTCGGAGAATGGACTCCCACTGAGACAAATTTGCTATTATTCACCACCTGAGGAGGTGGGAGTCTTCTCGACTGAGATAAACCTCGCTGCCGTCTCCCCCAGCTTCATACTGTTGGAACCCTTGAACAGGACTGCATCTCCCTCACCGATCTGTGCATCCAGCCAGTCAAGCATATCTTCTTTTTCGTCCTCTTCAAACGAAACGATATGCAGATCCGGTTTGACTTTCTTTGCTCCCTCGGCGATCGCCTGCGCCAGTTCTCCATATACAACCAGGATATCGACCGGTTTTTCCGCCAGAAACGCACCAACTTCACGGTGGAACTGAATCGTATTCTCTCCCAGTTCCTTCATATCTGCCAGAACCGCAATTCTGCGTCCTGCCGGCAGAGAAGAAAGCACACCTATCGCCGCTTTCATCGAATCCGGGCTTGCATTGTAGGTATCGTCCACGATCGTATAACCATTTTTATGATAAATCTGCTGACGGTTCTTGAACCCGCCAAATTCAAGCAGCTTTTCCGCTGCATCGGCAAGCGGCACACCGTAGGCATCCGCAACCGCCAGGGCAGCCAGCGCATTCATGACATTGTGCTCGCCCATAACAGTCAGCTTCACCGGGACGCGCACCTCGCCGTGTACCATCGTAAAGGACGGAAATCCATCCGGATATGAAAGATCCTCGGCGCGGTAGTCGTTATCTGCTCCAAGTCCATAACGGACGGTATGGCAGCCTGCCTTTGCATGCACGTTGGAAAGCATATCATTATCTCCATTTACAAACAGGATTCCGCCTGCCTTCATACCGTCCTGGATATGCAGCTTTTCTTTTAAGATATTCTCGCGGGAGCCCAGATTCTCAATATGCGTCACACCGATATTCGTCATGACTGCCGAATCCACCGCCGCAATCTCCGCGATCACCGCCATCTCGCCCGGCTCACTCATTCCCAGTTCCAGCACGCCGATCTCATCATTCTCAGAAATCTCCGAGATCGTGAGTGGCACACCGATCTGGCTGTTGTGGTTTGCCGGTGTCTTGAATGTCTTATATTTCGCTGAAAGCGCCGCCGCCACCATTTCGCGCGTCGTCGTCTTTCCCACGCTGCCGGTGATACCAACTAACGGGATAGAAAGGCGTGCCCGCAGGCAGCGTCCGATCGTCTGCAATGCCAGTTTCGTATCTTTCACCTGGATCAGCGCGCCGTGAAAGCCCTCCGGTGCCGCCTCATGCTCCGAAGTCAGTGCAGCTGCCGCCCCATTGTCCATCGCCTGAACCAGGAAACGATGCGCGTCTGATTTCTCCCCGATCAGCGGAACAAACAGATCCGCCCCGCGCATACTCCGGGAATCAATGCTGATGTGTTTTAACTCCGTATCTGCATCTCCGCAGAGCAGTGTTCCCGACACTGCTTCCACGATATGTCTGACTGTAATATGGTCCATATTTTGCCTCCAAATTGATTACATATGCAGCTTCTTCACCGTCTCCTGCACTACTTCCCGGTCAAGGAAATGATAGCGCACGCCCTCGATCTCCTGATAATCCTCATGCCCTTTTCCGATGATCGCGATGATATCGCCATCTTCCGCATGGGACAAGCTGTACTCAATCGCTTCGCGGCGATCCGGGATTTCAACGTATTTGCCATCGGTTTTTGCAAGTCCGACCTTGATATCTGCCAGAATATCTTCCACTTTCTCAAAGCGGGAATTATCCGCCGTGATGATCGACAGATCTGCCAGCTTTCCGCCAATCTCTCCCATCGAGTACCGGCGCCCGGTTGCCGCCGCATCCGAAGACACAGACGAGACGCTTCGGCTTGTAGTCGCGCAGCGTCAGAAGAAGACTTTCCATGCTGACCGCATTGTGGGCGTAGTCAACGATCACGGTGCACTTTGCTGATTTATATACAATCTCCATCCGTCCATCGACCTGGATATGTTCCAGCGCATGGCAGACTTTCTCCTTCGGCAGGTCAAAGAAGCTGCACACGCCCGCTGCCGCCAACGCATTGTCCACATTAAATTTTCCCGGAATGCCGACGCGCAGATCGTGCTCATATCGTCCATGCGTCTGAAATTCGACGCCCACGAAATCATGTTCGCGTACATAGTGAATGTCATCCGCTGTAAAATCAGCCGCCTGTTCCAATGAAAAGGTCAGGATCTCTGCTGTCGCCCCTTCTACGATCGCATCAAAGTGCGGATCATCGCGGTTGACGAGCGCTGTCCGGCAGTTTTTCAAAAGCTGCTTTTTGTAGTAAAGATATTCTTCAAAACTTGCATGTTCATTCGGGCCAATATGATCATTGGAAATATTCAGGAAAATTCCATAATCAAAGAAAAGTCCGTCTACCCGGTGCATCAGGTAGCTTTGGGAAGAAACCTCCATCACGATGTAACGGCAGCCCGCTTCCACCATTTTTGCAAAATATTCTTGTAAAATGTAGGATTCCGGCGTCGTATTTTTGGTCGGATAATGATTCTCGCCGATCACAGCGCCGTTCGTTCCGATGAGACCCGTCTTCTGTCCGGCTGCCTCCAGAATCGCCTTGATCATATAAGTGGTAGTGGCCTTTCCCTTCGTGCCGGTCACACCGATCGCCGTCATCTTCCGCGCCGGATAATCAAAACGTGCCGCAGAAAGAAGCGATAGCGCGTTCCGTCCATTCTCCACTTGAATGACCGTCACGTTCTCAGGCGCCTCAACCGGATGCTCGACCACCAGAACCGGCGCGCCCTTTTCAACCACATCCGGGATAAAGGTATGCGAATCGACGTTTGCCCCGCGCATACACACAAACACCGTCCCCGGCGCCGCCTTTCTTGAATCGTAGACCACCTCGTCAACCTCCGTCTCCAGGCTGCCCTGCAATAATGTATACGGCAATTCTTTCAGCCAACTTTTAAGCTTCATAGGATACCTCCTGATTTTGATATTTTATAATGATTCCGCTTTTTAATATCCTTCTTCCATCATGTTTTCAAACTGCTCCATGCTCATCAGAACCTTACGCGGCTTCGTGCCTTCTTCCTCACCGACCACGCCTGCATCTGCAAGCTGATCCATGATACGCGCGGCACGGTTGAAGCCTATCTTAAACATACGCTGCAGCATGCCGATGGATGCTTTGTCTTTCTCAATAATAAATTTACCTGCCTGTGCAAAATAGGCATCGCGCCCACCGCCGCCAAAGCCCGCATCCATCGCCGTCGAACGGATCTTGGACTCAACCTCGGCGCTGTACTCTGCGGTCAGCCCCTCCTGTTTCAAAAATCCGACCACATCCGAAACCTCATTGTCGGACACAAACGCGCCCTGTACACGCTGTGGTTTCTGATAGCCCGACGGATAGAACAGCATATCACCCTTTCCGAGCAGTTTCTCCGCGCCATTCATATCAATAATGGTACGGGAATCCACTCCGGAAGAGACGGAAAAAGCAATTCTCGACGGAATATTTGCCTTGATCACACCGGTGATGACATTGACCGATGGTCGCTGCGTCGCAATCACCAGATGAATGCCCGCTGCACGCGCCAGCTGTGCCAGACGACAGATCGAATCTTCTACTTCGCCCGGCGCTACCATCATCAGATCGGCAAGCTCATCCACGATAATGATGATCTGCGGCAGTTTCTCCGGTTTCTTCGGATCGTCGATATCCGCGATCGACTCAACCTTGGCATTGAAACCCTTAAGATCGCGCACGCCGTATTTTGCAAACTTCTGGTAACGGTCGGTCATCTCTGCCACCGCCCAGTTGAGGGCGCCGGACGCCTTTTTCGGGTCGGTCACAACTGGAATCAGAAGATGCGGAATACCGTTGTATACACTTAACTCAACCACCTTGGGGTCGATCATGATGAGCTTAACCTCGCTCGGCTTCGCTTTATAAATCACACTCATGATCAGCGTATTGATGCAGACTGATTTACCCGATCCGGTCGCACCCGCGATCAGAAGATGCGGCATCTTCGCAATGTCGCTGACAACCGTCTGACCTGCGATATCTTTTCCGACCGCGAATGCCAGCCGGGACGGATATTTCTTAAATGCCTCTGACTCCAGCAGATCGCGCAGCAGAACCACATGGTTCTCCTTGTTCGGAACCTCGATACCGACCGCCGCCTTGCCAGGAATCGGTGCCTCGATACGGATGTCCGCCGCTGCCAGATTTAACTTGATATCATCCGCCAGCGCTACAATCTTGCTGACCTTGACACCCTGCTCCGGGTGAAGTTCATAGCGGGTAACCGTCGGTCCACAGCTGATGTTTGTAACCGTCACGCCCACGCCGAAGTTCTGGAGCGTCTGCTGCAGCTTGATCGCGGTCTCCCGGTACTCCTGATCCGAGAAATCGGTCTGTCCCGTACCACGTTTTAAAAGCGTCAATGGCGGGAATATGTATTCTTTCTGGATCTTCTTTTCTTCCTCTTCCTTGCGCTCGATCTGCTCTGGAACCGTCAGTTCCTCAACTGGAAGTGCTTTTCGTTCTTCCCGTTTCTGCTCCAGTTTTTTCTGTATTGCCTCTGTATCTGTCTCGATCACCTTTCCGGATGCAGTCACGACCGTTTTGGAATCCTCCGGGACAAAGAAACTGCCCTTTGCCTCGCCCCGCTCTGATTCCAGCGTCTTATAATAGCCATCGATTGGTTCGGAATCCGTTTCCCCAGATATAGGTTCGTTCCATTCATCCTCATTCCCCATCGAAACGGTTTCCCACTCGTTTTCCGATGGCTCAAAGACATCCTGATGCCCTAAATCTGTATGAACCTCCTCTGCGGTCAAACCGGACGCCGCCTCCGCAGCCGGTTTCTCCCGTGTCTCTACCGGATAATAGCCTGGACCTTTCCGGCTCTCGCTACCGGCAAATTCTTCCATCGTCCGGGTATCACGGCGTACATACAGGCGTTTCAGGAGCTGGTCGCTCGCACTGTCCTCTGCCTCTGCATGCTCCTCTGCAAATTCTGTCTCCCTTACTGCCCCCGCCGTCTCGCGCTCCGATTCTTCCTGAAACTGGGATTCTGAACCAGCGTATGCATATGTATCCTGCTCCGATTCCACCGGCTCTTCTTCGTACTCCACCGGCTCTTCTTCATACTCCATCGGTTCTGGTTCTACCGCTCCGTCACCGTGGAATATCTGCCCGCGAAATACATCTGCCGGATTCTCCTTCTCTACTCCCTGTCTGGAATCCTGTGCCAGATTTTTTCCCTCTGCCGGAACATCGGTCCAATCATCATAAGCCGCGGCCTCATCCTGCAAGTTTTCCTGCCTTCCATGCATCTCACGGAATTCCTCCGGTGCATCCTCCGGTCCCAGCACGGTTCCCTCCGGGACTCCTTCCGAGAAATTCCGCATCACTGGCAGCTCGGTCAGCTTGGCGCCCTCGAGATCAACGCCACGGACCCGCTGCTCCTCCCGCAGACGGCGTTTTTCTTCCTTTTTCTCCTCATGTATCTCACGGCGGCGGCTCATATCTTCTTTCGCATACTCATACGCCCTTCCGCTGCCCTGTTTAACGAAGTTTACCAGGGAACGCTCCGTAATGCACACAGCACCGAGTGCCAAAAGCACCAGCAGAATCAGAACTGCTCCGATCGTTCCCACTGTTCCGCACAACAGCAGCATCAGAATGCCACCGATAAAGCCGCCTCCACCTGCCTGCGCGTAATAATCGCCCAGATTCCAGTCCAGATGCTGACCGCCTCCCATGAGAAGCTGGGAAAGTCCGCAAAATGCCAGAAGCACCTCGCCAACCGCCACCAACTTGACTACGGCTTTCTGGTTGCCCCGGTTTGAAAGATAAAAACAAGTTCCCATAAATAAAAGGAATGGCACCAGATACCCCATCACGCCGAATACGCCAAGCAGAGTCGATCGCAGAAAACTTCCGACAAAGCCGCAAAGCCCGAAATTGCTCAAAAACAAAAGTACCGATATTGCAAATGATACAATAATCGCCACTTCCGTTCCCATAAATGCCCCTGTACCACTTTTCTCCACCGGCTCCGGCGCCTGGCTGGCGCGGC
>ERZ779922.2309-NODE-2309-length-11411-cov-3.235999_pt1 | contig 11411 bp, 7 predicted proteins | sample MGYA00511544_ERZ779922 | MGnify/ENA primary metagenome ERZ779922 (study PRJEB29588, sample SAMEA2154516) | human gut metagenome | biome: human gut; feature: human-associated habitat; material: faeces | place: Denmark | collected 2008/2010 ... | reverse complement strand
GATTCGAGCCACAGCATCTTCATCGGCCGCGATTTCGGCACCACGAAGAGCTATTCCGAGGAGACCGCCGCCACGATCGACGAGGAGGTCAAGCACCTGTTCGACCAGGCCTACGCCAAGTGCGAGGCGCTGCTGCGCGAGCACGCCGACCTGCTGACCGGCCTCGCGGAGTACCTGCTCATCCACGAGACGATCGAGGGCGATGACTTCCGCTACTACTGTGAGCACGGTGTGATGCCCGTCCACCCGGACGACACCATTGAGCCGCCGGCGAAGGTCATCCGCAGAATGGACGAGGCCCCCGAGACCCCGCAGCCGGACGCGGAAGCGCCGGCCCAGCCGGAGACACCGTCCGCACCGGATGCGGACGCTCCGAACAGCGATCCCGGCGAGCAGCTGTAAGCCGTCCGCGCGCAAAACACGATCACGATCAAAAGGCCGCAGCGCATATGCGCTGCGGCCTTCTTGCTGCCCGGCGCGCGGCGTATGCGCCGCACACTGTCCGGGGAAACAACGATATCTAAACGATATATAGAAGAGCCGCCCCCTGGAAAAGGGGCGGCTCTCGCTGTTGCTGCGGCGCGGACTCGGCTGCATCCGCGCCTTGAGTGGGGGGAAGAAAATAGGGGTGGATGTATAGAAAGGATGGTGTGTGGAGCGTGTTATGCGATCAGAAGGACGCCTTGATGCTGTTGATGGTCTCTTCGGCTTCCTTGACCATGCGGTCGAGCAGAACCTTGACCGGCACGACATCGTGCACGAGACCCATGCCCATGCCGGCGCAGAAGATCGCGCTGTCGACATTGCCGTCCTGGAAGGCCACGCGGGTCTTCTGGCCGGTGATGACGGGCATCTGCTCCTTGAGGATGTCCATCGGGCCCTTGCCGGTGCGCAGGCCGCGGTTCTCGATCTCGTTGGCGAGCAGGGAAGCGTTGTTCTTGGACACGCGCATCATGCTGCCGATGGTCTTCTGGCAGAGTACGGTGTCCTTTTCGGTGTGGTTGATGACCCACTGGCGGTGGTTGTCGGAGATCGGGCACTCATCGACGCACACGAAGCGGGTGCCCATGGCAACGCCGGAAGCGCCGAGCGCGAGCGCAGCCGCGAGGCCGTGGCCGTCCGCGATGCCGCCGGCGGCGATGACCGGGATCTTCATGTCCGCGGCGCAGCGGCGCGCGATGACGAATGTGCCCACGCCGTCAGCCGACGGATGGCCGCCGACCTCGTAGCCGGCGATGATGACGCCGTCGAGTCCCTTGCGCTCCATGCTCATGGAGACCTTGTAGTTCGGGCACTTGTGGAAATGACGCATGCCGGCGGACTTGATGTCGGCGATGAATTCGCGCGGATCCTCGGCGCTCGTCTCGATGGCGGCAACGTGCTTTTCGCCGCACAGACGGATGGTCTTGCGGATCTCCTCGTTGTCCAGACGCTGGGTCGGGGCGAGGGAGATGTTGACGATGTAGGGCTTGTTGGTCAGGCTGTTCATCTCGTCGAGCGCGTCGGCAAACTCGTCGAGCGTCGGCCAGCAGGTGACGTTGATGGTGCCGATACCGCCGGCGTTGCACACGGCGGCCGCGAGCTGCGGCACGGCCAGCCACTGCATGCCGCTCTGGACGATCGGGTACTCAATGCCAAACATTTCAGTCAGTTTTGTTTTCATGTATGCTACCTCCTAATGATGTTTAATGGTTTGAAAAAATGCGTCTGTCGCCTTGCTAATCAAAAATATATCAAAGCGGGGCGGGGGTCTCAACAGTATTCAGACCAAAGTTGCGGCCGGGCGCAGCGACGTGTTTTGGAGGAAATGTACAAAGCGCGTACGGCTTGCAAAAAACGGATAACCCAGCGCAATGCGCACCCGTTTTTGTACAATTCGGGCGGAAAGTGTGCAGAGAATACCTAATTTAATACTTGAAAATCAGCAGTATGTGTGTTTTCCGGCCGCTTGGTTATGGAGTACAAAAAAATGATTTTTCTCTCTGCGGATTTCGTAGTCTTTGTTGGTGAAAAAGCGCTGAATTCGGTGTAACCTAAAACCAACTTGACAGATAATTAACTAACGAAAGCGCAAGTTGAGAACCATTCATTAAGGAGGAGTGAAACTCATGAGCAAGCAAATGAAAAAGACGATTTTCGGCATTCTGGGCGGTATTGTCCTGATGCTGCTGATCGCCTACCTGCCGCCGGAAACGGAAATGATGAGCCGTCAGGGCTGGCAGTATCTCGGGTGCTTCGGCTTCCTGCTGACGTGCCTGATCTCCGGGGCCCTGCCGGACTGGGTCGCGACCCTTGCGACCATGGTTATGCTGCTGGTATTCAAACTCGGCAAGGTGGCGGACGTCACGGTCGAGTTCTCCGGCACGACCGTCTGGCTGTGCATCGGCGTGTTCATCATGTCGGTCGGCATCAACAACAGCGGCTTCATGAAGCGCCTGGCGCTGTGGGTCCTCACGAAGTTCCCCGGCACCTATCGCGGCCAGGTCACGGCCATGATGCTCGCGGGCATCATCACCACCCCGATGATCCCCAGCTCCTATGCCAAGACCTCCATCATGGCGCCCCTGATCGGCCAGGTCTGTGAGGCTGTCGGCGCGGAGCCGAACAGCAAAGCGGCCCGCGGCCTGTGGTTTGCCAACTTCATGGGCACGTACATCCTCGGCATTGCCTTCATGTCCGGCTCGGCGTTCGTTGCGCTGATGATCGGCTTCATGCAGGGCCTCGCCTTCACCTGGGGCTCCTGGCTCAAGTGCACGATCGTCTGGTATCTCGTGCTCATCGTTCTGACCTATCTGTACTGCACGATCATCTGCAAACCGAAAGAAAAGCTCGCCGGCGACGTGACCTTCCTCAAGGAGCAGTACAAGGCGCTCGGCGCCATCTCCAAGAAGGAGAAGCAGGGCATCATCATCGTTGCCATCGCCATTATCCTCTGGATCACCCAGAAGCTGCACGGCGTGGACGCCGGCTTCGTGGCCATCGCGGCTGACGTGGCGTTCTTCGCCGCCGGCCTGCTGACGGCGCCGGAGGCCAACGCCAAAGGCCAGTGGACGCTTGTCGTCTTCATCGGCGGCATCCTCAGCATCGCCAAGTTCATGAACACCACCGGCGTCAGCGCATGGCTGGCCAGCCTGCTCGGCCCCATCTTCGCGCCCATCATGAGCAGCCCGTATATCTTCGTTCCCTGCCTGTGCATCATCACGTTTGCCCTGCGTTACGTGATCGTGTCCCAGACCTGCATGCTCACGATGATGATCGCCATCTTCGGACCGCTCATGGAGGCACACGGCATGAGCATGTTCATCCTCGTCTTTGTCGAGTGGCTGTGCGGCACGTACTGGAACACCGCTTACGGCAACCCGTCCGTGGTCGGCTTCATCAAGATGACCGGCGACAAGTGCGTCGACTATCCCTGCGCGCAGAAGGCTTCTTACGCCTACATGGTCATAACGATCATCGCCATGCTGGCCAGCGTCCCGCTCTGGCAGGCGATTGGTCTCTGCTGATCCGAATATCCCCGTCAGATCCACCGTCCCCTGTGCAGACATTCTCTGCACGGGGGACACTTTCCAGATGCGCCGCTGGTCAAGGTGCCTAATTTCGCCGCTGCGATCGGTGGTCACTTTCGTAGCCGGTGCTCTGGGATGCGGTGTGCAGAGTTGATATAGTAGTCATAGTCAGAAAGGTAACATTCCGGCACATTGCCGGTCATACACAGCGTTTGAAAGGAGAAAAACATCATGATCAAAACCAGACTTACCGAGCTTGTCGGGCTCAAATACCCCATCATCCAGGCCGGCATGGGTCCGTATCCGGTCACCAGCCTGTGCATCGCGGCGGCCAACGCTGGCTGTCTCGGCCTGTGCAGCACATTTGCCACCACGTCCCGCGAGACCAACCCCATCGTCTTTGAAGACTTCTGCAAGCAGGCACACGCCGAGACCACCGATGACGATGTGACCATCTTCAAGAAAATGTTCACCCGCGTGTTTGAAGAGACCAAGGAGTCCGACGGTATCTTCGGCGCGAACGTCATGGTCTCTGCGGAGGTCAAGGCCAATGCCATGAAGGTCATGCAGGCCATCAAGGAGCTGCGCGAGGCCGATCCCGAGATGAAGCGCCGCTTCCGCGTGCTCGTCACTACGGCCGGCGACCCGATGCCCTGGGCAAACTTCGTCAAGGAGCAGGGCATGATCTGGATGCACGTGTTCCCGGGTGTGCGCACCGCGGCCCGCTGCAAGAAGGCCGGCGTGCAGGTGCTCATCGCCTCCGGCCACGAGGGCGGTATGCACACGGCGTGGCAGCCGGTGCACAGCATGACGCTGTTGCCGGACATCATCGAGAAGTTCTCTGACGAGAACACGCTCGTGTGCGGCACCGGCGGCTTCTGCGACGGCAAGTCGATCGCGGCGGCCTTCGCCATGGGCGCTGACGGCGTGCAGATGGGCACCCGCTTCCTCGCCACCGAAGAGAGCGATTTCTGCGAACTGTGGAAGAAGATGGTCGTCGACTGCGCCGACGGCGGCACGATTATTGCCCGCGGCTTTGTCGGCCCGGCGCGCTGGCTGCGCAGCGACGTGTCCCTGCAGCATGCTTACAACACCGCCAAGGAAGCCCCCGGATCCTACGTCGGTGTGCCGGATGACTTCTCGAGCATCCCGATGGAGCTGCTGACCTTCGAGCGTTACGGTATTGCCGCGACCTATAAGGGCGACGTGGAGCACGCCATGGCCGGCGCCGGCGAGTGCGCGCAGCGCATCACCGATCTGCCCAAGACCAAGGACATGGTCGAGAAGGTCATGGGCGACGCCGAGGCCATCATCCGCGGCCTGGCGGCAAAGTATGTCGCCGACTGAGCTCTGCGCAAGAGAAAGGAGCCAGACATGGCGGAAATGAACGCAGCCTTTTTTGAAGAGGCGAAATACAATCTCCAGCACGGGAAGATCAACTTCCTGAACGTGGCCGGGCTCATCCCGGAAGTCGCCGAGGAGCGCCATGTGGTCGTGCGTCTGCCTGCTAACAGCATGCACCTTAACCACGTGAACATCGTCTATGCCGGCAGCTATTTCGTGCTGGCCGAGTCCTCGGGCGCCACGCTGATCAAGTGCACCTATGCCGGCAAGTATGTGCCGATCATCAAGAGCGTGAACATTGATTACCGCAAGCCGACCAAGCGCGACCTGATCGTGGACATCTCCATGACGGAGGAAGAAGCCAAAGAGCGCATTGCCTATGTCGAAGAGCACGGCAAGGGGCAGTACCCGCTCGATGTGCCCGTCATGGACGCCGACGGCGTGCATTGCGCCGATGTGCACATCGTGTTCTACCTGATGCCGAAACCGTAAAGAGCGATTTTTCCCTTTGTTTCCCGCGCCGCATCCGCCCGTTCGGATGCGGCGCTTTTTTCGTGCCGGAAGCGCCCGAAAATCTATGGCAACACAGCACAAAAATGCATGTCCGCAGGGGCAAAAGAATTGTAAGAAATACAGGTAACAAGCGCCGAAACAATCGTTATAATATAGACAAAGCATCGGATCCATTTCATTTCAACAAACTGAAAACCGTTGCAATTTCAGAAAAAATCTGCATCAACAAGGAGGCTATATCCATGAGAAAACCACTCGAGGGACTGTTCGTGGTCGAGATGACCAGCTACTGGTCCGCGACGACGACGGCGCGGTTCCTGCGCGACATGGGCGCGCGTGTCGTGCGCGTTGAGACCCCGCCGATCGGCGACTTCTGCCGTTACTACGGCCGCTCTATGGGCATGCCCATCACGGCGGAAGAGAACCCCATCCACGATATTTTCAACGGCGGCAAAGAGTGTGTCGCGCTGGATCTGAAAGATCCCAAGAACCTCAAGCTCATGCAAAACATGCTCGCCAAGGCGGACGTATTCATCACTAGCACCCGCACGGCCGGCCTGAAAAAGCTCGGTCTGGACTGGGAGACGCTGCACGCCAAGTACCCGAAGCTCGTCATGGGTCAGGTCACCGGCTACGGCATCAACGGCCCGCTGGTCAACCGCCCCGGCATTGACGCGATCGCTTATTTCGGCGCCAACGGCGTCATCCTTGACACCCGCACCGATCCCGACAGCCCGCCGATCTACCCGCCTGCCGGCATGGGCGACACGACGACCGGCATCACGCTGCTCAGCGGCGTGCTGGCAGCCCTGCTCGCAGCGCGCGAGACGGGCGTGGGCGACTACGTCATGACGTCCCTGTACGGTACCGGCAACTTCGTCACCGCCGGCTTTGCCACGAACTGCAACTACGGCTATGAGTGGCCGCGGGAAGCGCACACCATGAGCCCGCTCGGCCAGGGCTACAAGTGCCGTGACGGCCGCTACATCTACGTGTTCGTCAACGACTATACGAGTGTCTGGCCGAAGTTTGCCAAGGCGCTGCGTCTGCCGGAAGAGGTCGTGACCGACCCGCGCTTCACGACCAAGGAGTCGACGACGATCATTGCCAACCGCTCCGCGCTCGTGGACATCATCCGTGAGTACGCGCTCCAGCGCGACGCGCAGGATATCCTCGACGAGCTCGTCGCCTACGATGTGCCGAGCTGCATCCTTAACCAGTACAAGGATCGCTTTTCCGGCGAGTGGCTCGAGCAGTCGGTCTCCAACGGCTACCTGATCGAGCACACCTATCCGTCGGGCAACAAGGCGTATCTGGCGCAGATGCCGATCTATTTTGACAGCCTCGGCGTGCAGGATCTCTATGCACAGCACAGAGCGCTGGGCGCGGACAACGAAGCCATCGAGAAGGAATTCGGCGACGGCGAATAAAAGCGCATCTCCCGATCAAAAGCAGGGCCGCAACAGCGGCCCTGCTTTTTTGCGTCTCCGTGGTCAGAACGGCAAAAAGCGTCCCCATCTGCCGGGCAGACGGGGACGCGCCAGTGTGCTGTATTTTCGCGTGCTCAGCGGTTTTTCAGCGCCTGGATGAGCACCTTGCCGGTGGCGTTCTTCGGCAGCTCCGGCAAGAATTCCACCTCACGCGGCATGCGGAACGACGGCATGTTGGCGCGGCAGAATGTCTGCACCTGCTCGACCGTCAGTGACCGGCCGGGCTTGCAGACGATGCTCGCCTTCACGTGCTCGCCCCACTTCGGGTCGGGCATGCCGTAGACGGCGGCTTCGGCGATCTCGGGCATTTTCAGCAGCACGTCGATGACTTCCTCGGGGTAGATATTCTCGCCGCCGGAGATGATGAGCGAATCCTTGCGGCCGCGCAGGTAGAGATAGCCGTCCTCGTCGAGATAGCCCACGTCGTGCGTGAAATACCAGCCGTCGCGGATCACGTCCGCGGTCTTTTCCGGCATCTGATAGTAGCCGAGCATCATGCCCTGCCCGCGCACGCAGATCTCGCCCTCCTCACCGGCATCGCACAGCGAACCGTCCGGCCGCACGATGCGCACGGCGGCGCCGGGCAGCGCCCGTCCGACCGAGGTGAGATACCGTCCGCCGAGGATCAGGTGATCCTCCGGGAGCAGCGCCGTGACGGTGCTGGCCATCTCCGTCATGCCGTAGGACTGATAGAAGCTGCAGTGCAGCTTCTCGATCGCGCGCTGCAGCAGCGCCTTCGGGATCGGGCAGGTGGAATAGTTGACGGTCTTGAGGTGCGAGAGATCATAGTCCCCGTTGTCCGTCTCGTCGAGGATCCACTTGAGCACCGTCGGCACGACACTGATGGACTCGATGCGCTCGGACACGAGCGTGTGCATGTAATCCTCAAGTGCGAAATGATCCTTGAGCACCATCGTGCCGCCGGTCGCAAGCGACAGGTGCGCACCGATGGCGGCCGAGTGGAACAGCTGCGCAATGAACTGATACCGCTGCCCGTCCGGGTAGGGATAGACCTGCAGCATGCTCACGATCTCGCGGAGCATGCCGCCGTGCGTGTAGACGACGCACTTCGGCTCCCCCGTCGTGCCACTCGTGTGCAGGCGGCAGGCGACATCGTCACGCGAGACCGGCACGTCCGGCGGCGTGTCCGGCTCGCCGCTGACGAGCGCGCACAGCGCCGAGCGGCCGTCGACCGGCTCCAGCCGGATCAGGCGTACGCTGTCCGCGCACAGTCGCTCGAGCTCCGCGCCCCACTCCGGCTTCTCCGCCTTGAGAAAGGCGACCGACACCTGATTGCGCGCGAGCATGCGCGCCTGCTCCGGCGGCGTGAGCCGCCAGTTGATCTTGACCACAATGGCGCCGAGCTGATAGAGCGCAAACTCGGCAATGATCCACTCCGGGCAGTTGCGCGACAGGATCGCGACCCGGCTGCCCTTGCGCACGCCGAGGTGCCGCAGATAGTGCGCCGTCTGGTGGATGTAGCGCTCCAGGTCGCCATAGGTCAGCCGCCAGTCCTCGTATACAATGGCCTCGCGCTCCGGGCAGCGCGCGAACGCATCATCCATGAGCGCGCCAAAGCTGCTGCACCGTGAAAGCTTCTGAGCAATTTCCCGCATGGGTGATCCCTCCGATCCTCTTTTTCATGGTTCTATTCTTTATAAAATTGTGAATTATCTCCCGAAACGGCCAAAATGGAAAGAACCTACTTGCACGTTTCGGATTTAACGTTTATATTTTAACGTGCTTGAAAAAAACGCACACCGTCATTCCGCCAGAAACGACCGTCGTTGTTTTTGCACATGAATCGTCACTTTCACGGCGGCGTTTTCGGAGCGATTGCACAGTCGCGCTTTTTGTTGGAATTTCAAGCGTTCCCGGGGATATGCAATCGTCGTTTCTGCACAGGTTTTGTGCAAATACGCACACTTTTTTCGTAACTCCTGCCCTTTTCGTTTGCAGTCGGCCACCTGTATAATTGGAATTGTTAAAAAACAGTCATTCGTCACTTTCGCGCATTTTTGTTGTCTTTCGTGCGTGCGATGAGGATGGACTGAAAAATACAGGAGGTTGATACAATATGAATAAACCACTCGAAGGTCTTTTCGTCGTGGAGCTGACGACCTATTGGGCCGCCCCCTCCGCAGGTGAGTTTCTGCGCTGCCTCGGCGCCAGAGTCGTCAAGATCGAGACCGGCAAAGCGGGCGACTCGGTTCGCTACTGGGGCCGCACCTGCGGCATGCCGATCGAAGCGAACGAGAACCCCTCGTTCGACCTCTTCAACGGCGGCAAGGAATTCATGCACATGGATCTCAACGATCCCGAGCACGAGCGCGTGCTGCACAACATGCTCGCCAAGGCGGACGTATTCCTGACGAGCATGCGTCTCGGCGGTCTGAAAAAGCACAACCTGGACTATGACACCCTGAAAGAGAAATACCCGCGCCTGGTCATGGCGCACGCCACCGGCTACGGCTGCAAGGACGGCCCGCTGTCCGCTGCCCCCGGCCTGGACGCCGTGGCGTTCTTCGCCATGAACGGCCTGATCTCCGACCTGCGCCTGAATCCGGACGACTCCCCGATCTGCCCGCCGACCGGCATGGGCGACCTGACGACCGGCATGCCGCTGTTCGGCGCGATCATGACGGCGCTGTTTGCCCGCGAGCGTACCGGTAAGGGCGATTATGTGTCCGCCTCTCTCTACGGCACCGGCAACTGGGTCACATCCGCGATCAACTCCGGCACGCAGTACTTCAACCCCTGGCCGCGCTCCCGCTTCACGCAGAGCCCCATGGGCCAGGCGTTCGAGACGAAGGACGGCAAGTTCGTGCAGATCTTCGTCAATGAGTACGAGCGCTACTTCCCCGTCTTCTGCAAAGCCTTCAACATCGAGGACATGCTCGACGACGAGCGTGTGAACACGCGCCCGGCGCTGAACGTCAACGGCAACTGTGCCATCATCGTGGCGCGCTGCATCGAGGAAGCAAAGAAAAAGACCGCCGACGAGATCATGAGCGTGCTCCAGGCCGGCAACGTGCCCTGCACCGTGCTGCGCGGCATCGGCGACAAGTACAAAGAGCAGGAGCAGCTCGACCAGTGCCTGTCCAACGGCTACCTCGGCGAGGGCACCTACGAGAGCGGCAAGCACTACTATCAGCCGCAGATCCCGATCTACATGGAGAGCGTCGGCGTGCAGAACTACTTCGCACAGAGCAAATCCATCGGCGCGGACAACGACGCGCTGTTCGCGGAATTCAGCAAGTAAGCAGATCACTGCCGGATGACCGGCCAAAGGGGTGCCGGACGGCACCCCTTTTTGCAAATCAGCAATCAGCCCCCGTCCCGGGGACAGAAAAATGGAAGTGTGGTGGATTCTGAATGAAATTGTCTTTGCAACTGATCCTGGAAACCCTGACGGAATACGGCGCACAACTGATAGAGACCGACGGCGATTTCACCTTCACCGGCGTACAGATTCTGACCTCTCCCACGGATATTCTGGAGCCGGACACGCTGTATGTCTGCACACCGAAAGTGCTCCCAAAGCTGAAAAAGCAGCTTTTTGAAAACCACTGCTTCGTTTTCAAGGCCAAGCCGTCCCAGCTGCAGTGCCATCATGCGCTGCACGGCATCCTGCTTGACGAAAACACCGACCTCAACGAGGTCGTCAACCGGCTCATTACCCTCTTTACACAGTTTCACGCCTTTGAGTTTGCCATCAAGGAGGCCTCTCTCGAACGGCGCGGCTACGAGCCGTTTTTTGAGATCGCCAAAAAGGCGTTCCCGCACTGTCTGATCGTCGTCACGGACTCGGCATACAACATCGTGTGCTCCACGCGCAGCTCCGTCGATGACATCCCCTATTTCCGCGACCTGCTCCAGCGCGGCTATTACAGCCGTGAGGATATGAACCAGATCGCAAGCTGGGGCTACTATGAGGACGAGCGCAAGTGCGTCCAGCCGGTGCTCTACCCGGCGGAAAAGACCATCTGCGGGTACCCGTTTCTCGTCCGCTCCTACAAGAATCACGGCGCGGCCTACTGCTTCATCGGCTGCTATTTTCTCGATGTGCCGCCGACGCAGCGCGACATCTCGCTCTACACCTGCCTGACGCAGGAGCTGGAAAATTACTATAAAGTCAACGGCATTTTTGACGCCGGCATGCTCGGCAAACAGCAGCAGCTGCTCGACGATCTGATCCGGCCGAAACAGAACTCGCCGGAATATTTCCACGACCGCTGCGCGCAGCTGAACATTCCCTATCAGGGCACGTTCCGCATCGGCCTCGTGCAGTGCGAGAGCTCGACCCTGTTCAAAGTCTCACACATCTCCAATCAGCTCCGCGCCCACTGCCCGCTGGCAAACTACGGCGTGTTCCAGTACGGCTCGTCCGTCATCATCCTCTTCCGCGACTGGAACGACGCAAACGTGCGCACGCAGTCCGGCTTTTCCGAGGACTGGAACGCCCTGCTGACCACCCTGCGGCAGAACAAGGCCTGCATGGGCATCAGCCTGCTGTTCAGCGACGTCACGAAGCTCTACGTCGGCTAACCGCAGG
>ERZ779922.2304-NODE-2304-length-11431-cov-3.038150_pt1 | contig 11431 bp, 7 predicted proteins | sample MGYA00511544_ERZ779922 | MGnify/ENA primary metagenome ERZ779922 (study PRJEB29588, sample SAMEA2154516) | human gut metagenome | biome: human gut; feature: human-associated habitat; material: faeces | place: Denmark | collected 2008/2010 ... | reverse complement strand
TTATAAGCAGAACTACTCACCGAACAGCTCATGCGCGGCCGCAAGTGCCGCCTCCGACACATCAGCTGCCTGTGCACTATCAGCTGCCATATCAAATCCTGCCAGAAATTCCTCTGGGATTCCCATCTCATTCATGGTTGTATTATTCATGGTTGTCTCATCCGGCGCATCATCTGCCGTGCTCTGTACTTCAGCATTGTTCTGTGCATCAGCATTGTTATATGCATCGGCATTGCTCTGTGTATCAGCATTGCTCTGTGCATCAGCATTGTTATGTACTTCAGCCGTGCTCTGCACTTCTTCCTCACCGGGGTTATCGAAATCAAATGATATCTGGTCATTTTCAAACTTAAGGCATGTATCGAATACATTTCCCGCCTTGGAGGTGAAGCCTGTGACCTTCTTTTTGGTCTTTCCTGTGGCAAACAGTTCCGTGAGAATTTCCTCTGAAAGCTCCACCTTTGCCACAGTATGCCAAACATTGAAGCCGCACTCACACTCATATTTCCACTGTGTCTTTTTGAGAGGTCTGCCACACTTTGGACAGAGTACATTTGTCTCGATTGGCTTAGGCTTTTCGGGGAAATCAAAGGCTATATCTCCGTCCTCTGTGAGCTTTAGCGGCGCATCAAACTTCATGCCTGTCTTTGAGACAAATCCTGATATAACTTCTGTCTTTTTCTTTGTCAGAAGCTCCTTAAGGACTGATTCCTTTATCTTGACGCTTGCAACCTTGCCCACCATAAAGCGGCAGCTTTCAGGATCATCACGCCTGTTGTTCTCGCATACAAAGCCAAACGGCGCCACCTGGATTTTGCCTCCGCACTTCGGACATACTACATCCTTCACTGTCTTTGGCTCTACATGGTCAAAATCAAATTGGACAGAGAGCTTTTTGTTTTCATCCTCCTTAAGCACCAGGCACGCATCGAAGCGTTTCCCGCTTTTGGATTTAAAGCCTCGTATGGTCTCGGTCTTTTTATCATTAAGAAGCTGCTTTAGGTTTGCGGCTGTGATTGTCTTTCCCGCAATCTGTCCCACCGAAAAGCGGCAGCTTCCCGGCTCGTCACCCTTGTAGTTCACACAGCCATAGCCAAACGATGTCTTTTTTATCTGACCACCACAAAGCGGACAGACAACATCCTTTATGATTTCATCCTCCACATTGTCAAAGTCAAATGCTACGACGGTGTGCATTTTCTCACTGCCTTCTGTGACCGGCTCCTTCTTTAAGACGAGGCATGCGTTGAAGCGCTTTCCCGATTTTGATTTAAAGCCCTTTATCGTCTCAGTTCTGCCGTTTGCCATGAGCTCTAAAAACTGTACCTGTGACAGCTGCTTGTCTGCTATCCTTCCAACGAAGAAATGGCAGCCATCCTCTGTCTGTCTGTTATAGTTTGCACATCGGTAGCCGTATGGCGACACATATATATCTCCTCCACAGTCCGGGCATACAATGCCCTCGACCTTTTGCGGCTTTACATTTTCAAAATCAAAGGTGGCTGATACCTTGTTCGTCTGTTCATCCTTGTTGAGCTTTAAGCATGCATCAAAGCGTTTGCCGCTCTTCGACTTAAAACCACGGATTGTATCGGTGATTCCTTCTTCAATCAGCTTTTTGACCTGTTCCTCCGGAATATCAAGTCCTGCCACCTGTCCGATATTAAAATTACATCCTGATTTATCATTTTTGTAATTGGCACAGCCGTAGCCAAACGGTGTGGTCACTATCTCGCCGCCGCAAACCGGGCACTTGACACCTATCTTTCGTCTGGCTGCCGCACCTCTGGCATTTTTGCCTGCAAAGCTGCTGATGCGGTCTGCAATCTCAGGGCGCAGATTCTGCTCAATCATCTTTTCTGTTTCTTTGCGGATAAAGCTCTCAAGCTTTCCCCTGTATTCCCAGAAATCCACCGTGCCCCTCGTAATTCCGTCCAGTCCCTTTTCCCAGTTGGCTGTCATCTTTGGATTAAGAAGTGCCGGAACTGTCATGTATACGACCTCAAATACCATCTCGCCAAGGCTTTCGGGTGTGAGTATCTGTGTCTTTTTGTTCAGATTCAGATATCCTATACGGACAAGCTTCTGGATTATCTCCGCTCTAGTTGCTGAGGTGCCTATTCCTGAGCCCTTTATCTGCTCACGAAGCTCCTCTTCCTCGATAAGCTGTCCTGCATTTTCCATGGCAAGCACCATGGAGCCTGATGTATAGCGCTTTGGCGGAGATGTCTTACCAAACTTGATATTATAGCCTTGGCATGCTATCTCATCACCCGCCTTTAGCTTATCGGCAAGCTCAAGCATCACCTTGGGATTTACGACTATCTCATCATTGCTGCCGTTTGCTGTGCTGTTTTCATCTGTACTATCTGCAGTTTCATTGTTTTTACCAAGTATTCGTGCGTTTGATTCCTCAAACGACTTCTTTTTCGGCGGATTCGCCACCTGTAAATAGCCCTCGCTCTTTAGTACCTTTGATGATGCAAAAAAACTTTCCTTATCCACATCTACGACAAGCTTCACATTCTCATACTCTGCCGGTGGATAAAAAATACTAAGGAAACGCCTGACAATCAGCTCAAATACTGCTCTTTGAAGCGATGTAAGCCCCGAAAGCTCTGTAAGCTGACCTGTCGGAATGATAGCATAGTGGTCTGTTACCTTGCTGTCATCCGTGTACTGCGTATCTGCTATGTTGGCATATAGCCTCTTTTGCATAATATGCTCCACAAAGTCTGCTGTCGGTTCAAAACCTTTAAGCCTGCCTATATTTTTTCCAATCTCCTTTGCCACAGCGCTTGAGAGCACCCTGGCATCTGTTCTAGGATAGGTGGTGAGCTTTTTTTCATACAGATCCTGAGCCACCTGTAATGTCTCATCAGGGCTGATTTTAAACTTCTTTGAGCACTCTGCCTGCAGCTCCGCCAGGTTGAAAAGAAGCGGTGCTCTTTTTTTAGCAATATTCTTAACTATAGATTTAACTTTTGCCTGTTTGCCTTTTAATTCTTCAATTAAAGCGAGTGCATCTTTTTCCTCTTTGAAACCGTTTTCCTTGTATAAAAGCGGTGATTCAAAATACCTTGAGCCTTCTACAGCCTTCCACTCTGCCTCTACACCGGCATCCGTAAACCTGCCGATTACCCTGTAAAACGGAGTCTCCTTAAAGTTTCTGATTTCGCGCTCACGGATTACTACCATTCCAAGCACACAGGTCATCACTCGTCCGACCGCGATTGCCGTGTACGAGCGTGTACCCGCTGCATCGTTTAGCAGATTGCCGTATTTGACCGACATGACACGCGAAAAGTTGATGCCCATCGCATAGTCCTCGATGGTACGCATGATGCCGCTCTTTCCGAGGTTTGCATACGCACTCATCGGCTTTGCCTCTTTTATGCCTCTTAGGATTTCCTCCTCGGTCTGCGAATCTATCCAGACTCGAAGCTCCTCCATGCCTTCCCTGACACCACCAAAGTTTCTGATATTCTCCTCGATGGTCTGTCCTTCTTTTCCGGCATCACCTGCCCAGTAAACTCTGTCAATGTCCTCTCTCTGCAAAAGAGCGTGCACAATATTGTACTGCTTGCGCACGCTGTCTATCACATCATATTTGTATTCCTTTGGCAGAAACGGCAGATCCTCAAGACGCCATTTCTTGTATTTCATGTCGTAGGACTCAGGGTAGACCAGCCCGACAAGATGTCCCACGCACCATGAAATCACATATTCTCCATTTTCTATATAACCGTCATTGCGTCCGCTCACCCGCAGCACCTTCGCAAATTCCTGTGCCACGGATGGCTTCTCTGTTATTATCAGTGATTTTCCCATAAGCTCCTCTATAATTCATTCATGTTGATGAGCTTGAATCTAGGGTCTCTGACCACATAGCTTTGCAGTGCAGGCTCAAAATCCGTTGCCGAAAACAGATAATAGTCATCAGATGTAAGCCTTGCCTGCTCCATAGCCATAGCCATATTCTCGCACATATCCATGGTCATCATTGGCTTGCAGAAGCCGATGATACTCCTTCTATCCTCGCTCTGAGCCACGATGTCTATGCGACCTGTCTTTCCAATCCATGTACCCACACGCTTTATGGTAAACGGAAGCTGTCCCATCTGATTTAATATAAGCAGATACTCTGTGCAGACCTCCCTGAAATATCTCTCAAGATACGCATCAAGCTCTTTTTCTATATATGTATCATAAAACTCTTCCGGTGAAAGCAGATACAGATTGGACATATTCGGATAGACAAACTTAAACCAGAAATTAACAAATGTGTCTTTTATCTGATATACGCCCTTCTTGGCATTTTCCCATCCGCCGGTCTCAAATGAAACTACTTTTTCCACGATATTGAAGTTGGCAAGATTCTTTAAATATACGCTGATTTTGGCACGTGAAAATCCTGTCGCATGGAAAATATCATTGAGCTTGTTCTCACCTCTTGCGATTGCTGCAAGTATTGTGCTATATGCAGAAAGCTCTCGAAGCTCTGAGGATATAACAGCATCCGCCTCACCATACAGTGCTCCCGATTGTGTCAATACGAGCCTGCATATATTTTCCTTAAAGGATTTAGCTGCATCCCACTTATCCAGATATGCCGGAACTCCACCGATTGCTCCGTAAATTCTCACGATTTCCGCGACCGGAAGACTTTCAAAATGTCTTACAACCTCAAGGAAATTGAGCGATTCAAGCTTCATTTCAGCTCCCTTAAACTGCTCTGCTGCCTCCTGTGTGGCCCAGACTGTAGATGATGTGGCAAGTATTATAAGTACAGGTCCCGGATACAGCTTGTGCTTTTTAAGCTTTGCAACTGCTTCCATAAATGATGCATCCCTCTTTGCCACAAACTGTGCCTCATCGATTATCACGACAAGCTTGGAAGGGTCTCCTGATTTGATTCTCGCGAAGTACTCCTCATATGTCTGTCTGCTCAGGCTCACCTTGTACTGACGGCTTATCTCCTCCCCCATCATCTCAAGCTGATGCTCTGGCGATGCCTGTCTGCATCTATAGTAAAAGAATTTCTTTCCGTCACAAAATTCCTTTATGAGCTCCTCCTTTTGACAGCCTCTCCTTCCGTAGAGCACTACGAGCTGGTTACCCGATTCTTTATAGAGCTGCTCTAGTTTCTCTAAATCTGTGTGTTTTGCTTTCATAATATTCCTCCAAAATAATCAACTGGAAATATTATATCACAATTTAACACATATACAAATAGATTTTAATTATAATTTCCGAGCTCCTATTGTAGCTTTCACTTTATTTCTGACAAACATATAGCAGATAGCCTGCATGATGATTGTCGCTATCCATGAACCGGGATATGATATAAACAGGAAAAACAACGACCTGTGGCTTGGAAACAGACCATATATCCAGATAATTCTGACTCCGACTGTTCCTATTATAGAAAGTATCATAGGTACAGTTGAGTATCCCATTCCTCTTAGTGCTCCCGGAAAAAGATCCATGATTCCACAGAGAAAATATGGGATTGTTGTAATCGAAATAATCTCAAGTCCTGATTTAATTACCTCGCTATTACTTGTATATATGCCAAGTATCTGTGTTCCAAATATGTATGAAGCACTTCCCATCACAAGTGCTACCGCTGTCGTGAGAAACAGACAGTCTATCAGTACCCTGTCCATTCTTTTTTGTTTTCCTACCGCATAGTTCTGGCTCGTGAAGCTCATGCAGGCCTGTGTGATTGAGTTGACAGATACATACAAAAAGCCAAGTATATTGTTTGCCGCCGTATATCCTGCCATGGCTATTGAGCCAAAGGAATTGACTGATGACTGAAGCATGGCATTTGAGATATTTATGACTGTGCTCTGTATGCCGGCCGGGATTCCCACCTGAAATATCTGAAGCATATATTCCTTATCAATCGCAAGCTTATTAAAGCAGAGCTTATAGCTGGTATCTGCTTTGCTCAAACAATATAATACAAGTACGCTGGAAACAAACTGCGAAACAATCGTACCGATTGCAACACCTGCAACACCCAGTTTGCACACTATTACAAAAAACAGATTGAGCAGTGCATTGATACAGCCTGAAATAATCAAAAAGATAAGAGGTCTCTTTGTATCGCCGACAGCACGCAAAATCGCCGCACCATAGTTATAAAGCATAAAAAACGGCATACCGCAAAAATAAATCCTCATATAAATAGTAGAAAGACCTATGACATCATCCGGTGTACCCATGATTTCCAGCGCACCCCTTGCAAAAATAACACCGACCACACCCATCACAATACCACTTATGAGTGCAATCATAATAGCGGTGTGCACCGTCTTAGACATCTCCTCATCCTTGCCTGCCGCATAAAATCGGGCAGCGAGCACATTCGCACCAAGCGATATACCCATAAACAAATTGACAAACACATTGATAAGTGCCGTAGTCGAGCCAACAGCCGCAAGTGCTTTACTTCCGCTAAACTGTCCCACGACAATAATATCCACCGCATTAAACGCTAACTGCAAAATACCCGAAATCATAAGCGGCAACGCAAATGAAATAAGCTTATCCATTATTGAACCGTTCACCATATCAATTTCATACTTATTATTCTTCACTTATATCTACCTCTTAAAAAAAATTCTCCTCAGCCTATCTATTTTACCACGATAAAATATAAATTCAAGCGTAACAATTAAGCCCCCCGAGAATAATAAACCTAATAAACCTAACAAACCTAACAAAAAAGAGTCCCTTTTAAGGGACTCGACTTTTGCAAATTAAAATCACAGAGTGAGGATTTTCCGTTCAATGCACTACCTTCACCGGAGAGTACACAGTATGTTCCGAAGAAAAAATATGAACTGCCACGGGTTTCCAATAGGTCAAATGACAGTTTAGACTTGCAAACTGCCATAACCTATCCGTAAAAAATCCCGTGGCTAACTTCATATTTTTTCTGAGGAATACTACTGTGTGCTACACCGGTGCCCACAGCCCACAAACGGAAAATCCGCCCTCCTTAATAAATTTTCCAATAAATTGCCAACTCTACTTCTTTGTGATGTAACCCTGTGCCTTAAGAAGCTCTGCACAAAGCACTGCTCCACCGGCTGCACCACGTACTGTATTGTGTGAGAGACCGACGAACTTCCAGTCATAGACTGTATCCTCTCTGAGACGTCCGACATTGATTCCCATACCATGCTCATAATCCACATCAAGTGCAACCTGAGGACGATTATCCTCTTCACAGTATCTGATGAACTGCTTTGGTGCGCTTGGAAGCCCAAGCTCCTGTGGTACTCCGCTGAACTTCTCGAGTGCCTCGATGAGCTGCTCCTTTGTAGGGTTCTTTTTGAACTTGACAAATACAGCTGCTGTATGACCGTTTAATACAGGAACACGGATACACTGGCATGTGATAACCGGTGACTCTGCAGGAACAATCTGTTTCTTCTCATCATCCACATATCCCCAGAGACGAAGTGGCTCTTTCTCAGATTTTTCTTCCTCTCCACCGATGAATGGAATGATGTTTCCAACCATCTCAGGCCAATCCTTGAATGTCTTTCCGGCACCTGAGATTGCCTGATATGTTGTAGCAACAACCTCATATGGCTCAAACTCTTTCCATGCTGTAAGAACCGGAGCATATGACTGGATTGAGCAGTTTGGCTTTACTGCTACGAAGCCTCTCTTTGTACCGAGACGCTCCTTCTGATATTTGATAACCTCCATGTGCTGTGGGTTGATTTCAGGTACAACCATTGGCACATCAGGTGTCCATCTGTGGGCACTGTTGTTTGAAACTACAGGAGTCTCTGTCTTTGCGTAGTCCTCCTCGATCTTCTTGATCTCGTCCTTTGACATATCAACGGCTGAGAATACGAAGTCAACCTGTGAAGCAACCTCTTCCACCTCATTAACGTTCTTTACGATGATTTTCTTAACTGCCTCAGGCATTGGTGTGTCCATTTTCCATCTATCACCAACGGCGTCCTCGTATGTCTTGCCTGCGCTTCTTGGGCTGGCTGCAATTGTTGTTACCTCGAACCATGGATGATTCTCTAAAAGAGAAATAAATCTCTGTCCTACCATTCCTGTTCCACCGAGGATACCTACTTTAAGCTTTTCACTCATTACTCTAATCTCCCTATCTTCTAGATTTTCTTCGACCATGTCATACACTATACTTTGACATTAAAATCATGTTTTGTTTGTCCGTCTGTCGCGCACAACTGTCTTTATAGGAAATATATTACTTGAAACTCTAATGAAAAACAAGGAAAAAACTATATTAAATTAATAATTTTTCTCCCTGTTTTTTATAAAATATGCACAAAAACTACACTTCATCCTGCCAATTTGACTTCATATACTCGTCGTAAACGGCAATTACCTTGTCCATTGATGTCTTTGATGGTGCTCCAACTGTACACCTTGTGCTGACACAGGTCTCCATTGAAATGGCATCAAATACATCCTCCTCAAATACCGGAGAGATAGCCTTGAGCTCGTCGATGCTCATATCGTCGATTGCAATGCCCTTGTCGATGCAGTAAAGCACTATTCTTCCTACAATACCATGTGCATCCCTAAACGGTACACCCTTTTTAACGAGATAATCAGCTGCATCTGTGGCATTTGTAAAGCCATTGTTTGCACTCTTTCTCATCACGTCCTTGTTAAACTTCATTGTATTAATCATTCCTGTAAAAAGTGCGATACATCCCTTTGCAGTGTCGAATGCATCAAATGCCAGCTCCTTATCCTCCTGCATATCCTTGTTGTACGCAAGCGGAATACCCTTCATGGTGGTGAGAAGCGACATGAGCGCACCGTATACACGGCCTGTCTTTCCTCTGACAAGCTCTGCTATATCAGGATTTTTCTTCTGTGGCATGATTGAGCTTCCTGTGCTGTACGCATCGTCAATCTCAACAAACTGGTACTCGTTTGAATTCCATATGATAATTTCCTCAGAAAAACGTGACAGATGCATCATGATAGTTGAAAGAGCCGATAAAAACTCAATCAGATAATCCCTGTCTGACACACCATCCATACTGTTAAGTGTCGGTCCGTAAAAATCCAGAAGCTGTGCTGTATAGTCCCTATCAAGCGGATATGTAGTGCCTGCGAGTGCTCCTGAGCCAAGCGGACAATAGTTCATTCTCTTATATATATCGCACAGTCTTGATCTGTCTCTCTTAAACATCTCAAAATATGCGCCCATATGGTGAGCCAGAGTGATTGGCTGGGCCTTCTGCAGATGTGTAAAGCCCGGCATGATAGTCTGTGTGTTTTCCTTCATAATCTTAAGGATAACAGCTAAAAGCTCCTTAAGCTCATTATCAGTCTCCTTCACCGTCTTTCTGGTGAAAAGACGCATATCAAGAGCTACCTGGTCGTTTCTGCTTCGGCCTGTGTGAAGCTTCTTTCCTGTGTCACCAAGTCTGTCTATGAGTGTAGCCTCAACGAAGCTGTGGATATCCTCATACTTTGAGCTGATTTCAAGCTCCCCTGACTCTACCTCCTTAAGTATCTGCTTTAGGCAAGCCACTATATCGTTGCTCTCTGCCTGTGAGATGATGCCCTGCTTTCCAAGCATCGTGACATGGGCGATGCTGCCCTCTATATCCTCTTTATAAAACTTCTGATCAAATGTAATGGACGCATTAAAATTATAAACAAGCTGATCTGTCTCCTTTGTGAAACGTCCTCCCCATAACTGTGCCATGAGATTCCTCCTTGATTATTAAATGATGATTTATTTTCATGTATCACAATGTATTGTATACAAATAAGATGTGATACCGCCGCCTGCTCTAAACAGCCGCTTTACTGTGCTAAATTATATAATAATTTTTGCTGTCACGCAACCACATTTTCACCCACGTGCTGCAATCTCTCTGTCACGCTGCTCCTTGGAAAATACACAGCCGCAGTAGTACTGCCTGTACATATCATACTGCTTTGATATTTCCGTGGACTTTTTATAGCCCTCTTTCTTCTTAAAATCAGAGAAAAGATATCTCACTCCATATTGGCTCTCTAAATCTTTTCCTATCTCATTGAGCTTTTCGGCATTCTTCAACGGGCTGATGGAAAGTGTCGTTGTAAAAAAATCAAAGCCATGCTCCCTTGCATACTGTGCACTCTCCTCAAGACGCAGCCTGTAGCACTTAAAGCACCTCTCCCCGCCCTCAGGCACAGCCTCCATGCCGCGTGCCATATCGTAAAAGCGCTTGGTGTCGTACACACCCTCCACAAAGTGAACCGGATTTTTCACCGGAAACTCATCTATAAAGCGCTTCTGCTCCTGTGCTCTCATGTGATATTCCTCTGGCGGATAAATGTTTGGATTGTAATAAAACACAGTCACATCAAAATACTCCGAGAGAGTCTGTATGCAGTATGTGCTGCACGGCCCACAGCAGCTATGAAGTAAAAGCCGCGGAACACAGCTATTGTCCATGCAATTTTCTTTTATTAAATCTTCCATTAATTTTTGATAATTTATTTTGTTTGCCATTTTTTATATTTCTTTCTCAAAATTCAAATTTTTTTGACATATCGCAAAATATTATTTCAGGTAACTATTCTGCATATTTACTATTCTGATTAATTACTATTTCTGATATAAGCTGCATAATAAGAACAAGGGCCGGAAGTCTCCTCCCGGCCCGGCTCATACTAATCCTCTTCTTCATATCCGAACATTAGTCTAAAAATCTTTTTTCCTGTTTCAGTCTTGAATATGCGCTTGTATGCCTTGTTGATTGCACGGTTTCCCGCATCATCCTCATACAGATTTACGAGGAAATCAGCCTCAACGAGTATCTGATAATCAAGACCATCTATATTGTCATATGTGTGATGGTGACCTATGAGAAAACAAATTCTTTCAACTATGTAATTCTCAAAGCCAAGCTGTGAGAGCATCTTCTGGGCGATTATCGGTCCCTCCTGCTCCTGAAGCTTTCCATCGCACCTGCCATACTTTTCCTCCGCCACACGTATGCCGATATCGTGTGTGTAAGCCGCTGCCTCAAGTATAAAAAGCGAGGCATCATCAAGCTCCTCTCCTATACCGATAAGCCTTGCATAGCTGTGCACCTTGGTGAAATGCTGGATTCTCTTTGGATCGCCATCATAGTAGGCAATCATATCCATAAACAAGTCGTCTAACTGTTGTTTACTATAACTGTCACTATCCATTTAATATATTTTTCTCCTGATAAAATGTTAATTAGTCTCATTGCCGGCTTTGCACCGACAATGATAACATACTACAAAGCAATCATTTTTTCAATATTTTTACACAAATATTTCTTATTTTTTGAAATCACTAGTTACTGTTCACACGCAAGCTTGACACCGCGCTGTCAAGCTATGCGCCATAGTGTTAATTATTGAGTGATTACAGCCCCTGCCT
>ERZ779922.2300-NODE-2300-length-11446-cov-3.072338_pt1 | contig 11446 bp, 10 predicted proteins | sample MGYA00511544_ERZ779922 | MGnify/ENA primary metagenome ERZ779922 (study PRJEB29588, sample SAMEA2154516) | human gut metagenome | biome: human gut; feature: human-associated habitat; material: faeces | place: Denmark | collected 2008/2010 ... | reverse complement strand
AGGGTATTCAACCTCCTCCTCTGTGTTTTGCACAGCAAAATATAGGGGAGGTGTCCGCAAGGACGGAGGGGTTAACCCTTACAATCAAAAATCCTATCCTATCTTTTCAACCCCTCTCCTCAAAAACTACCGTTTCGTCGGTATCTCACTTATTACTAACGCAACACAAGGGAGAAACAGAAATATAATCCATCGCATTCGTTAAAATTCAAATTTATCCCCCACGAATTTTCTACTGAACCGTACCCCACACGTTACAGGGTCATCTCTCCCTCATATAAAAAACTGTGCCCCGATTTGACAACCGGGGCACAAACATATAATTGAAAAAAATCAATTATTTCTTACGATTACCATAACGGCTCATGAACTTATCTACACGACCGGCCGTATCCACCAATTTCTGTTTACCGGTGAAGAACGGGTGTGAAGAACTGGTAATTTCAAGTTTTACCAAAGGATAAGTAACACCATCAATTTCGATAGTCTCTTTGGCTGCTACGGTTGAACGAGTGATAAAGATTTCTTCGTTCGACATGTCTTTGAAAACTACGGGACGGTAGTTATCAGGATGGATTCCTTTTTTCATTGTTATATCGTCTTTTTAATTATTATCAAATGTTCACGTTGGTAGCGTGATTTTTCGTAATGGCTTGCAAATGTAGGGATAACTTTTCATTTAGAAAAATATTTATTCCACTTTTTCATAAAAAAGCCGGTCGGCGACAAAGATGCGCCGACCGGACTATGTTTTAATTCTGCAATCTGCCGATTATTCGAACTCGATCAACGGTTCGTTAGTACCCACTACATCGTTTTCTTTTACCAGAATACGTTTCACGGTTCCTTCAAGGGTGGAGAGTATATCGTTCTCCATCTTCATGGCCTCGTACACCAGCACGACATCGTCTTTTTTCACTTTGTCTCCAACCTTCACTTTTATCTCGACAACCTTCCCTCCCATAGGAGCATCGATAGTCGGGCCCGTTATAGGTTCTACGGGAGCTGCTTCCTCTGCGGCCTCTTTCACCTCCTCTACAGCCGGTTTCTTAGCCTCATACTCAGCTGCCCGCACACCCTTCAAATAAGTGGTAGCAACGTTGGGGAAAAGTTCGAGCAGCAAATACTCCTGTTCGTTTTCGGCCAATTTCACATCGCCATACTCCGGCAACACAGGATTTTCGGGAGCCTTGTAAGAGTTCGTATCATACGGAGTCTCAATAGGGCTGCCGGTAATCTTTTCACGGAATTTAGGATCGACAGGAACCGGAGTCTTGCCATATTCTCCCTTCACCAAAGCCTTGAATTGGTTGGAAACCGTCGTATATTCCGGATTCCCTTTCAATTTATCCAAAGCACAACTTACGGCTTGGCTTCCTACAATCTGGCTGGTAGGCGTAACCAAAGGAACCAATCCTGCATCAGAACGAACCTTCGGGATCAATCGCATGGCATCATCGAGCACATGCTCGGCTTTAAGCTGCTTCAACTGAGCCACCATATTGGAATACATACCGCCGGGAACCTCCGCAGCCTTCACCAACTCATTCGGTTTCGGGAATCCGAAATAATCTTCGATGGCATGACAAGCATCCAGCAAAGCGGCTTCGTTATTCTGACGCGCGGCTTCGATAGCCGTATCGAACAACTTGTCGATATGATCGGGCAACTTATCGATCAACGGATCGAACGCAATGGGGAACGAGTCTTTCTTCAAGTCATATGCAGCCAGCTCGCGACGAATACCGAGCAACTCGGCAGTACGTATTGCTTCAGGGATACTTACGGCTGCCATATTGACTTCCATCTCTACGCCCAATTTATTACAGAAAATATAGAGCAATTCTATGGCCGGAGCCGCCGAACCTCCGCCAAAATACCAAATATTAGTATCCAAAATATCCACACCGTGTATAACAGCCATCAACGACGATGCGAGGCCATACCCCGGTGTACAATGGGTATGAAAATCGACCGGCACTTTCAAAGCCTGTTTCAATTTAGGCATCAAAGAAGCGATTCGAGAAGGATTCACCAATCCGGCCATATCTTTGAGAGTAACCATCTTTGCACCCAACTTTTCAAAACCGAGTGCTTTTTCCACAAAATATTCATCGGTAAAGATAGGTTTCGGCAATTTTTTACCGAACAACGCCTTTACTCGATCCATAAACGTTATGGTATAATGCGGATCTACCGTGTAACATACGGCTCCATCGGAAATCGCCCCGACAGCATTTATCTTTTCCACAGAAGATTTTACATTGTTCAAATCGTTGAGTGCATCGAATATACGCATGATACCCAACCCGTTTGCCACGGCCTCGCGATAAAATCCGTCAAGAACCGTATCGGGATAAGGCGCATACCCGAACAAATTACGGCCACGAGAAAGTGCCGTTAAATAAGATGCCCCCCCAATAGCTTCACTGATTGTTTTAAGACGAGTCCACGGACTCTCGTTCAAATAACGCATCACCGAATCGGGCACAGCACCACCCCAAACTTCCATCGCAAAGAAACCGGCATCCTTGTAATAAGGTAAAACGCGGTTTATCTGTTCTTGGGTAAGACGAGTCGCAAACAAAGACTGTTGCCCGTCACGAAGAGTAAGATCTCGGATTTTCAATTTTCTTGACATAGCCATTTGATTTTATAGGTGTTACATCTATTCACATTACATGAATTTAAGAATACAAAAATAATATTCTTTAACTTATTATCAAAGGAAAAAGCGTACTTTTGTATCACAAATAAAATCTTTACGCCATTCAGATATGTTTAATTTCTTAAAAAAGAAAAACAATACTCCCAAACTACCCTATACGACAGAGGTTCACTGCCATGTATTACCGGGTATCGACGACGGGTCTCCCGATGTAGAACACTCCCTCGCCCTCATTCATCAAATGAAAGAATGGGGACTTGAACGAATCATAGCTACGCCTCATGTGACCGAGGCTTCATTCGAAAACACTCCACAAACCATCGGGTCGGCATACTCCCGGCTTTGCCAAGAGACCAATTTGGACGAACTGGGAATTAAACTCTGCTACTCCGCAGAATACCGAATGGACGATAACTTTTTGGGCATACTGCAAAGAGAAGAAATCATACCCATGCCCGGCAACCATATCCTTATCGAAAACTCTTTTCTACAACCGTTCTGGAACATCAAAAGTCTCGTCTTCGATTTACAAATCAAAGGACTTTCCCCCATTCTAGCCCACCCCGAACGATATGCTTATTATTACGATGACAAAAAAATCTACAAAGAACTGCATGAACAAGGGTGTGAATTTCAAGTCAATCTGCTTTCCCTCGCAGGGTATTACAACAAAAGAGCGAAAGAGGTGGCCGAATGGCTGATTTCCAAACAGATGGTAGACTATCTGGGAAGCGATTTGCACAACAGTTCCCATGTCCTGCACATCAACAAATATTTATCCGGGAAAGAATATCCCAAGCACATGAGAAATATCCACATAAAAAACAACCACTTGTAAAATAAAATTATTTCAATTTCAACGGCATGTTCGGTGTAATGATAGTCATGTTATCCGGTGTTCTGATCGGATATATATTACGGAATATTCGAGCCATACCCGCCCTCGTTTCCAAAATCAACATTTACATTATTTTCTTGTTACTTTTCGTGATGGGTCTATCGGTAGGTAGCAACCCGCAAGTTATACAAGGGCTGGGAACCCTCGGCCTCTTAGGTATCGCAATCTCCGTTGTATCCATTGCAGGAAGCGTATTTTTATCGTGGATCGTTTACCGTCACCTATTCAAAAAAGAAGATGACCAACGATCATGAAAAATAGTCTCATCATTCTGTTATGTTTTGCGGCGGGAGTACTCTGTTCCTACTGGGGCATAATTCCCGAGTGCGACGACTCCCTCAGCCTCTATATCCTGTACGTCATGATGTTCTTGGTGGGAATAGGACTCGGCAGTGATTTAACCGCACTATCCGCTCCCATCAAAAAATATAAATTCCAGATTTTGTTAATACCGTTATCCACGATCGTCGGGACAATCGTCGCTTGTTGTCTGTTCTCGCTATTCTGTCCCGTTCCGTTACGGGAAACCGTTGCCATCGGTTGCGGATTCGGATATTACAGTCTATCGGCAATTTTACTGAACGAGCTTGCAGGAGCCGACATCGGTACTACCGCTCTTATTTGTAATCTGAGCAGAGAGCTTTTGACACTTCTTACAATTCCGCTACTTGCCCGTTATTGCGGGAAATTAGCCCCGATTACAGCCGCAGGAGCAACCTCCATCGACACGACTCTACCTCTCATCAGCGCCGCCCTCGGAGAAAAATACGTCATCTTCGCCATCTTCCACGGCATCATCGTCGATATTTCAGTTCCCGTCCTCATCTGGCTATTATACCTGTGATTGCCCCGACATACAGAACCACACGGGTATCTGTCAAAACGACCAAAACGATGCAAAAATCAATCGAATATACCCTCTATGCTCTCCACGGGAGCTGTAACGGATTCTTCGATATATGAACTTCCGCTACAAGGATCGGAATACTCCTCAGGAATCTCGAAGTCGCTATCTTGTGAGTAACCCAGACTTTGATCCCCATAAACTTTCTGCATATAAAGACCATAAATAGGCAATGCCATACTGGCTCCCTGCCCATCGGCCATACCATCGAAGTGAATCGAGCGATCCTCGCCTCCTACCCATACACCGGAAACTAAATCGGGAGTAAATCCCATAAACCAACCGTCCGAATTATTATTGGTCGTCCCTGTTTTACCTCCCATAGGAGCAGTAATACCATAACGGAAACGAACACGACCGCCCGTTCCGTGATCTATCACATCTTTCAACATCGGCAAAATGCGATAATAAGCCTGTTCACTGAAAACCTCGGTCATCGAAGGCGTGAACTCGGCTATTACATTCCCTAAATTATCCTCTATACGAGATACATACAAAGGGTCTACACGCACGCCTTTGTTCGAAAAGGCTGTATAAGCCGTCACCATTTCCTCGACCGAGACCTCGACCGGACCTAAACAAAGAGAGATGACTTCATCTATCTTATTTTTAATCCCGAACGAATGCATCAATCTCGCCAATGACGAGGGCGACAACTTATCCATCAATCGGGCAGAAATCCAGTTATTCGAATTTGCCAACCCCCAACGCAAAGAAACCATCTCGCCCACACGCGCTTTCGAAGAATTCCGAGGAGACCAGGGCTTCCCGTCTTCTGTAATCAATGTAGGCTGTTCATTTAAAAACATATCGCAAGGAGTGAATCCCTCCTCCATCGCTAACGTATATAAGAACGGTTTCACGGTCGATCCTATCTGGCGCCGTCCCACCGAAGCCATATCATATTGAAAATGCGTAAAATCAGGACCGCCCACATAAGCCTTCACATGACCTGTATTCGGATCCATAGACATAAATCCCACTCGCAAGAAAGACTTCTGATAACGGATAGAATCCAATGGTGACATAATCGTGTCGATCGAACCTTGATACGAAAAGACCTGCATCTCGACAGGAGTAATAAATGCCTTTCGAATCTGCTCGTCGCTCGCACCCGACGCTTTCATCGCCCGATAACGATCCGACTGCTTCATCGCCCTATCCAAGATTGACTCCCGCTCTTCCCGAGTTATGCTTCGGGAGAACGGTGCATAACTCCGTCCTTTTTTCTCGGCGAAGAAGCGAGGTTGTAAATACCCGCCCAAATGTTTTTCCACAGCCTCCTCGGCATACCGTTGCATCTGCGCATCAAGCGTCGTATAGATTTTCAACCCATCGGTATAAATATTATACTTGGTTCCGTCAGCCTTCACATTTTTCTCGCACCAACCATACAACGGATTATTCGCCCAAGCAATGGAATCGTCTATAAATTTTTGAGCTTCCCACCCCCGATATTCCGATTTCACAGGCTTTTTTGCCGTCATCATCAATCTCAATTGCTCTCTGAAATAAGGAGCCAACCCCTCTTTATGATCCACCCGGGTATATTTCAGCTCCAAAGGCAAAGCTTGTAAAGAGTCAAGTTCCGCCTTTGTAATATACTCGGCCTTATACATTTGGTTCAAAACCGTGTTACGACGCCCCCTCGTGCGTTCGTTAAACCTGCGGGGATTATAATACGAGGGATTCTTGCACATACCCACCAACGTCGCAGCCTCCTCTATTTTCAACTTATCGGGAGCCGTATGAAAATAAATGTATGCCGCCGATTGTATCCCGACTGCATTATTCAGGAAATCGAAATGATTCAGATACATATTCACGATTTCCTCTTTGGTATAAAAACGTTCGAGCTGTACAGCTATAACCCATTCCTGCGGCTTCTGAAACAACCGTTCCACCACATTATCGGCATTAGGAGAATAAAGGAGTTTGGCCAACTGTTGGGTAATCGTACTTCCTCCCCCCGCACTCTTTTGAAATAATAGCCCTCGTTTGATAAAAGCCCGGAACAAAGCCTTCACATCTATGCCGGAATGGTCCTTGAAACGAATGTCCTCCGTAGCGATAAGAGCATTGACCAAATAAGGAGAAATTTCATCATAATGTACATACACCCGGTTACTCTTGCTTTGATAAAACCGGCCTATTACTTCCATATCGGAAGAATAAATCTCCGAGGCGAATTTATCTTTCGGATTTTCCATATCCTCTATCGGCGGCATATATCCTATCCACCCCCATGCAATCATCGCAAAGGCCGCAACGACAAGAACAACGATTCCCCCAAAGGCATACCACATATACCGCACAATACGCGATGTATCCCCGATAGATTTTTTCAACTTACCCACTTTCATCTCTCCATCTATGCATTTATTAACAAAGTCTTAAAAGCCATTCGCTCTATCCGCAGCCAATTGTTAAAGCAAAGGTAACAAATATATTTTATCCGAATACATTTTGTAGATTTATAAAGAATATTTTTTATGTCTGAACACTTGGCTTTCGGTCTTTTTTTACTATCTTTGCTTAGTGAAATGAGCAGGAAAGAACAAACATATAATCCATTACGGCACAGGCATTTTTATAATAGCCAAGAAATATATTCTCTTGAAGAGAAACAAAATAAAAGGCCAATATGACTTTTATAGTCGTGTTGGCTTTTTTGTTAACGAGCATTGTAATATAAAAACAAATCATACCGACGATGAAACGTGAGAGTTTAGTATCTATTACCGATTTTTCAAAAGAAGAAATCCTGGATCTTCTCGAAAAAGCGCGTCGATTCGAAGAAAATCCCAATCGAAAAATTCTGGAAGGTAAAGTCGTGGCGACTCTGTTCTTCGAGCCTTCTACCCGCACTCGACTCAGCTTTGAAACCGCAGTCAACCGATTAGGCGGAAAAGTCATTGGATTTTCAGACGCCAGCACGACCAGCTCCTCAAAAGGAGAAACACTGAAAGACACCATCATGATGGTAAGCAACTATGTCGACTTAATCATCATGCGCCACCATCTCGAAGGTGCGGCCCGTTATGCCTCTGAAATTTCTTCCGTTCCCGTTATCAATGCAGGAGACGGTGCAAATCAGCACCCCTCGCAAACCATGCTCGATTTATATTCCATCTACAAGACACAAGGCTCCCTATCGAACCTGAACATCACTATGGTGGGAGACTTAAAATACGGACGCACCGTACACTCCCTGCTGATGGCTATGTCTCATTTCAATCCCACATTCCATTTCGTCGCACCCGATGAACTGAAAATGCCTATCGAGTATAAACTCTTCTGTGAACAAAATCATATTCCCTACTTCGAACACTCCGAATTTTCCGAAGAGGTAATCAATCAAGCGGATATTCTATACATGACCCGGGTTCAACGCGAACGATTCACCGACCTCATGGAATACGAAAAGGTTAAAAACGTATATACGCTGCACAACAATATGCTCGAGCACAGCAAAGACAATCTGAGAATCCTACACCCGCTCCCCCGGGTTAATGAAATTTCTTACGATGTCGACAGCAATCCCAAAGCCTATTATTTCCAACAAGCCAAAAACGGGCTATTCGCTCGGCAAGCCATTATCTGTAAAGTTTTAGGAATTGAAGTTTAACCCCTTTTATTTTCGGTAATCATGAACGACGAAAAAAAAGAACTAAAAGTAGCGGCTCTCGAAAACGGAACCGTTATCGACCATATACCTTCGAGCCAGTTATTCAAGGTAGTATCTATCTTAGGACTTGAAAACTGCACGAACAGCATTACCATCGGCAACAACTTAGCCAGTAAAAAAATAGGGAAAAAAGGGATCATCAAAGTCGCCGACCGTTTCTTCAAAGAAGAAGACTTGAACAAGATCGCATTGGTAGCCCCGGCTGCACAAATCAATATTATCCGCGATTACCAAGTCATCGAAAAACGGAAAGTATCTCTACCGGACATCGTGCATGGTATTATCCGCTGCGGGAATCCCAAATGCATCACGAACAACGAACCGATGGAAACCATATTTCATGTAACCGACAAAATCGATGTCCAAGTAAGATGCCATTATTGCGAACGGTCGGTAACCAAAGAAGAAATAGAAATCTGTTAATTCTTCCGATATATGAAACAAAGTTGGAAACCCGGGACTACCATCTACCCGTTGCCGGCCGTTCTGGTCAGTTGCGGCAATACGCCCGAAGAGTATAACCTCATTACGGTAAGTTGGGTCGGCACGCTCTGCACCAATCCCCCCATGTGCTACATATCCGTTCGACCGGAAAGACATTCCTACGAGATTCTAAGAAAAAACATGGAGTTCGTAATCAATCTCACGACCGTTCAAATGGCAAAAGCAACCGATTGGTGCGGCGTTTCCTCCGGAAAGAATTATAACAAATTCGAAAAAACAGGACTCACTCCGAAAACCGCTCAAATCGTAAAAGCCCCCTACGTCGAGGAATCTCCCCTCTGTATAGAATGTAAGGTAAGAGAAATCATCAGCCTCGGATCCCACGACATGTTCATATCCGACGTAGTAAACATATTGGCCGATGATAAATATATAAATCCCGAGACAGGCGCGTTCGATATGCAAAAGGCCGATCTATTGGTCTATTCCCACGGACATTACTATGAAACAGGAAAAGAAATAGGGAAATTCGGTTGGTCTGTCCAAAAGAAAAAATAAATAGACAGGTATGAAGAGAATCACTACGGTTATCTGCATGGCACTCTTATGGATTCTTACAGTTCAAGCTCAAATACAAGAATTGAACGTAAGCAAACGATTCAATTGGGGAATCCGCTTGGGAGTCAATGCGCCGTTAGTCGACATAAGACATTTAACCTTGAACGGGAACAAAGTCAACGAATCCGATTCCGAATCGAGGCTGGGATTATCCGGTTCTTTTATAGGAAGATACAATTTCAAGAGGAATTACATACAACTCGAAGTGGGCATGCATCAGTTCCATACCCGGCTATATAATCCCGACTACGAATTACGTAAAATCAATACTTCGGCTTATACCCTCGATGTTCCCATACTATATGGCTATAACATCACCAAACATGGCCCATACCTCATGAATCTTTTTGCTGGTCCCCGGGTTTCCTACATCTTTAACGAAACAAGCGGAATAAGCACTACGGGAGGTTCATTCCGCAACCTAATCTACGATGAATCCCCTAACAGCTTTTCATTCTATTTGATCGGCGGATTAAGCACCACCATAGGGCATCTATACATCGACTTTCGGTATGCCTATTGTGTGGGAAATTCCAAAGATTTATCTTTCAAAGTCAACCCCGATGAGCTCCAAACCAGTCAGGTAAAACTGTCCAGAGCCGTCAACGAATTGAGCATTTCAATAGGATATTTATGGTAAAAACTTTTAATACACAACACAATATGAAAAGAGACGACATTATTTTCGACATCATTGAAAAAGAGAATCAACGACAACGAAAAGGCATTGAATTGATTGCCTCGGAAAACTTTGTCAGCGATCAAGTCATGCAGGCAATGGGTTCTTGCCTGACCAACAAATACGCCGAAGGGTATCCCGGGAAACGCTACTACGGAGGTTGCGAAGTGGTAGACCAAAGCGAACAAGTCGCTATCGACCGTATCAAGAAACTGTTCAATGCCGAATGGGCGAATGTTCAACCGCATTCGGGAGCACAAGCAAACATGGCCGTATTCATGGCCGTGTTAAACCCCGGCGACAAATTCTTGGGGCTGAACCTTTCACATGGAGGCCACCTTTCGCACGGAAGCCCCGTAAATTTTTCTGGACTGATGTTCCACCCGTTGGAGTACAGTGTGAAAGAAGATACCGGATACGTCGATTATGACATGATGGAAGAGGTAGCCTTGCGCGAACGTCCGAAACTGATTATCGGCGGAGCCTCGGCTTACTCTCGCGAATGGGACTATGCCCGCATGCGCAAAATAGCCGATGAAATAGGCGCCATTTTTATGGTTGATATGGCTCACCCCGCCGGGCTCATAGCCGCCGGATTGTTGGACAATCCTTTGAAATACGCTCACATCGTCACCTCGACCACACATAAAACCCTGCGCGGCCCCCGTGGAGGTATTATCCTCATGGGTAAAGATTTTGAAAACCCCTGGGGTAAAAAAACACCTAAGGGAGAAATCAAGAAAATGTCAGCATTACTCGATTCGGCAGTCTTTCCGGGAGTACAAGGTGGTCCGCTTGAACACGTTATCGCAGCCAAAGCTGTATCGTTCGGCGAAGCCCTGCAACCCGAATACATCGAATACCAGACTCAGGTGAAGAAAAATGCCGCTGCTATGGCAAAAGCATTCATGGATAAAGGATACAAAATCATATCCAACGGTACTGACAACCACTGCATGCTCATCGACTTGCGTACCAAATTCCCCGAATTGACAGGAAAAGTCGCCGAGAAAGCATTGGTTCAAGCCGACATCACAGTGAATAAAAACATGGTTCCGTTCGATAGCCGCTCTCCGTTCCAAACATCGGGTATCCGTGTGGGAACTCCGGCGATAACGACTCGTGGAGCAAAAGAAGAAATGATGTGCGAAATCGTGGAACTTATCGACACGGTTTTGGCCAATCCAGAAAGTGAAACTGTCATCAAAGCCGTTCGGGAAAAAGTCAACGGCATGATGAAAGAATACCCCATCTTTGCTTATTAACACCGTTTATTCATTTCAAGAACACTCCGAATGGAGTGTTCTTACTTCATTTTAAATAACATGAAACTTCTATCGAAACTTTCTTTACCATTTATATTCTTTACAGCAATACTGACTCTTGAATGCGCAGCGCAAGATTGGCCCAATCTGAATCGTTATCGCGAAGCCAACAAAGCTATTATGGAAATGAGGAAAAACGACTCGGAAGATGCCCGTAAAAATTGGGTTGTCTTCATGGGTAACTCAATTACACAAAATTGGGCTTCTCTGGATCCGCAATTC
>ERZ779922.2291-NODE-2291-length-11485-cov-2.757130_pt1 | contig 11485 bp, 7 predicted proteins | sample MGYA00511544_ERZ779922 | MGnify/ENA primary metagenome ERZ779922 (study PRJEB29588, sample SAMEA2154516) | human gut metagenome | biome: human gut; feature: human-associated habitat; material: faeces | place: Denmark | collected 2008/2010 ... | reverse complement strand
GAAAGGAGGCAATACACAACGATTGCAAAGGAGGCGCCAAAAAGGAAGTCCATATAAAAAGAAAAATAAGGTCGCTCCCAGACCGTTCCCCTGAAAAACACCCGTTTTCTCAAAAACCGCCCGATCGCCAGCAGGCTAATCAGATACACCGCCGACACCACCATCGGCAGAAATACCACATGAATCCAGGAAAACACCAGCACAACCGCCGTCAGCCAGTACATCCGGCTGCGTCCGCGCTTCAAAAGCGCCAGCCCCCCAAAGATCAAGACTGCCAGAATCGCAATCTCCACATACATCCGTTTCGATTCCGTGAAATGAATGTAATCCGCAAAAAAACCATTTCCCGTAAACAGCGTTTTCGCCGGAATCAGAACCGCCGCCACGCAGAACAGCACCAGAAAAAGACCAGCCATGCGCACGGCTGCGTCTGGTCGTCCGTTTTGTCTCTGATTCTGCATGTCGATGGTTCCTCTCTTTCTAGTTTATGTACTCCCGGAATCTTTTTGTGAGCAGCATTCTATATACGCCCGCCTAAAATCCCGCGCACCGCATCCAGCAGCGTCTCCGCATACGCATCATAACCGCCCGCCGGGCAGCTTCCGTCCTCTTTTATAAGTCCAGCCGCCCTATCTTCCGCGTGTTCTTTTGCCCCATAGCCGGTTCCGACAAGGACTCCGGTCACGCCAAAGTTTTTTCCTGCCTGCGCGTCGATGCGCTTGTCCCCGATCATATAGGAATGCACCTTATCAATGCCCTCCGGCAGATCGCGCTCTGCCATCTCAAACATTCCCGTCTCCGGCTTGCGGCAATGGCATTTTTTCTTATAAAGTCCGATCCCATGCTCCGGGTGGTGCGGGCAATAGTAGAACGCATCTACGTGTGCTCCGTCACGCTCCAGCACCTCATTCATATAATCATGAAGGATTTTTACATCCGCCTCGGTATAGTAACCTCTCGCCACGCCCGCCTGGTTGGTAATGACGATCACCTTATATCCGGCCTCGTTCAGGAGACGGACCGCCTCTGCGGTACCGTCAATCAGCTTCAAATCTTCTTTTCGGTGAAGATAATTGACCTCCACGTTCATCGTGCCATCACGGTCGAGGAATACTACTTTACAGCTATTTTTACACATGGAATGTATACTCCTTATTCGGCATCTGCACCTGAATATCGCGGTAGTCCCAGCGGTCCTCATCGCAGATCCAGCTCTGAGCGCCGCGCAGTTCGAAATTCCAATCCATCAGCTGTCCGCCTGCCGCTTCCAGACGGCGCGCCACCTGATGTTTAACGTTGTATGGGCAGTACACAAGAAGGAAGCCGCCGCCGCCAGCACCTAAAAGCTTTCCGCCGAGGGCGCCCGCTTTTTTCGCCTCGTCATAGAGCATATCAATCTGCGGATTTGTGATCTTGCTGCTCATCCGCTTCTTGCTCTCCCAGCCGTAATCCAGGAGGCGGCCGAAATTGTGGAGATTTCCCTTTAAAAGCTCGTCCTTCATCGCATAAGAAAGCGCCTTTACCTCGCACATCGCCTGAAATGCGTCCGGTTTCTTATAGTTGCTTACCTGATCCTTGATAATATTCGCGGATACATGGATATTGCCCGTGTAGCATAACAACAGGTTATACTGCAGCTCATTGATAATATCGCGGCGGATGCGGAGCGGGTTTACCACGACGTTGTTGCGTCCGTGAAATTCGATAAAGTTAAAGCCGCCGAAGGTCGCCGCATACTGATCCTGATAACCGCCTGAAATCCCCAGATCGATCCGCTCCACGCCGTAAGCCAGATCCGCCATCGCATAATTATCCAGCGTAATTCCTTTCCAGCGCGCCATCGCGGTCAGAAGACTTACCATGACGGTCGAGGAGGTTCCAAGTCCCGAACCAGCCGGAGCATCACACTGTAAATAAACCTCGCATCCCTGCTTGATATCCATCGCCCGCAGCGCTGCCGTGACAAGATCCAGCCGTCCATCGCAGACGTAATTTTCCTTCGCATTGTACTTGACTGTCATATCAAAATCCAGGGAATGAACCGTGATCTGGTCATCATCCCTCGGAATGATCGAACAATATGCATATTTATTGATAGTACTTCCGATAATGGCACCGCCCTGTTCTACACAGAATGGTTCTACATCCGTACCGCCGCCGCCAAAGCTCACGCGCAGCGGCGCTCTTCCTCTGATTACCATGTAATGTCTCCTTTTCTTACGTCCTCCTGGAACCGGAAATAATCCTCCGGCACACCGATATCAATAAAATAGCCGCCATTTACGATGCCGCCGAGACGTCTTCCCTCCTGCATCCACCTGGGGATGCACTCATTTTCCAGCGAAACTTTTCCCTCCGGAATCTCATCCAGCAGCGCCCGCTTCATCAGGTACACACCGCCGTTGATCGTGCCCGCCCCAGTATTGCCGTTTTTCTCATTAAAAGCGGTCAGCAGCCCGTCGGTCAGGCGCGCCGCCCCATAACGGGAAATATCCGGCACACCGCGCAGAACCAGCGCCATCTCCAGATTTTTTTCCTGCTGAATCCGGCTCAAATCGCCGAAATCCATCTGATAAAATGTATCGCCATTCAGGACAAAAAGCTGCTCGTCCGTCACATATTTCCCGGCATTCTTGATCGCGCCCGCCGTGCCGAGCAGCTCTTCCTCATACGCATACCGCGCCCGGATGCCAAACCGCGATCCGTCTCCAAAATATTCTTCCACCATGCCGCCCTTATAACCGACGGCAAAAATAATATCATCAATTCCGCTTTTTTTCAGCCCCTGAAGCACATACTCCAGAAACGGCTTACCTTCAACCAGCGCCATCGGTTTCGGACGATCGCTTACCACACTGCGAAGCCGCGTCCCCAGTCCGCCAGCCAGAATGATTGCCTGCATACTGTACTTCCTTTCTGTCTGTTGTTTCCAACTCAATTTTTACTGTTTTTATACTGAAAGATACAATTTTTACTTTTGTCAATCTGTCAACCGCTATTAAGTCCAGTTTAACTTATATATCTTACCACATTTCCCTGGTGATTTCCACTAGATAGGACGGTTTTATGCTGTTACCACTTTCCCATCAGATTCGCAGCGCTTCCTTGCGGAAATTGCAACAATTTGTTGATTTTTTTGCATGATTCGACAGATTTTTTCATTTGGCAGACACTCTGTTCCGTGCTACAATCTTAGTTATAAATTGGGATTTGGAGGAAATGCATATGGCACGTGATATGACAAAAGGAAATATAACCGGACACCTGATTGCCTACGCGGTTCCGCTTGTTTTTGGAAATTTATTTCAGCAGCTCTACCATACGGTCGATTCGGTGGTTGTCGGACAATTTTACGGAAAAGAAGCATTGGCGGCGGTCGGCGCGGCGGGTCCGATCATGAATATCCTGACTTTTCTGATTGTGGGACTGTCACTCGGCGCATCGATTTTGATGGCAAGCTACTTTGGAGCAAAAGATTACCAGCATTTGAAAGATGAATTTGCGACCTCTGTACTCTCCGGACTGCTTTTGACCATCGTGCTCTCCGGAATCTCACTGGCCGGAAGCCGCCTGTTTATCCGCCTGACGCAGACGCCGGAAGAGATATCGGCGCAGGCATCCTTGTATTTGCAGATTATCTCGCTGGGTCTTATTTTTACCTTTTTTTACAATATTTTCTCCGCCGCCCTGCGCGCGATCGGAGATTCCAGAGCGCCGCTCTATGTCCTGATCCTGACGACCATTGTCAATGTATTTCTGGATGTATTCCTGGTTGGCATCTGCCGCCTCGGTGTTCCCGGTGCGGCAATCGCTACAATCATCTCGCAGGCAGTCTCTGCGCTCGCCCTCTTTGTCTATATCTGGTCGAAAGTGCCGCTCTTACGGCTCGGCATCCGGGATCTGAAACTGAAAACCCCGATGCTCAAAAAAACGATCGATTTCAGCTCCATTTCCGCCGTCCAGCAAACGATTCTCTACGTCGGCCGCCTGCTCGTCCAGTCCGGCGTCAATGCGCTCGGTGTCGATGCAGTTGCCGCTTTTAATGCCGTCTCCATCATCGACAGCTACGTGCTCGCCCCGGGCGACAGCCTCGCGGCATCTATCACGACATTCTCCGCACAGAACCTCGGCGCGAAAGAGTATGACCGGATTCCGAAAGGGCTTCGGAAAATGCTGGTGATTGCAGAAATTTATATTATTTTGACAGCGGTGGTCGTGCTGTTCTGCCGTCACCCGCTGCTCGGCATTTTCTTGAAGCCGAATGAAACGGAGGCGCTGCGTCAGGGCATGTCCTATCTGGTGCCGATGGCTAGTTTTTACTTCATCAGTGGTATCACCAATACCTTTCAGGGATATTACCGGGGAATCGGGCACCTGATGATCACCCTGTTCGCGACTCTGGTGCAGATTCCGATCCGCGTTGTGATCAGTTATGCGCTGTTTGGACGGCTGGGAATTCAGGCTGTAGCGATTGGTACGACGATTGGATGGGCTTGTATGGTGGTATTTGAGCTTTTGATGTATCGGAGGTATGGACGGGTGGAAGCGCTGCGGAAGAACGATCGGTAATATAGAATGCTCTACCCGGTAGTCCAGGAAAGAGGCTGCAGCATACCGGCGTAGCTGGCTCTTTCCTTCCTTGGATAACTTTAAATTATCCTTACGTAAGAAAACGATCAGAAGCACATTCCCCTGATCGTTTTCTTTAATTATATATAATTTTCTATCTTTTACTATTTTTTATTCAAAATCTTCCTTAATCACATCCCAAGCCGCATCAATACTGAAACGCTCGCGGATATAAACCTGCGTTTTCTCTGCCAGGTCTTCCAGGCGTTTTTCGTCTTTGTAGAGTTCTACGACTGTCTCGGCAAATTCGTCCGGCTGATCCTTGACGAGGAGAACTTTTTCTACCTCCGGGATTCCCTCGCTGCCGACGGAGGTGGTGATGATGGGGGCACCATTATAGATGGCTTCTACCACCTTGCCCTTAACCCCTGCACCGTAGCGGAGCGGTACAACCACGATACGGCAGTTCCGGTACAGTTCTGCTAGTTCTTCTTCACTTACAAAGCCTTTGACGATGATGCCGTTTCCTGGCTGTTCCAGTGCTTTGATCTCATCCGTCACCTTGGAACCTACGATATAGAAGTTGACCTTCATCTGTTCCCGGATCTTCGGAAATACCTCTTTCGCGAACCAGAGCACCGCGTCTGCGTTCGGCGGATGCGCAAAGCCGCCGACAAACAGGAGTCCTTCCCGTTTGGCGAAGTCTTTGTTCAGATTCTGTAAAAACTCCTCATAGACATATGCCGTGATCGCCTTGACCGGAATCGTCTCATCAACGGCGTGGATCGCCTCTTCTTCGACGTAGGACGGATAATAAGACACCGCCACTTTGTGGAAGAGTGAAAACTCGATCGATTTCCAATATTCGGATTCCTGACGCTTCTTCACATCGCCGGTCAGCTCATACTCGCGGAACTCACGCATAAAATGAAGGTCGTGACCGTAATAAATCATCTTGATATCCGTGTGTTCTTTGATAAAATCCACATATTTTGTCGCGATATGCGGACGGTTCAGATATGCCACGTGGATATCTTTTCCATTTTTCACCAGCCAGTCCCAGATACCGGTCAGGTATTCCTGTCCGTAGAGGACCTCGATTCCCATCTGCTGCAGCGTAGACGTATACGGTTCCTCATGGAGGTAATTATCTCCGATAAATTTAACAACATACCCCTTTTTCAGGAACATTTTCAGGTACTGGAACGTTGTCTTGGAACCGGCGTCTTTGTCAAAGGTCGGCACATAGTGATCGATCACGACAATGATCTTTTTACCCATGCTGCGCTCGCGTGCGCGGAATGGATTCGGATTGCCGTTGTTGACGCACTGGTTCTTAAACTCTTCTTTCCATTTTTCTTTGAGCTTCTCGCTGTTTTCCACCTGATACCGTTTCAGACCGGTTCCGTTGACATCCGTTCCGTTGGAAATGCCTTCGAAATGGATGACCTTGGATTTTGGCTGGTAAACGACGCGGTAGCCCGCTTTCCGCACCTCAAATGCCAGATCCGAATCTTCGCAGTACGCCGGGGCAAACCGCTCGTCGAAACCGCCGATCTGCTTCCAGAGTGCGGTGGATAAAAGGATCGCTGCGCCGGAAATATAGTCTACATCCTTGACGTAGTTATATTCTGCCTTGTCCGGATCGTCGAGGCGTCCGTAATTCCAGCCGGAACCATCACTCCAGATGATGCCGCCTGCCTCCTGTAAACGTCCATCCGGATATACCAGCTTAGACCCTACCATACCGATGGTGGAGTCAGATTCAATGAGCTTTACCAGGGAGCTTAGCCAGCCTTCTGTTACCTGGGTATCGTTGTTTAAAAACATCACGTATTTGCCGCGCGCCGCCTTCGCCGCCTGGTTGCAGTTGCGCAAGAAGCCCTGGTTCGTCTGGTTACGGCAGATTACCAGGTTATCGGCAAACTCCGCCAGATGCTCGGTGGCATCGGTCGAAACATCATCCGCGATGATAACCTCGTAGCTCACGTCCTTCGTATGCTCCAGAATCGACTGCAGGCATAGATAGGTATAGTGAATCTGGTTGTATACCGGAATCACGATGGAAACCGTCGGATTTTCTTCCTTCGGAAGGTGGATTTTTCCGTAGGTCAGATACTCCTCACCGATCTCAAAATCACCTTTGATAAGGTTCTTTCCTTCCTCGGTGGTGTACATCTTCATCATTTTACCCGGATGAAGAATCGTCCGTTTCCAGTAGCCGAGCTTCTTGCGGCGTAGCGTGCCCTTTGGATAGCACCGGTTAAATGCCTGTCCGAGCTTGCGGCGCACCTTGAAAATGACCGCCTCATGACCATTTAAGTAGGTCAGCGTCTTGCCAAGCTCTGCATTTTCATGGCGCAGATCAGAAATGATAACGTCCAGATTCGCCACGTGGTTATTCGTCAGGCGCTGTACCTCCTGCACTTTGCGGAGTGCCGTATCTTTTTCCGAATTTTCTGCCCGGAGCGCATCCAGACGTTCGTTTGCCCTTGCAAGTTCTCCGTCCACATGGGAAAGATCGGCTAATGTCTTCGTCTTTACCATGTAATCTTCCTGGTAGGTGCGCTGGTTTTCCCCGTGCACGTACTCCTGGAAGCCGCGTTCCATCGCCTCGTAAAGCGAAAGCAGCTTCTCATCCGCTTTCACATACTCCGGGAACTGTCCGATAAATTCCCGCTCGGCCTGACCGCCCAACAGACTCTTATAACGGCGGTAGAAATAAACCAGTGTCCTGTATTTCACAAAGCCAGCCGGAACCGGGAATAAGAAGACCCACTCATAGTCGATCGCATAGGTTCCGTCCGCCGTCACCAGCATATTTTCAAAAAGGGCGTCAATGTTGGAGGCGCTGTAGCTCTCGTCCGCAAGAACTGCCCCTAAAGAAGCCCATCCGCCGCCATTTTCTGTCTCTTTATCCCGATAGGAATCCAGCTCGCCCAGCGCATTAAATACCTTGATAAATTCCGGTGTCACCGCAAATGGTTTGCGTTCCTCCGGGCGGATGTTGTAGATCTCATCCATCGCAGCCCGGATCGCGGAAACCTCCGCATCCGCGCCCTGGGCAGTCAGAATTTCTCCCAGAAGTTCCGCCCGCGTTTTTCCCTCTAAATACGGAAATACCGCTGTCATTCCCTCGTCCTGAAGCTCCGGTTTTGCCAGTTTCAGGGACGGATTCTGACGGTCAAGCACCTGATATTTTTCTTCGAAGGACTGGATGTGTGCCTTTCCCTCCGGATAGAGCGCCGTCTTCCAGACCTCGCGGGTTCCATTCTTTTCACGGATCTCTGTCCGGATCTGGAAGCAGTCTTCGCGGGTGCGGTTGTATTTCACATAGATAACGTCCTGTGAAGCATTCTCAGCTTCCGGCGCAGCCTGTCTCTGCCAAAAAACTAGAAATGCATTCGCAAATTCCGGGAACCGTCCGTCCTCGCAGGCTGCATCGAGCGCCGCCCCCATATCCATCAGCATATACTGCGGACAGTCATAGACCGGTAACACACCGGTCAGATCGCCTTTTTTCGGCAGATAGGCATCGGAATAGATGCTGACCGGAGTCTTATAGTCCGGCATCGGATAATAGAATTTCAGCGTGCCGCTCTCATCGGCCATGCTCTGGCTTTCCCTGCCCCCGCAAAGCAGCTCCGCCCGTCTCCCGCTCTGCGCCTGCCATGTATTTCACGCCAAACCAGTTGGAAGCCGCCGCAATCAAGGTTCCATGAGCAGAAAGAAGCTGTTTTGCGGCTGTCATCTGCGCCGCGCGTCCAGCCCTATCTGCCGCCGTCAAATCCCCGATCAGCACTACATATCCATATGTCCCGCCGCACTTTTCCGCTTCCCTCGCATACGTCTCCACATCCGCACAGACATAGCGGATCTTCGCCGCCAGCTCCGGCTCTGTCTTGAAACGACGGCGTACTACCTCCAGATTTTCTTCGGAAACATCCAGCACCGTTACCGATGATAAACGTCTGGCAAGCAGCCCTGTCAGCGCGCCCGCGTCCGCCCCGATCTGCAGCGCCTGCTGTTCCGGATCAAATTGGTACCAGTCCAACAGGTTTTCCCGCAGATCTGCCAGTGCGTACAGATAGGAAAGCTTCTTATTTTCCCGCAGCGCCCGGCGCCGGTCACTGCCGTATTTATCAAACAGAGCGATCAACTCCTGATTGATTTTTTTCATCTTAATCTCCTTTTATCATGCCTGCAGATCTTCCTGTGCCACCTCGTCCGCACTAAGCGACTCCGCCTGCTTTGCCGCCTCTCCGGCTGGCGATAACCTGACTGCTACATCCGGCTCCATGTCGTAGACACCGACCGTATTCTTATTGGAAATAACGGTAATATTGGCCACATCGTAGAGACGGTGGTACACCACGTGCTCGCCGCCCTCAAATCCGGTACAGCTCATGGACAGCAGGTATTCGCCGCCCTGCAGGGTCATCTTCTGCGTAAACGCGACATCGTAAATATCGCCCTCCTTGACCGGATGGACATCCGTTCCCTCAAACAGGGTGTTCGTGCCGGTCAGATCGGTTCCCTTCTTATCCTTGATCGTATAAGTAAAGATCGGTGCCTGAATCGGTGCATTGAAACGGATGCGCTCGCGGATGGTAAACTCTTCGCCTTTTAAGAGCAGGTTAGTGATATTGCCGCGCGCGTCCACCAGTCCCAAATCGAAGATCTGCGCCCTGCCGTCGCCGTACTCCTCGCGGTTTGCGTTGATCGTCAGTTTGTCGCGCATCAAGCCCGGCTTTTTCGCCGTTTCTCCGTTCAAACCAGCCGGATTTCCGGTGCCGTCCGATGCTGAACCAACTCCATTTTCTGCGGTGCCATCCACTGCCCCGGAGCCGTTTTCATCTCCGGCATCGTTATTTCCAGCCTCATTTCCAGATGCACCCTTCTCCGCACTTCCGGCTCCTGATTTCTCCGCTTTTACTACCTTGTCCCCGGAAAAATCGTTCATCACTTCCAGCTCGGCGCGCAGCGCATCCATCTGTCCTGCCAGAATCTTTTTGTAGAGATCGACCATCTTGCCCGCCGAACCCTGTGCGATAAATTCTCCCTTATTGAGCAGCACTACCTTATCGCAGTATTTGATGATACTTCCCATATCGTGGGTTACCATGATGATCGTCGTGCCGTTTTTGCGGATCTCCTCCATGCGGCGGTAGCACTTGGACTGGAAAAAGACATCTCCGACCGAGAGCGCCTCATCAACGATCAGGATCTCCGGCTCGACGTTGATCGCAAGCGCAAATGCCAGACGCACGAACATACCGCTCGAGTACGTCTTGACCGGCTGATAGACGAAATCGCCAATCTCGGCAAAATCGAGAATCTCCGGCAGCTTTGCATCCATCTCTTTTTTGGTATATCCCATCATCGTACCGTTCATATAGATATTTTCGATACCGGTGTAGTCCTGGTTAAATCCGGCTCCCAGCTCCAGCAGCGCCGAAATTTTGCCGCGCACCGTCACCTCGCCGGTCGTCGGCGTGAGAACGCCGGTAATGATCTTAAGGATCGTCGATTTACCCGAACCATTCGTACCGATGATGCCGACCGTCTGACCTTTTTCAACCGTAAAGGAAAGATCGCTCAACGCGTAGAAGTCCTTGTGGTATTCTTTATGGCTGACGCTCAGCGATTCTTTCAGCCGGTCGATCGGTTTATCATACAGCCTGTATATCTTGGTCACATTTTTCACTTCGACCGCGTACTTCTCTGCGTTCTCCGCCTCTTGTGCCCCTGTGTTTGTTGTATTTTCAGCAGACATATATCTTTTTCGTTCCTCCTGTTCCACTATTCTCGTAGTATAGCATGTTTTCTATGTTTCTTGCAATTCCTGTACGCAGAAAAACACACCTCTTTCTATGTACTCACGAAAAACATTCGTATTTTTTTGTGAAATGTTTTGTATTTTCTTGACAATATCCAGATGCTATGCAAAAATCATGGCAAAGGAGGATGATTTTATGGATTTTTTAACAATGACCATTCGAAAACAAAAAAACATTGCACTCATCGCACACGACAATAAAAAACGCGAACTCATCGACTGGTGCGAGTCGAACAAAGAGATCCTCAAAAAACATTTCTTATGCGGAACCGGCACAACTGCCCGCATGATTACGGAATATACCGGGCTTCCGGTCAAGGGCTATAACAGCGGTCCTCTGGGCGGCGACCAGCAGATCGGTGCAAAAGTCGTCGAGGGACAGGTTGATTTTATCATCTTCTTCTCCGATCCCCTGACCGCCCAGCCGCACGATCCGGATGTCAAGGCGCTTCTTCGAATCGCCCAGGTTTACGATATCCCGATCGCCAACAATAAAGCGACTGCCGATTTTATGATTACCTCGCCGCTGATGGATGAGGAGTATGAGCATGACATCATCAACTTCCACCAGAATATTAAAGAGCGGGCCAAGACGCTGTAAAAAACATATTCTCCCTTGTATTTATTCTCATTCTTCGGTACAATGGTCGTTACCGTTTATGAGAACAGATACAAGGGAGATTTTTTATGTTACAGAAATTTTTTAAATACATTTTCCAAAGCATGGCGGGCATGCTGGGAATTTCCGTCTACATCCTCGCAGACACCTATTTTATCTCGGTCTACTCCGGTGCAGATGGTCTGGCGGTTTTAAACCTGATTTTACCGGTTTACGGGCTGATCTATGCGATTGGAGCCATGATCGGGATCGGATCGGCAACCCGTTATGCAATCGACCGCGCGCGGGGCAAAAGCACCAGCTTCTATTTTCTCTCCGCCGTAACCTGGGATATTCTCATCAGCATTCCGCTGGTGCTGGCAGGCATTTTCATCCCGGATAAAATCTTGCAGCTTCTCGGCGCAGACGCGGGGCTGACCGCGCTCGGAAAGCAGTATCTCCGCATTATTCTGGCTGCC
>ERZ779922.2287-NODE-2287-length-11500-cov-4.283530_pt1 | contig 11500 bp, 8 predicted proteins | sample MGYA00511544_ERZ779922 | MGnify/ENA primary metagenome ERZ779922 (study PRJEB29588, sample SAMEA2154516) | human gut metagenome | biome: human gut; feature: human-associated habitat; material: faeces | place: Denmark | collected 2008/2010 ... | reverse complement strand
ATAAAAAATTTATAATTAAATCAAGGGAGGACATTTTATGATCAAACAGAGGAACATTGCTTTGTGCATAGTATTTTCAATCATTACATTTGGAATTTATGCACTGTATTGGTTCGTTTGCCTTACAAACGATGCTAATCAGGAATCTGGACAGACAGATGCAACAAGCGGTGGGGTAGCATTGTTGCTTACTATCGTTACATGTAATATCTATGGATGGTTCTGGGCATACAAGATGGGCGAGAAGATTGACGCAATAAAGACAAAGAATGGTCAGTCAGCAGGAAATTCAAGCATACTTTTCCTTCTGCTCCAGTTATGTGGACTTGGAATTGTATCATATGCTATTATGCAGGATACCATCAATAAAAATGCGTAATGAATCAAATTGCATACAAATATACATTGAAAAATGTATAGATGCAGTTGCATACAGACAAAATGTATGAGAAAATAGTCCCGTAGACTGAGTTGTGTCTGCGGGGCTATTCTGTTATTTTTATTGCAGTTATGCAGTGGTTTACATATGAGTGGAATAATTGCAGTCATACACAAGTCCTACATAATTCAATTAAGGATTTAAGTTTAAGGAGGATTATCAATTATGATCAAACAGAGGAATATTGGAATATGTATTCTGCTTTCAATTGTGACATGCGGAATATATGGATTGTATTGGTTTGTTGTGCTGACAGACGATATCAATCAGGAGTCAGGAGAGACAGATGCAACAAGTGGTGGAATGTCGCTTTTGCTCACTATCGTTACATGTAACATCTATGGATGGTTCTGGGCATATAAGATGGGTGAGAAAGTTGATATCATAAAGAATAAGAACGGTGTACCATCAAGCAACTCAGGCATCTTATACGTCCTTCTTCAGGTATTTGGACTTGGAATTATTGCATATGCGCTTATGCAGGACACTGCAAACAAATATGCAGAGGCTATACCTCAGATGAATACAGGATATGGTCAGCAGACCTACAGTCAGCAGCCATATGGTCAGCAGGGATATGATCAGAATGCATACAACCAGCAGGGATATGGTCAGAATACATACAATCAGCAGGGATATGGTCAGCAGGCCGGTTTAGACCAGAATACATTTGGCCAGCAGTCAGATCAGAATATTAACACATCAGCAGATGCTTCAGGCAGTGATAACAGCCAGCAGTAGTCGGCGGAGACAAAGAAATACAGAGCATGGATCAGATACAGAAATCAAGAAGAAATGCGATAATTAAAAGGGATGCCATCCTCGTGGGGATAGGCATCCTCTATTATATATTCATAAGAGTGACAGGACTTGCCATACCATGTATATTCAGAAAGATAACTGGATTTTTATGCCCAGGATGCGGGATAACACGGGCTATCCTTGCGGCCGTAAGGCTGGATCTTGCAAAGGCATTTGCTTATAATCAATTTATGTTTATAGCTCTTCCGGCGTTGGCATACATAATTGTAAAAAACGATTATGTATTCGTAAGATATGGAAACAGAAAATTATCGCGATTTGACAATATACTTATATTTATATGTATTGCCGGGGCGGTGATGTTTGCCGTTCTCAGGAATGTGATGCGCTTTTGAGAGAGAGACGATGACAAGTTTATTGGCAGCGTTATAGAATGACCATCATAACAGACTTATTTAATATCCCATCTTCTTGACAATAAATAATAAAAAGGCATATAATTTACAATTACCGAGGAGTTTTTCGGTAAAGTTGCACAAGCATTTCATTTGTGCTTGTAGTATTTTTTCAGGGAGGGTTTTTGAAATGGCAAAAAAACCGTATTATATTACAACCGCCATTGCATATGCATCAGGTAAACCTCATATAGGCAACACCTACGAGATCGTGTTGGCTGACAGCATTGCAAGGTACAAGAGATTCGCAGGTTATGATGTAAGATTCATGACAGGAACAGATGAGCATGGACAGAAGATTGAGAACAAGGCTTTTGAGAACATGCAGACCCCAAAGGAATTCGTTGATGAGACATCAGGTGAGATCAAGAGAATATGGGATCTCATGAATACTTCATATGACAAGTTTATCCGTACAACAGATGATTACCATGAGAAGCAGGTACAGAAGATATTTAAGAAGCTGTACGATCAGGGTGATATATATAAGGGACATTATGTAGGAAAATACTGTACACCATGCGAGTCGTTCTTTACAGATGGACAGCTCATAGATGGCAAGTGCCCAGACTGTGGAAGACCTGTTCAGGAGGCCAAGGAGGAGGCATACTTCTTCAAGATGAGCAAGTATCAGGACAAGCTCATGAAGCATATAGAGCAGCATCCTGAGTTTATACAGCCTGAGTCAAGACGTAACGAGATGGTTAACAACTTCCTTAAGCCGGGACTTCAGGATCTGTGTGTTTCAAGAACATCATTCAAGTGGGGAATTCCGGTAGACTTTGATCCAAAACATGTTGTATATGTATGGGTTGATGCGCTTTCAAACTACATAACTGGACTTGGATATGACGTAGATGGAAAGAGCGATGAGAAGTTTTATAAATACTGGCCGGCAGATCTTCACTTGATCGGCAAGGATATCCTGAGATTCCATACCATTTACTGGCCTATCATGCTGATGGCACTCGGACTTCCGCTTCCAAAGCAGGTATTCGGTCATCCTTGGCTCCTCCAGAGTGATGGCAAGATGAGTAAGTCGAAGGGCAACGTAATGTACGCTGACGATATGGTCAATATATTTGGCGTGGATGCTGTCAGATTCTTTGTTCTTCACGAGATGCCATTTGAGAATGATGGAGTTATCTCATGGGAGCTCATGGTTGAGAGACTTAACTCAGAGCTGGCGAATACACTTGGCAACCTGGTCAACAGAACCATATCAATGTCCAACAAGTATTTCGGCGGCGTTGTGACCAATACTAATGTCACAGAGCTTGTCGATGAGGATCTTAAGAAGGTCGTTATGGACTGCAGATACAAGGTTGCAGAGTGCATGGATAAGCTCAAGGTTGCAGATGCGATCACAGAGATATTTGCACTGTTCAAGAGATGCAACAAGTACATAGATGAGACAATGCCTTGGGCACTCGCAAAGGAGGAGGACAAGAAGGACAGACTGAACACAGTTCTGTACAACCTTGTCGAGAGCATCGTTATAGGTGCAACACTCCTTGAGCCATATATGCCTGAGACAACTGAGAAGATCATGGCACAGCTCAATACCGAGAAGAGAAAGGTCACAGAGCTTGGAAAGTTTGGTCTGTACAAGTCAGGAACAAAGGTAACAGAGCAGCCTGAGATCCTATTCGCACGTCTTGACGTGAAGGAAGTTATGGCTAAGGTTGCCGAGTTCGCTCCAGTGGAGAAGGAGTCCATGTACGAGCAGGCCAAGAAGCAGAAGGAAGAGAAGGAGAATTCTGCTGAGACCAAGAAGATCAAGATCGCAGAGGCAAAGGTTCAGGCACTCAAGGCCAATCCTGATGTAGTTGACAAGCAGGAGATAAGTATTGAGGAGTTCCAGAAGATGCAGCTCATGATCGGCGAGATCGTTTCCTGTGAGGAGGTTCCAAACTCCAGAAAGCTTCTCTGTTCACAGGTAAGCTTTGGCAAGAACAATGTGAAGCAGATTGTGTCCGGAATCAAGGGTACATATTCCGCTGAGGATATGGTTGGCAAGAAGGTTGTGGCTATAGTAAACCTCAAGCCATGCAAGCTTGCCGGAGTCGTATCAGAGGGTATGCTTCTGTGCGCAGAGGATCCTGAGGGTAATCTGTCACTCCTGACCACCGAGAAGGACTTCCCAGGTGGATGCTTTATAAGCTAAGATATAAAATAGTGGATATAATGAGGGAAGCATCACAGGCTGGGCACACGGCCGGGATCCGTGGTGTTTCCCTGTTTTTATTTATAAAGCTGAAGTAAATTTTATGTTACAAAGATTATACGCAGAGGCCTTTCTGCATTGATTTATTAGATGTTTCATGATAAAATTTTGTTAGGTGCACGGACAGGAGGAGTGTGCCTTTGGAAAGATTTAGAAATCTTAGCGCCATGACCCCTGGGCTTTGGCTTTCAGGGATAACGAGGTTGAAGGTTATCGAATATTCGGCGGATGCCTTCACGCAGAGTCTGGATGCGCACATGATATCCAAATATGGGGGTAACTCCAAAACAAAGAATCATGACCGGACACCCATAGCTGTTATGTATGGTGGCTTCACCTTTTTTAAGTGCGCCATATTATAATATTATCAGTATACAGCGTGGTTATAAGCCGAAAGGAGATTAATTTAATATGTGTGGAATCATAGGATATGTAGGAAAGAAACCAGCCAAGGACATTCTTATTGACGGACTGGCAAAGCTCGAGTACAGGGGATATGACAGTGCGGGAATAGCACTGCTTAATGATGATGATACACTGACGATCAAGAAGAAAGCCGGCAGAGTGGAAGACCTCAGGGAGATGTGCAGCGACGACAGTCCTGTGTACAGATCAACCTGTGGAATAGGCCATACGAGATGGGCTACTCACGGCGGAGTTACGGATGTGAATGCACATCCACATAGGTGCGGAGATGTGGCACTTATACATAATGGAATTATAGAGAACTATAACGACATTGTGAGAGAATACGGACTGGCCGACAGGCTGGTATCCGAGACGGACACAGAGGTAGTAGCAGCACTTCTGGACACACTGTACGATGGCAATCCCATCGAGACTATCAGAAAGGCTGTTAAGGCTATAGCCGGTTCATTTGCACTCTGCATTATGTTTGCAGACAGACCGGGCAAGATATACGCAGTGAGAAATGTAAGTCCGATGATCGCTTCATACACAGATGAGGGATCGATCATTGCATCAGACCTCACAGCGATAATATCATTTTCAAAGGAATACTTTGTTGTGCCGGAGTATCATATACTGACACTCTCAAGCACAGGCATCAAAGTAGAAGACATGAAGGGGAACATGGTAGAGCCGGAGATGCTCAAGATAACATGGGACATAACGGCAGCTCAGAAGGGTGGATATCCGCACTTTATGCTGAAGGAGATCTATGAGCAGCCAGAGGCACTGAGAAACACGATAACTCCTCGTATAGTGAATGAGCTTCCTGATTTCACAGAGGATGGCATCGATGATGAGGTGTTTAAGAATCTTGAGAACATCACAGTGGTTGCATGCGGAACAGCTATGCACGCCGGAATAGTCGGCAAGGCCATGATTGAGAAGGAGTTAAAGATTCCTGTTAATGTTGAGATAGCATCAGAATTCAGATACAAGGAACCACTCATAAATGAAAAGACTCTCGTAATAGTTACATCACAGTCAGGAGAGACTATTGACACACTCGAGGCACTCAGACTTGCCAAGAGATGTGGATCAAAGGTTCTGTCCATAGTCAATGTAAAGGGATCGACCATCGCCAGAGAGAGCGATTACGTCCTTTATACACATGCCGGTCCTGAGATCGCAGTTGCAAGTACCAAGGCATATTCGGTACAGATGGCTGCAATGTATCTCATTGGATGCAGACTTGGCTATGTCAAGGGTATATACTCTGAGGACAGGGCAAAGGCATTCATCAGACAGCTTCAGGGCGTTATCCCGGTGATAGAGGAGACACTCAAGCAGGCAGATGAAGTAAAGACAGTTGCAAACTATATAAAGATGGCTCCGGATGCATTCTTCATAGGAAGAGGACTGGATTATACACTGTCACTGGAAGGTGCACTGAAGCTGAAAGAGATTTCTTATGTTCACGCTGAGGCTTATGCGGCAGGGGAGTTAAAACATGGAACGATAGCACTCATAACTGAGAACGTTCCGGTCATAGCTTTGGCTACACAGGAATCTGTATACGGAAAGATGATTTCCAATATACGCGAGGTTAAGGCAAGAGGCGCATACGTCATTCTTGTCAGCATGGATGAAGAGTACAATGATAAAGATGTATGTGACAAACACATATCCATACCAAAGCAGGATGGATTGTTCACGGTATTTTCGGCTGCTGTCATCCTGCAGCTTATAGCGTATTACACGTCCGATGCAAAGGGGTTGGACGTAGATAAGCCACGTAATCTGGCAAAGTCAGTTACAGTAGAATAATTGACTCCGGGACTTACATGGATATCGTGCGATAAATATCGGAGGGTTTTATATGAGTGATAAGATGTATTTGTGTGATGAGTACAAATTGTACTTTAAGATTGAAGACGATGTAGAGGTTCTTCACAATGAGGTAGAGCTGTACAATGCTCAGTTTGTGGGCAATAATGCGTTCTGCCATGAGGAATATATAGATGGTCAGAGAGCTCTGACATATTCTATTCCAGCCATGACTACCATGAATCAGTTCCTTGAGAAGAAGATACACAAGGATGAGCTGGTTGATCTGATATTCAGTATTGCAGATCAGCTCATGTATCTCAAGGCGAATGATCTGTCCATTGGAAAGGTTATACTGAATAAGGGATATATGTATATAGACTTCCAGAATATGGCTGTTCAGCTCATATTCCTGCCTATAGATAAGCCTATGGACAGATGTAATATGGAGAAGTTTATAAGGGATCTTATGGGCAATATGAAGTTTGCGAATAAGAAGGCATCCGATGCCGGATATGAGCTTATCAAATACTTTGATCACAATCCTACATTTTATCTGTCAGAATTTTATAAGTTTATAACAGACCTGAAGAATGACAATATAGCACATCCTGAGGATGAGCAGGAGCTTATGAAGTCAGCGGGAGTCAGCCCGGTCAATGTGGCTAAGGTAGAGGTTCCTGAGACTCCTCATGTTACAACTTCTTCATTCAAGCTTGCAAAGGAAGTTAAGGATTTCTCATCAAATGATATTGGATTTGATGACAACGATGACGGTTCGACAACAGTTCTCACAGCCAACAACCGTGGCAAGAGCGGCCCTGTCATCATAAGAACCAGAACAGGTGAGAGGATAAGGATTGACAAGCCGATATTCTGTATCGGTAAGTCTACACAGGGAGTTGACTATCAGGTAACTGACAACAATTCAGTCAGCCGCCGCCATGCTTACATTATCAATGTCAACGGCGTGTACTATCTGAGAGATAACAAGTCGACCAACCACACTTACCTTGGTGGCAAGATCATAAGCAGCGGAACGGATATGATGCTCATAGATGGTATCAGATTCAAGCTTGCGAACGAGGAGTTCACCTTCAAGGAGAAATAAAATAGTATATTATACTGGATAAGGAGACTTGTTTATTATTATAATGAGTCTCCTTATTTTATAATAAATCCCCTGCATAGGCGCGCCGGAGTACATGTGGGTAAAGGGGTAATATAAATAGAATGTGAAAAAAGGGGGAGTATCAAAGATTATGAAAAGAAAAGGAAGCTTATCGGGAAGGACACTGTGTAAAAAAGCAGCAACAGTGGTAATGTGTGCAGTGCTGATGCTGACGGCAGGTATTCAGACGACAGGTATTCAGACTGTTAAGGCCAGTACCCTTGACCAGCAGATAGAAGAGGCTCAGAGTGGGTTGGAACAGGTGAAGAAAGATCAGAGTGAAGTGATGACCGTATATGATCAGGGCTCTATAGGTTTTGTAGACTGGATGCTTGCGAAAAGCAACCTGACAACAAAACAGAAATATGATCTGAATCGGGCCAAGACTGTCCTGCAGGAGGCATGTGAGGAAGATTTCTCCAAGTGGGCGGGAGGAAATAATACAGGTCTTCCGGAATCGAGAAATAACAAGGTTGTTGTTACCGGAGATAAGAAAGACGCCATATCGCTTGAAAACACAAAGGCGACATTTGCGGTATTGAATAAAATTAATTCGTTAAGGGACACAGACGAAAACTATGTCGGGGCAATGAAGAGGAATGCGGCTAAGACTAATTTCTATTTCATGGCGGTGGCACAGTCAGGCGCGGACAGAGGTGCAGGACTCACAAATCATTCACTTCTTCAGGTGTCATGTGAGAATCTGGCGTTTGGATATACTGATCCGGCGGCAGGATGGAACAGTGAGAAGGCATCTTTTAACAAGATAAGGGATGAGCTGGGATATTCATCCATAACTTCGCAGAGTCAGCTTACAGCTGTTGAACAAAAGGCGGATTCGGAGGGAGTCACGGTTGGACATTATACCAATATGTTCTGGGCAGCAGATCAGGTGATGGGAGTCGGATTCACACTCTATGGCAGGTATGGCAATACTTCATGCTTCAATGCAAGCAAGCTTTCAAACTATACTAGCAAATATGAGGTGTACACAATAGCTGAATTTGAGAAGCTGTTTGATGAATATTATGAGACTGTAGATCCGGAGAAGTGGCAGAAAAAGGTGGATGCAGCGCAGGCCAAGCTGGATAAGCTGCTTGGACAGCGGTATGATGCATGCACAGAGCATGTGTATGGTGAAGGTGTGAAAAAAGAGGCCACATGTACAGAGACAGGTGGAACAGTATACACATGCGCTAAATGTGGCTACAAAAAGATAGAGGATGAGGTCCCGGCTCTTGGGCATAGCTTTACAGATGGCGTATGTACGAGATGTAAAGTAACAGGACCAAAGACGATGTACGTGTACTGGAGATTATCGGAAACTGCTTCATCAGCCACATATGATCAGGAGTTCGAAGTAGGAAAGAATATAGAGACATACATATCTTTCTCGACGGCATCAGATAGCAAATCCGATGACAAATTCGTGTTTGATATAGCAGACCCGTCTATTATTTCGTATACCCCTTCGTCTAACTATGCTGGAACATTCCATATGAATAAGATAGGTGAGACGACGGTTACTGTATATCCGGTCGTGAATCCGGATATGAAGAGGGTAATCACTGTGTCGGTAACAGATGTGGGTGGTCATGACTATGTAATAAGTCAGGCAGAACCGGGATCTGGAGAGACAGAAAAAATTTGTTCAAAGTGCGGGACGACAAAAACGGTGACAATCCCGACGGCAATAACACGTACTGTATGGTGGAGTGATAGTAATGGATATTACAAGCCTGCTGATGTGGAAGTAGGTGATGAGATCAATCTGGAAGTAGATTATGCACCAACGAAGGTCGACAACTCTGAGTTTATAGTTACATCATCGGATGAAGGTATTGTAAAAGTGAGTGATCCGGAATCTTCTTATAGAAGATATGATGCTAAGCTTACGGCGGTCGGAACAGGTGATGTAACCATAAGAATAGTTCATAAATATGACAGCTCAATTTGTCAGGAATACACGTTCAATGTGGCAGATCAGGGGGGACATGAGTATGTCATATCAGAGGCAGATGAGGGTGAAAGCCAGACAGTAGAGACGTGTTCAAAGTGCGGATATGAGAAGATCGTGTCACTTCCTACCAGTATCAGATATGTGTATTGGCAGGAGAAGGACAGCGATAACAGGACTACTTCACCAAGTGAGTATGAAATTGGAGCGGAACTGAGTATAAATATAATGGATTGGCCAACGAGAGCGGACATACATGAGTATGCGGTTACATCGTCGGATGAGACTGTTGTAAAGGTGAATGAAGTGTCTAGGACTGCGGCATCACTTTCGGCAATCGGCAACGGCGTTGTAACGATTACGGTTGCCAGTAAATATAATCCGTGGGTGAAGGCTGAGTATGAACTTGATATAACAGAGATAGGCGGACATTCATACACTGCGGAAATAGTAAATGATGAAACTCTTGCACAGGCTGCGACCTGTACAACTGCTGCGAAATATTATTATTCCTGTGATAACTGTGGAAGAGTGAATCGCAAAAAGACATTTACACACGGGGATAGCCTGGGACATGATTACGCCCCAAAGTATGAGTGGTCAGCAAATGGCAACACTTGCAAGCTGGTTCTCACCTGTACCAGAGATTCGAGTCATGTGATCAGTGAACCGATGACTGTAACAAGCAAGATAACGCAGGCATCCTGCGAGAACGATGGTGCAAAGGTGTGTACAGCAAAATGCACGCTGAATGGCAAGAGTTATCAGAGTACCAAGAAGATAGCCATTGGTGCATTGGGACATAGATGGGATTCAGGCGTGGTTAAGAAAAAAGCTTTGTGTGCAGCAGAAGGTCTGATCAGATACACATGTGAGCGATGCCAAAAGACAAAGGATGAGAAGACAGAGCCACTCGGACATACCCAGGGAAAGGCTGTGTATGAGAATGTAAATCTGGCTACATGTCAGGCTGAAGGCAGCCGAGACAAGGTTATATACTGCACCATGTGCAAGGCAGAACTCAGCAGGACTACTGAGATTCTTCCAAAGACAGACCATGATAGAACGCTTGTAGGAGAGAAGAAAGCTACCTGTATGGGCGGCGGATATACAGGAGATGTTGTCTGCAACATGTGTGGTGAGATTTTTGAAACCGGTACAGCAACAGACCCAGTCGATCACAGCTACACAGCAAAGAAAACAACTGCACGATATCTGAAGAAGGCAGCAGATTATGATTCTCCGGCAGAGTATTACTATGCATGTGTATACTGTGGAGAAAAGGGTGAGACTAGCTATGCGTATGGCTCAAAGCTCACGCGTAAGAGCATATCGTCAGCAAAGGTTACACTTAACAAGACAGAATATACATATGATGGTAATTCGAAGAAGCCGGCTGTAACAGTAAAGCTTGGCGACAAAACGCTGGAGAAGGATACAGATTATACGGTTTCATACAATAAGAACAAAGCAGCCGGAACAGCAGAGGCTGTAATTATAGGCGCTGGCACATATCAGGGACAGAAGACGATCAATTTTACGATCAAAAAGGCGCCAAACAGCATAACGCTGAAAAAGCGCAGCTACAGAATAGAGATGTCAACCAGCTCGAAGAGAATATCTATTTCACAGAGCGTGAGCGCACGTGCCGGAAAGCTCAGCTACAGCTCGGATAACAAAGCTGTAAAGGTAGACTCTGCTGGAACAATAACGATCGCAGCCCGGTATATAGGCAAGGCAAACATCACCGTATATGCTGGAGATTCGAATCATGTGAAGGTGAAGAAGATAATACCTGTTACTGTCAGCCCGAAGATACCAGGTATAAGCCAGATAAAGAGCCCATCGGCTAAGTCTGTAAGATTAAAGTGGGGAAAGATAAGCTGCGCAGATGGCTATCAGATCCAGTATTCAACAACATCAAACTTTAAAAAGGGTACATATGCATTCACGGTGTTAAGCGGTGGAAGCAAGACGACTGCGAGTCTTGGAGCAAAGCAGCGGATTAAAGGCGGAAAAACATATTATGTAAGGGTTAGAAGCTTTTCAAACAAGTTTGGCACAAGATGCTACTCAGCATGGAGCAAGACAAAGTCAGTCAGGGTGAGAAAGTAGCCGGAGATAACATATATATAAAGCTCAGCCTGTGTGATGGATTCAGTAGAAATCACACAGGCTGAGCTTTTCTTAATGTATATTCTTAAGACACATTCTTAATGTATATAGTTACTCGGCGGTCTCGCCACCCGAGGAG
>ERZ779922.2276-NODE-2276-length-11525-cov-4.671665_pt1 | contig 11525 bp, 13 predicted proteins | sample MGYA00511544_ERZ779922 | MGnify/ENA primary metagenome ERZ779922 (study PRJEB29588, sample SAMEA2154516) | human gut metagenome | biome: human gut; feature: human-associated habitat; material: faeces | place: Denmark | collected 2008/2010 ... | reverse complement strand
CCCGCCGATAAAATGGTTCAGCTTGGACTTGTTGACGATGAAAAGTTTGCGAGAGATTTTGCGGAGGAACTTTTCCGCAGAAAGAAATACGCACCTAAGCGTGTAGGCTATGAGCTTTTGCGAAAGGGAATAGATAGAGAAATTATTGATGAGGTTATCGAGGAATTAACCCCAGACCCTGAGGAGCAAATTCGCTCATTGCTTGAAACAAAGTTCAGAAATAAACTCGGAGATATAAAATCCCGCCGTAAGACAGCAAATGCTCTTGCGGCATTGGGATACTCCTATTATGATATAAACAGTGTATTATCAGAATATGAAGATGAATAACACTTGAGGGTATAACTATGCCTTCAAGTGCTTCTGTGCAGGAGGAATTTTTAAAATATGGCTACTAAAATCGGTATGGTAAGTCTTGGTTGTGCAAAAAACAGAGTAGACGCAGAAATGCTTCTCTTTACTTTAAAGCAAGAGGGCTTTGAGATTGTTGCAGACCCGGCTATGAGTGATGTTGCGATTGTAAATACTTGTGGTTTTATTGAGGACGCAAAGCAGGAAAGCATTGATGAAATTTTAGAGCTTGCAGAGCTTAAAAAAGAGGGCAGAATCAAAGCTATAATTGTTACAGGCTGTCTTGCTGAAAGGTATCAGACTGAAATTCTCAAAGAGCTTTACGAAATTGATGCTGTTGTTGGTATCGGTGCAAATAGCAATATTGCAAATATCGTAAGAGAAGTTCTAAAGGGTAAAAAGGTTGAGGAATTTCCTGATAAGCTATGTCTTGATATTAATGCTCCAAGACTGCGTTCAACACCATTTTATTATGCATATCTTAAAATCGCAGAGGGCTGTGATAACTGCTGTACCTACTGTGCTATTCCAAAAATCAGAGGTAAATTCAGAAGCCGTAAGATTGAGGATATTGTTGAGGAGGCAAAGGGCCTTGTCAATAATGGTGTAAAGGAACTTATTATTATCGCACAGGATACTTCAAGATATGGCGAAGATTTATACAAAAAGCGTATGCTCCCTGAACTTTTGAGAGAGCTATGTAAAATCGACAGCAATTTCTATATAAGAGTGCTATACTGTTATCCGGATAGAATGACAGATGAGCTTATAGATACTATCGCAAGTGAGCCTAAGGTTCTGAAATATATAGATTTACCACTTCAACACGCAAGCGGTAAGCTATTAAAGCGTATGAACCGCCACGGTGACAGAGAAGTTCTTACAGAGCTTATCAATAAGCTAAGAACTAAAATTCCAAATCTTACAATTCGCACAACCTTTATAACAGGCTTCCCAGGAGAAACTGAGGAAGATTTCACAGAGCTTTCAGAGTTTGTAAGAGATATGCGTTTTGATAGAATGGGTTGTTTTGCGTATTCACCCGAGGAGGATACTCCAGCGGCAGAATTCCCAGACCAGATTGATGATGAGGTCAAGAAGCACCGCAGAGATATTATTATGGAACAACAGGCAGAGATTATGGCTGAAAAATGTGAATCTATGATTGGCAAGACCATAAAGGTCCTCTTTGAAGGCTTTGATAGATACGCTGAATGTTATTATGGCAGAAGTTCTGCAGATGCACCAGAAGTAGATGGCAAGGTTTTCTTCACAGTAGAAGGCAAAAAACCAGCAGTTGGCGATATTATAGATGTAGAAATTACAGACTATATAGATGTTGACCTTATTGGCGAATATAAAGCTTAATTTTTATAGAACGAAAGGGAGTGGCTTCAAAAATGAATACGCCGAATAAACTCACAGTTTTGCGTATTATACTTGTACCATTTTTTGTAGCAGTATTGCTTTTGCCGCAAATTCCACATCATTACATAATAGCGGCAATAATTTTCGGAGCTGCTTCATATACAGACCATCTTGATGGAAAAATTGCTCGAAAGAATAATCTTATAACAGATTTCGGAAAATTTGCCGACCCATTGGCTGATAAAATAATGGTTACTGCGGCACTTGCTTGTTTTGTGCAAGTTGGTTTGACAAATGCGATAATTCTTATACTAATTCTGACAAGAGAATTTATGGTAACATCAATGCGACTTGTGGCCGCTGGCAAAGGCAAGGTAGTTGCCGCCAATAACTGGGGTAAGGCTAAGACAGTAAGTCAAATTGTAGCTGTACTTCTCATACTGATTATGCAGTATATACTTGAGCTGAACGCAATGGGCTGTATATCACTTGAGAATTTAGGACTTATAAGTTCGATATTTTATGTTGCAAGCGATATTCTGATGTGGATAGTAGTTGCTTTGACCTTAATTTCTGGTATAATATATATGTGGGATAACCGAGAATTCGTCAAGAACGCTAAATAATGACAAACTGTGTTTGCTCTCTCGGTAGATATTTCCTCTGCGTTAATAAACTTCTTTTGTATTAGCTAATTGATAGAAATCCACTAAGCAATTTTAAATAAGGACTGAAGATAATGGATTATGAACTTAAAAATGCTCCAAAGAGCAATGATACTATATTGTCTATATATAACCTTGATATTGAAAAGGCTGATTCATCAGACGGTCTTTATGATGTCCGAAAGGAATTTTTTAAAGCAAGGCATAACATAAGGGGCAGACTTACTCTGAAATGTGACAATGATACATATAAGCTCTCTTATAGTATGGAGCAAGGTAAGGTTCTTAACTGGAAAAAATTCTGCGGAAATAGCCAGTGCGAAAGAACAGTTCCTTGTGATGGTGGATATAGAATAGAGTGTTTTGATAAGTCAAAGCGCCTATATAAAAAAATATTCTTCAGTCTTGAACACGAAATCATTCGTGTAGAATTTTTTGCTGATAACAGAGTTATTCCGACTATGATTATCACACCATCTATTGAAAATAGCGAATATATTCTTATAAAAACTGTAAATAACCAGTACGAAAAACTCCACGCTTTCACTGAACGCACAGGCAAGGATATTACAAAAGAGCTTAACGGACTTACAGGCGAACCACAGATTTTCTGTAAAACAAGCACAGGTGCATACTATTACTGTACTAAGGACGAAATTGAGGTTCGTACTGCCGCATTAAAAAAACTGCTTGAAGTTCAAAGCGATGAAGATGTTGAAACAGTAAAGTCAGCATTTACAATAGCGGAAAATGGCGAAGGAAAGCATATAAATCTTTCCGAAGCAGAGGCTTATGAAAAAACTGACACTAAAAAGTCCGAGCCTCAGCATATCGAAATGGCGAAAAATGCCGAAGATTTAGAAAAAACGGATAAAATTGAAAAAATCGAGAAAACAGAAAAGCGTACTATCAAAGTTAAGCCGAAAAAATCTGAAAATAAGTCTACTGAAAAGGAAGATTTAGCAGAACCCGATACTGAAATCGCAGATGAAAACGAAGAACTTCCTATTCCAAGCATAGATGACAGCGTTTTTGAAACTGTCACAAAAGATGAGTTTATCGCAGAAATCTCAAAAGAAGATGAGAAAGAAAAAGAACAAGACTCCGAAGATGAGGGCTTTGTTTATGAGCAGGTAATTCCTCAGGAGCTCAGAGAAACACTTTGTGCTTTTGCGTCAGATTGTCCTTACGAAAATCTTCCCAAAAAAGAAATCAAAACCGAAAAGGATAGATATTTCTATTTTGGAGAACTTACAGACGATATGCGTGATGGCAGAGGTCGCACCGCAATGGAAAATGGTATAACAGCCTATGAGGGTAACTATAAAGACGATAAAAGAAGTGGATTTGGTGCTTATTATTTCAAATCGGGTAATCTTTGTTATGTTGGTGCGTGGTGCGAAAATAAGCGTGAGGGTCTTGGAACAGCGTATTCCATAGATGGTGCTTGCTATACAGGAAAATGGCATAATAATAAACCGTCGGGTTCAGGAGCAAGCTTTAATAGCGAGGGCGAGCTTAAATATTTTGGTACATATAAAGACGGTAAGCGTGACGGTGCAGGTGTTATGACTATCGGCGAAAATGTTGTCGTAGGGATTTATCAAAACGGTAAATTTACTGGCAGAGGTACGATTTTTGCACCATCAGGAGCTTTGCTTTATAGTGGTGAAATGAATCGTGGTGAACGCTCTGGCAAGGGTATTGAATACAATGAAGACGGCACAATCCATTATAATGGCGAATGGCGTGGCGGAAGATATAACGGCAAAGGAATACTTTATCTTGCAGACGGTGGCTTTATTGAGGGTGAATTCAGATATGGTGCTGCCGATGGTGAGGGCAAACAATACGATAAAAATGGCAAGCTTATTTATGAGGGCTTGTTTGCAAATAATCTTTCAAGCGGAAATGGTAGAGTTTACAATTCTGATGGTTCGTACTATGAAGGTCGTTTCTCCGATGGCGAGGCAAACGGTCTGATGTCCGAATATACTGCAAAGGGTGAACTTGTCTATTCAGGTGAATGGAAAAACGGCAAACGCTCTGGCAAGGGTACAGAGTATATCAATGGTATAAAGGTTTATGACGGCGAATTTTCAGAAGGTGTTTACTGCGGTGAGGGTAGACTTTATGAAGATGATTTGCTTGTTTATGCAGGTTCATTCAAAGACGGCAAGAAAAATGGCTATGGATGCAAATACGAAAACGGCTCTATGGTCTACCGTGGAAAATTTTTTGAAAACGAATATAATGGCTGTGGAATTTGCTATTCTAATGGCGAAATTTCTTGTGTTGGTATGTTCAAAAATGGTGAGAAAAACGGCAGAATAAATGAAATCTCAAATGGAAAAATCATTCGTGAGTGTATTTATTCTTCAGGTGAACTTGTTTATATGAGAGAGTACTCCGAAGAAAACGGTGCATTGCGGTTTGATGGAAATGTCAGAAACTGTATGCGTGATGGTTTCGGTGCGAGCTTCAATGAAGATGGTGAAAAAAGCTTTGAAGGTATCTTTAAGGCTGGTCAGGAACAGAAGAATATGAGTGTTATTCTCCGTAAGATTGAAGAGCTTCCGAAATGTGATGAGCTTGCTGATGGAGAATACGATATGTATCGCAAAGGAACAGGATATGTTGTTGAATACGCTTTAGATGGCGGACAGTTTACTGGTAAATTGAAGAATGGCAAGCCAGACGGAAAGTGTACTATACTTTATAGTGACCATAGATTTACTGGAGAATTTGTTGATGGCAGAATTGACGGCAAGGGCGTTATATATATGCTTGACGGCGAGGAAATTAAGGGCGAATTCAGAAGTGTTGAGTTTGAGGGTTCAAAAAAGATAGAGCTTTCAAATAATAAAACATACTATTATTTATAGTGTTGGTTAAATTAGATTGTAGCTGCGGAGGACTAAACTACCGATTAGCTAACGCAATGCCCTAAGACAAATTAAAGTTTATGTCAAGGAGTTGTGAAAAAACAAGAAGGCACATAACCGTTATCACTTTCGGTTATGTGCCTTTTGTGGTGTAATAAGTTTGTGAAGAACACCACGATTAATTATAGTCCAAAACAAGGAAGATTTCCAGTGTTTATTTCAGAAATAATAAATATTTCTGATTCGGTATTAGTTTCTGACCATATTATCGCAGTAGTTGATGTCAATCATTTCAGAAGCGATATGAATTGCTTTAAGCCTTTAATGGAAAAGTTCAAAAGCATATATGGCTTCTATCCGAAGTATCCGACAGCTGGCGCAGGATACGGCTCATACAATAATTACATATATTGTTATTGTCAGGAACACGGCATGGAAAAATTCATGAAGTTTCCAATTACACACCTCAAAAAATAGAATGAAGCTTAACAAACTCATCATAAACAGAATCACAGATAATACACCAAGAAATATGCATAACTTCAAAGCCAGAATCAGATAAATAAACTCACCCTTTCACCAATTATACAAAAGGTTTATTTTGTATAGTTCGGAGGTGAGGAAAAAATGACTATTTCTGAAATGCTCGGTTTTTGCTTTGGAATTATAATTGCGTGCTTTCTTGCTTTCGCTATTGTATCTTGTATATACTACTTTTTAATTAAAGATATATTAAAAAATGTTCGTATATTTATGCGTGCAAGGCGTATTAAAAAGCTTGCAAAAAAAATAAAAATTGAGGTGTTTAAAAGTTAATTTGCTTGCAAGCAAGGATATGATAGGAGCATTTCAAAAGGGGTGTATTTTTTGCTGTTGGAACGGTTGGAAACTTGTTTTCAACGGTTTCAATGGCAAAAAATGAGGGGAAAACGCTCGGTTTTCCCCTTTCTGATGTTGCTTTGCAACTATATCTTTTCTTTGCCTCCTCGTGTGCCAAGTAGCCAATCTACGCTTACACCGTAGAAGTCCGCAAGGATTCCTATTGTTTCTAGGTCAGGTTGCGTTCTTCCTGTTTCATAGTTAGCTAATGTACTATTTGGAATTTTTGTTTCTTTTGCTACTTCTCTTTGTGTAAATCCAGTATTTTTTCTTGCTTGTTTTAACTTACTTGCGAAACCTTCTGAATACATTTTCTCATCTCCTTTGCTTGCATTTTAGCAAATTATACAATATTTTTGCTTGCATTTCAGCAATTTTTTTGCTTGCAAAATAGCAACAAATTTGCTAAAATGAAAGCAACCCGAAAGGGAAATAAAAAAAGGACGGTGCAAAAAAATGATTGTAACAGTATTAGGTAAAATGAAAAAGGGCTACACAGATAAAGCGACAGGACAAATGAAGTCATACGCAAAAGTATTTGGCTCTTACAAATTTGCAAAAGCAGACACAGTCAATGGTAATGAAGCCGAAGGTCAGAAAGTAATTGAATTTTATGTTGATGTTGAAGACTATCCCCTTGTTGAGATTAACTCTAAGATGTCGCTTGACTATGGCCCTAATGGTCGCTTAGTTGACTATGAAATCTTAGATTTAGATATTACTGAATGATATGGAAGATTTACTTTGTGTTTTAATTTTCGGTGTTGGCATTATAGCTGGTTGTTTAATATCACACGGTTTTAACTTTTTTAAATGGTAGGTGCTGTAATGTTTACTACTGCTTTTAATTTTTTAATACTCGGTATTATTGCAGGCTTTTGCTTGCATTTAATATTCAGTTTGTTTGGCAAAGTCATTTATGAGTGCTTGCAACTGATATTTAAATCATAAGGAGGTGTAAATAATGCTTTGTAAGTTCAAAAACGCTTTTAGCAGACATAAAAGAGCTATTTCTGTTTCTGTTGTATCTGCAATAATGGCTTGTTTGTCTTGTCTTTCTGCTTTTGCGGTAGATGGAACATCATCAACATCATCAATGCAAGACGCTTTCAAAACTTCCGTAGGTAGTATTCAAAGTGACCTTATGGGTTATGTAATGATAGCTGTACCTGTTGCACTTGCTATCCTTGGTGCTATCTTCGGTATTAAAAAGGCAATCGGTTTCTTTAAGAGCCTTGCAAATAAGGCAGGCTAATCTTTTTTAATCTTGTAATCTTATTTGTGGGAGTATAGAGTTTTCTGTACTCCCTTTACTTTTGAGGAGTGGTTTAATGATAACGCTTTATAGTGGTACTCCTGGTAGTTACAAGAGTTACCACGCAGTTTGCGATATACTTAATTGGCTAAAATCTAACCGCAATGTTATAACAAATTTCCCTGTTGATTATCAACGCTTGGGCATAAAACCATCTGGCATTTATAAATTTTGCAAAAACACAGAAATAACTCCTAAAATGCTTTTAAGTTTTCACATTGAAAATCACAAGTTAAGTTTTAAACCTCAGACATTGATAGTTATTGACGAGGCTTCAACTTTTTTCAATCCTCGTGAGTTCGGAAGGTCAGATAGAATGGAATGGATTAATTTTTTCGCAAATCATCGCCATTTTAATTTTGAAGTTATACTTATAACGCAGAGTGACAAAATGCTTGATAAGCAAATCAGGGGCTTAATCGAGTATGAGATTAAACATAGAGCATTAGCAAGAGCAAATCTCATAATGTGGCTTTTATCAAAGGTTTTCAAGGGTTTGTTTATTACCGTTGAAATTTGGTATCCTTGCAAAATGCGTATAACAAGTAATTTACATCGCTTTAAAAAGAAGAAAGCTTCTTGCTATGATACAATGGCGTTATTTATAGATAATCCATATACCGAAGCTTTAGAGGAGCAGCCAAAGAAGCAAGATAAATCAAAAAATAAAAAGCGTGTTAGGGGGTGGAGTGATGAACAAGCTACAAGTAATGATACACAGCGAAAACAAGACGATAAAACAACGATTAATATTGACTGCGTTAATTATGATGTTGACACTGGCATTACTACTATCAACAATAACAGTTAAAGCTTTTGCGAGTGTTGACCCTTTGACAGCTACTGTTATTACTATACTGCGTAGTCTTGGATTTACGATTGCTACTGATAGTGATACACAAAAGCGTATAGCTAATGATTTTTATAGTTGGCTTGATAATATGCGACAATACCCGGAAACAATACCTATTGCAGGTAATTTAATAGGAGCTTGGGAGTGTATATATGGTGTATCAGATATGATTACATCATCAGACGCTTATAAAAACGGTGTTAATTGTATTATAAATTGGACAGGAGACCAGTGGAACGCAATTAGACAATCTGTTTTTTGCTGGTACGAACAAAATAAAAACATAACATTTAAAGATATACATTTGCAGAGTAGTAACGGTATTATCGGTTGGGAATCAGATAATGCTTTTGATATAACTTTAACTGATGTAGATTTAAATGCTGGTATTGTATCAATACCAACACCAAAAAATGGACCTATCAAATATCATACGATGAATGATATGTATTTTTTGGACTATCCTGTTTTTAAGCTTAATTATGACACTACTGTCACTAATGATGTGGATAACCATTACTTTAAATCAGAATGGATTGAAGTAGATTTAGGCAATGGATTATATTACTATAATGTGCTTTATCCTAATACAAGTATTAAACAGTTACTTCGCGATGGTACTTGGTTTAGTGGATATTCTAAGGCACAATTTGGTCATTATTATTTATACAGTGTACCCGGTAATATACAAGTAGATTTATTTAATACATTTAATTATCGTGCTGAAAAGACATCTAATTTATCTTATAATAATATGTCTACTCCTGTTTGTTTTTTTGCTAAAAATGGTAGATATTTGCAATTAAAGGAAAAATCAGGAGAAACTCAAAAACTTGTATATGTTGATACTGGTGAGGTTGCTGTTGATTTAGGCACTACAAGAGGTGGTAATTATAATCTTAATGATTATATAATGCAATGTTTAGGCTATGCTTTACCAAAATCACAAGGCAAAGTAGATGATGATTATACTCCTACTGTCGGCATTCCATCTTCCGGAATTGATTTTGGTAAAAGCGTTGGTATAGACAATGTGCCGGAAAAAACTAAAGATGAAGTTACTGGTAAAGATGTATATGCTGGAGATGTAAGTAATGATGCATCTGTTAGCGTATCTATACCAACAACTAAGGATAAGCTTGATGAGCTTGTTAATGATGATTCCATAGCCGATACTGCTGTTGATACTAATACATATCCTGACGGAGTACCAAAGATTGACAGCTCAGGACTTTTTGACAAGTTCCCGTTCTGCTTACCGTATGATTTGTATAATGTTTTTGCTGGTTTCTATACAGATAATGCTGTTGCCCCTCGCTTTGAATTTCCTTTTCGATATTTAAAAGATGATAATGGTAATTATTTGATAGATGAAAATATAGTTATTGATTTTGCTGTACTTGATGATGTTGTACCTATACTTAGATTTTTTATTTCATTAGGTTTTGTGGTTGTGCTTATACAAATAACTAGAAAAATGATTGGAGCTTGATTGTATGGATGTATTTAGACAAATTTTTGATTGGCTTGGTGGTGCTTTAAATGATATGCTTGGTTGGATTCTTGGTGTTCTTCCAGATAGTCCTTTTAAGCTAATTTCTAAGTCACCTATTGGAGAGTATTTGCCTTACATCAATTATTTTATTGATGTAAGATTTATTTTAGATACTCTTTCTCTTTGGGTTACTTGCATTGGCATTTATTACGGTTATTCGATTATACTTCGCTTTATAAAAGCAGTTAATTAGTTGCCCTGTTCTCCCCTATTTCGCCTTTTGGCGAAATAGGGCGGGACGGGCATATATTAACTTGATTATATAAGAATAATAGCAGATTTGCGGAGCGTACAGAAAGGACGGTTGCCTTGTGGCAGTGGAAGTTAAAAAAATAGATACTTTAAATATTACTGATGATACATATATTAAGTTAAGTGAAATGGGCAATATTACAGAAATACAACATAATACGCATAGAAATAAGCGTTGTAATATACAGCGTATAGATAAAGACCATTTACTCGTTTTTAGCACTGGGGAAGTGCGTGAGGTTGTTCATTACGCAGAACGCATTGACGATATGAAAAGTGTTTCTAGAAGTCTTAAAAAATTGCGTGATTTGATAAATGCTAATGTTGTAAACACTGACTATGTTATATGGTTTACTCTTACATATCGTGATAATATGACAGACCCTAAAAAACTTTATACAGATTTTAAAAAATTTAATATGCGTTTAAAAACTTGGGAGGATAACAACAGCATATCACACCACGAATATATAATTTGTGCGGAACCACAAGGTCGTGGAGCTTGGCATATACACGGCTTGTTGATATGGGAGCATAAAGCACCTTTTATTCCTCACGATACCTTTTGGCGGTTATGGTCAAAAGAGGGATTTAATCAGCGTGCTATTGACGGTGTAGGTTATGATTTTGTAAATATAAAAGCTTTAAGTAATTGTGATAATGTCGGTGCTTATCTTACTGCTTATTTGGGAGATATGAGCTTGGAAGAATATGAAAAAGCTAAACCAAATGCTCGTTGGTGTGGTGATGTAAAAGAATGTAATGTTCGTGAGAATGGTAAAAATGTTATTAAAAAGATTTTAAAAGGTGCAAGGTTGCATTTCTATCCTGCTGGTTTTCGTATTTTTCGTTGCTCGAGAGGTGTCAAACGACCTAAGGTATCACTATTAACACTTAAAAAAGCAAAAGAAAAAGTGAGGACTGCAATCCTCACTTTTAGAAAATCCGTAAGTATTAAAGATGAAAACGGCTATGAAACAACAATTACAACTTTTTATTATAATACAGCCTTATATAAAAAATATAAAAAACGGATTAATACTATTATAATCTTTTTTAAGCTGTTGTCAAGCAAATATCCAAATTTAGATTTAGGAGGTGTAGACTTTGACGGACACGGAATTAAGATTACTACTTGAATATATGACTAAGAAATATGATTTATTATCATATGATTTACAAGTTGTGCGTGCAAGGCTTGATTATCACAGTTTAACAAGTCAAGATATGTATGATTTAATTATATCTGATACAAGAGTTGATACCGCCTCTGCTATCTTCCGTGAGTTGCGACAACTTTTATTAATTAAATAATTGTGCAATTTGTACACTAAGTATAAAAATATATATTTTGTATAGTTCGGAGGTGAGGAAAAAATGACTATTTCTGAAATGCTCGGTT
>ERZ779922.2273-NODE-2273-length-11542-cov-6.304779_pt1 | contig 11542 bp, 9 predicted proteins | sample MGYA00511544_ERZ779922 | MGnify/ENA primary metagenome ERZ779922 (study PRJEB29588, sample SAMEA2154516) | human gut metagenome | biome: human gut; feature: human-associated habitat; material: faeces | place: Denmark | collected 2008/2010 ... | reverse complement strand
GGGAAGCCGCAGGAGCCCGTCGCCGGAAAACAGTTCATGTATCTGGTGGAAACCACCTCGCCGATCACCCAATACGCACTCGACAATCTGGGTATCACCGAATGGAGCAACAAGGGCACGCTCTACTACATGGCGCTCACCGACGAAAACGCCGCAGAACTGGAGAAGCTGGACAACGTCGCTTCCGTACAGAAATACATCGCCCGCAGTCCCAATTTCGATGTCTTTCCGCAGGATCGCCGCTATGCGTGGAATCAGGACAACTATGGCCCGATCTGGATTCCCCAAGCGGGAACGGCCGTTGCGCTGACGGCCGACAACCTGCCCCTGTACCGGCGGATTATCGAAACGTACGAAGGCAACGACCTGCGTGTGGACGAAGAAGGGAAGATCTTCATCAACGGCGAACAGACCGACACCTATACTTTCCGGATGAACTATTACTGGATGATGGGCGACAACCGCCACAATTCGGCGGACTCCCGCTTCTGGGGATTCGTTCCCGAAGACCACATCGTCGGCAAAGCCTCCTTCATCTGGCTGTCGCTGGATCCCGAAAAGAGCTTCCCCGCGAACATCCGCTGGAACAGGATGTTCACCAAAGTCAAATAAAACAAGGGTAGTCGTGACCTCGGACAGTTATCATACGCTTGCCGGGCCTGCGGAAGCCATCTACAAAGAGAAAAGCAGCAAGTTCCTCGCTTATGCCTATCCGGTCGAAAGCGAGGAGGAGATTCGCACGCTGCTCGATGCGCTGCGCAAGAAATATTACGACGCGACGCACCACTGTTACGCGTGGCGGCTGGGTCCGCACGGCGAAACGTTCCGCGCCAACGACGACGGAGAGCCTTCGGGCACGGCGGGCAAGCCGATCCTCGGTCAGCTTCTGTCCAACGAACTGGTCAACTGCCTAATCGTCGTGGTGCGTTATTTCGGCGGTACGAAACTCGGAGTATCGGGCCTGATCGGTGCCTACAAGGAGTCGGCGGCCGAAGCGATCCGAGCGGCCGAAATCGTGGAGCGGACGGTCGATACCGTCGTGGAGGTGGAGTTTTCGTACCTGGCGATGAACGACGTGATGCGCGTGGTCAAGGAAGAACAGCCCCGGGTGCTGACGCAGCAGTTCGACAACCTCTGCCGGATGACACTGGCGATCCGGCAAAGTCTCGCAGGAGGTATGATCGGCAAACTGGAAAAGATCGGGGGCGTGACCCTCGAAATGAAATAATATCGGTCCGGCCCGGAACACGCACGGCGCAGGGACCGGATCCACGTAAAAAAACATGACAAAAGAACAAAAGTCCATTTATATAAAAGGTGCACGGGTGCACAACCTCAAAAACATCGAGGTCGAAATTCCGCACAACCGACTGGTCGTCATCACGGGACTTTCGGGTTCCGGCAAATCGACCCTCGCCTTCGACACGATCTTCGCCGAAGGGCAGCGCCGCTACGTGGAGAGCCTCTCGGCCTATGCCCGACAATTCCTGGGCAAGATCAACAAGCCCGATGTGGATGTCATTACGGGTATCGCTCCGGCCATCGCCATCGAACAGAAGGTCAATACCCGCAATCCGCGTTCGACGGTCGGCACCACGACCGAACTGTACGACTACCTTAAACTTCTCTACGCCCGTATCGGACACACCTTCTCGCCCGTATCGGGACAGGAGGTCAAGTGCTACACCGAGGACGACGTGGCGCAATATATCCTCTCCCTGCCCGAAGGCAGCCGCGTGGCCGTCGCAGCGCCGCTGCAACTGCGCGAAGGGCAGGGCGTCATCGAAAAACTGACCCTGGTGCTGGGCGAAGGCATCCTGCGTGTACATGCGGCGGGAGAGACTCTGCCGATCGAGGATTTCCTGCCCCGCGTGGACGAAAACACCCGTGCCGAAGATATCTCGATCGTAGTCGATCGTGCCAAAGTTTCGCAGGACGGCGACCTGCCGACCCGCCTGCGGGATTCCGTAGCCCGTGCTTTCTCCTATGGAAACGGGGTTTGCCGAATCGTCACGCCCGAAGGCGTCAAAGAGTTCTCGGCCCGTTTCGAGGCCGACGGCATCGAATTCGAGCCTCCGACCGAACATCTGTTCAGCTTCAACAACCCGCTGGGCGCCTGCCCGACGTGCGAAGGTTACGGCAAGATCATCGGCATCGACGAGGACCTGGTGATTCCCGACAAACGCAAAACCATCTACGAGGACGCCGTGGCCTGCTGGCGCGGAGAGACCATGCGGGCGTGGAAAGACCAGCTCGTAGCCAATGCCTATAAGTTCGATTTTCCGATCCATACGCCGTTCTACCAACTTACGGCCGAACAGAAACGGCTCCTGTGGTGCGGCAACGAGTATTTTCACGGCTTGAACGACTTCTTCGCCTACATCGACAGCGAGCGGCGCAAGATCCAGTTCCGGGTGATGAAAGCCCGCTACACGGGCAAAACCGTCTGTCCCGACTGCGGCGGCTCGCGCCTGCGCAAAGAGGCCCTTTACGTCAAAATCGGCGGCAAAACCATCGCCGACCTGGTCGTGATGCCGGTGGAGACGCTCGCCGATTTCTTCGCCTCGCTCGAGCTGGACGCTCACGACACGAAAACCGCCGCCCGCATCCTCACCGAGATACGCAACCGCCTGCAATACCTCATGGACGTGGGGCTGGGCTACCTGACCCTCGACCGGCTCTCCTCGACGCTTTCGGGCGGCGAGAGCCAGCGCATCAATCTTTCGACCTCGCTGGGCAGCAACCTCGTGGGCTCGCTCTACATTCTCGACGAGCCGTCGATCGGCCTGCACCCGCGCGACACGAACCGTCTGGTCGGTGTGCTCGAACAATTGCGCGACATCGGCAACACGGTGATCGTCGTCGAACACGAAGAGGAGGTGATCCGTGCTGCCGACTGGATCGTCGATATCGGCCCGGAGGCGGGCTACAACGGCGGAGAGGTCGTCTTCAGCGGACCGCTGAAAGCCTTATTGAAAGAAAAAAAAAGCCTGACGGCCGACTACCTTACGGGACGCTGCAAAATCGCGGTACCCACCTCGCGGCGCAGCCCGGCAGCGTGGATCACCGTGAAAGGTGCCCGGCAGAACAACCTGAAGAATATCGACGTGCGGATCCCGCTCGGGGTGATGACCTGCATCACGGGCGTAAGCGGCAGCGGCAAATCGTCGCTGGCCAAAGGCATCCTCTATCCCGCATTGCGGCGCCTGCTGTTCGACACAGGGCTCAAACCGGGCGATTTCGACGCCATCGAAGGCGATCTTTCGACGCTTCGTTCGGTCGAAATGGTCGATCAGAACCCGATCGGCAAATCCTCGCGGTCGAACCCCGTGACCTACATCAAGGCCTACGACGAAATCCGCAAACTCTACGCCGACCAGCCCTACGCCCAACGGTCGGGATTCAACCCCTCGCACTTCTCGTTCAACATCGCCGGCGGCCGTTGCGAGGAGTGTCAGGGCGAGGGATTCATCAAGGTCGGCATGCAGTTCATGGCCGACGTGGAGCTCGTGTGCGAAGCCTGCGGCGGCAAGCGCTTCAAAGATGAGATTCTCGAAGTCCGCTACCGCGAGAAATCGATCTACGACATACTGGAGATGACGGTGGACGACGCGATCGCCTTCTTCGGCGATGATAAGAAAAACGCCACCTGCAAACGGATCATCGAACGGCTCCGCCCCCTGCAGGAGGTCGGGCTGGGGTATATCAGACTCGGACAGTCCTCCTCGACGCTCTCGGGCGGCGAGAGCCAGCGCGTAAAGCTCGCTTCGTTCCTGTCGAAGGAGAGCACCGAAGGCAACGTGATGTTCATCTTCGACGAGCCTACGACAGGACTCCATTTCCACGACATCAACAAGCTGCTCGACGCCTTCAACGCCCTGATCGCCCGGGGCCACACGATCGTGATCGTCGAACACAACATGGACGTTATCAAGTGCGCCGACTGGGTCGTGGATCTCGGCCCCGAAGCGGGCGACCGGGGCGGCAGCATCGTCTTCGAAGGTACTCCGGACGGGCTGGCCGGATGTAAGGAGAGTTACACGGGTCGCTACCTGGCGCTCCGCGAGAAAAACGAATAAGACAACGATGGAATTTACCACCTATACGCTCCCCAACGGCATCCGGGGCATTCACCGTCGGATCAAAGGCAACGTCACGCACTGCGCCCTGCTGGTGAACGCCGGAAGCCGCGACGAGCTGAAACACCAGTTCGGACTGGCCCATTTCACCGAACACGCCCTGTTCAAGGGTACGGAGCACCGCAAGGCTTACCAGGTGAACTGCCGGCTCGAAAATCTCGGCGGCGAGCTCAACGCCTTCACCACCAAAGAGGATACGACGATCCACGCCACGACCCTGCGAAGCGACTTTTCGAAGGCCGTGGAGCTGATCGCCGACGTCGCCTTCCATTCGACTTTCCCCGACCGGGAGCTGGAACGCGAAAAGGAGGTGATCGCCGACGAGATCAACACCTACAAGGACTCGCCGGCCGACATGATCTACGACACATTCGAGGACCTGCTCTTCGCCGGGTCGGAGCTCGGGCACAACATCCTGGGACGCAAGGCGGCCCTCGCCCGCTACGGCGGCGACGCGATCCGTGCCTTCACGGCACGCACGCACACGACCGACCGCATGGTCTTCTCGTCGATCGGCAACATCGCGCCCCGCACGGCCGAGGCGGTGGCCCGGCGCTACTTCGCCGCCGAGGAGGCCTCGCAGCGCGGATTCCGCCGCGCGGCACCCGCCTATACGGCCCCGTTCGCCAAGGAAGTCGCGCGGCATACCCACCAGACGCACTGCATCATCGGCAACCGCGCCTGCGCCATCGGCGACGAGGACCGTCTGCCGCTGGCCCTCGTGACGAACATCCTCGGGGGACCGAGCGCCAACTCGCTGCTCAACACCGTCATACGCGAGAAACACGGGCTGTCGTACAACATCGAGGCCAGCTATACGCCCTACACCGACACGGGCATCGTGGCGATCTACTTCAGTTCGGACCACGACAACGCCGGGCGCTGCATCGCCCTCATCGAGGAGCAGCTCTACCGCCTCCGCACCGAGCCCCTCACGGCCCGGCGGCTCTCGATGGCCAAGAAGCAGTTCATCGCCCAGCTGGCCATCTCGAGCGAGAGCAACGAAAGCTACATGCTCGGGGCCGGAAAAAGCCTGCTGCTCCACGACGATGTGGACACGATGGAGCAGGTCTACGCCAAGATCCGCGAAATCTCGGCCGAACAGCTGACCGAAGTGGCCGGCAAGGTCTTCACGAACATGTCGCGGCTGGTTTACAAATAGACAAAAAACGGAACACCCTATGGAACGACCCTCGAACCGTCTGGTACTCATTGTCCTGCTCGACGCATTCGCCGATACGCCCGAGGCGATCGACGCCTCCTACAAGTTCAACAAACAGGGCTTCTACACCCGATAGCAACGATGGAGGCACTCGAACGATACGTCCGCGCGCATTCGGAACCGGAGGATGCGCTGCTGCAGGAGCTCGACCGCGAGACACACCTGCGCACGGTCGCGCCGCGCATGGTCTCGGGACACATCCAGGGGCGGCTGCTGGAGCTCCTCGTCCGGATGCTCCGCCCGCAGCGGGTACTCGAGATCGGGACCTTCACGGGCTACTCGGCCCTCTCGATGGCCGCCGGGCTGGAAGAGGGGGCGCGACTCGACACCGTGGAGGTGGACGACGAGCTGGAGGAGGTGGCGCAGTCCTACTTCGACCGTTCGCCCCACGGGGCGAAGATCCGCCTGCACATCGGCTCGGCACTGGAGATCGCACCCCGACTCGCTACGACGTTCGACCTGGTGTTCATCGACGGCGACAAGCGCGAATACCCCGACTACTACCGGATGCTGCTGGGAGATACGTCGGGTACACCGCTGGTGCACAGCGGCTCGGTGCTGATCGCCGACAACATCCTCTGGTCGGGAAAGGTCGTCGAACCCGTTGCGCACGCAGACCGCCACACGCAGGCGCTGCTGGAGGTCAACCGCATGGTGGTCGAGGACCCGAGGGTGGAGAACGTCATCGTCCCGCTGCGCGACGGACTGAATCTGATAAGGGTAAGATAACAATGGAGATCAAGGAACTGCAGGAGCGCGTCGATGCGTGGATCCGAACCTACGGCGTGCGTTACTTCTCGGAACTGACCAACATGGCCTGCCTCACGGAAGAGGTAGGGGAGCTGGCCCGCATCATGGCCCGCACGTACGGCGACCAGTCGTTCAAGGCAGGAGAGAAAAAGAACCTCGCCGACGAGATGGCCGACGTGCTGTGGGTGCTGGTCTGCCTGGCCAACCAAACGGGTGTGGACCTTACGGCCGCCATGGAGGCCAACTTCGCCAAGAAGGCCTCCCGCGATAGGGAGCGCCACCTACACAACGAGAAGCTCCGGGACTGAACCGTCGGAAGCAGTGCGCCGGAGCCCGAAAAAATACCCCGTGCCGGAGAGCGCCGAAGCGTCCGACACGGGGTTCGCCTATGGTAAGAGCGAGAAGGATGACACCGCATCCGGGAGACCGCGGCGAACCGCCGCACCGGATGGCTGCACCGGCAGGTCAGGTCAGATTCCCTTCGGGGCGATCTCGGTGATCCGGATCGGCAGGGCCCGCAGGACGCATGCACGCTGCCCGGCATCCAGCCCGTCGAACGGAGAGCCGAACCACTTCCGCGCAAGATCGGCCCGCAAATCGGCATAAACCTCAGACAACGCCTGCTGTACGCCGGCATAGACGGCATAGGGAGTCACACGGTCGATCTGAATGCCGAACATGCCCAGATACTCGGCATAGTGCTCCGTGCGGCCGTCGGGCAGGCAGATCGCAGCCGGACGATGCTCGGAAAGCGACCGGTCGTCCGTCGGGTTGAGCAGAAACTCCCGGGCCAGCGCCTTCAGTTCGTCGGGCGTACACTCCCTCCTGTTTCGCACAGTCCCGGCAAGCATGCGCCCCCGGGCATTGACCGACACCAGGAAGCAGTTGCGCTCCGCAATCTTCAGGCGGGACGAATCGGGAAACAGTGAATCTCCCGGAATACACTCCACCATGTCACATGGCACCACGGCGGGTTTCGACCCGTCGGGCGACGGCCCGATGCGGGGCGGGAGCATCCGGGAGACCTCGCAGTCGGCCGTTTCGTAGCGTACACGCAGCACACGGGCCTCGCGCATCTGCTCCTTTAAGTCGGTCACGGTGCCCATGCACACCTCGCCGTCGGCGCGCAGCGTGACCGTCAGGCGGGGACGCTCCTCCTCAGAGAGGCGGTCGCGCTTCCGCGCAATCAGTTCGAGGATCCCGTCGCCGGAGGCCGGTGTGCCATCGACCCAGACCGAGTCGCGGCCGATGCGGATATCGAGATTCAGGGGATCGTCGCCCGACGAGGTGCGGGCGACGGCCGGAGGTTCGGGCTCCCGGGCAGTAAAGCTGCAAAGCAGGACCAACCCCGCCAGCACGGGAAGGGCAGCGCCCAGCCGCAGGGCGGCATGGCGCCGGTTGTTGCATCGCGTCATCATGGCAAATCGTTTTTTGGTGAGTGAATGGTTCAACCCGCAGGCTATATCCGGATTATAGCCGAAGAGCTGATGGAACAGGACGATCCGATAACGGGTGAGGTCGTAGCCTGCATCGAGCACCTCGCGGTCGGCCTCCCACTCGTGGACCTCCTTCAGCCAGCGCTGGGCGATCCAGACGAAGGGGTTGAACCAGAAGAGGCTCCGCACAAACTCGACAATGAGGCATTCGACCGAATGGAGGTGGCGGACATGGCCCGCCTCGTGGCAAAGCACCATCTCGCGCCGCTCCCCCTCATAGCCAGCCCCCAGAAAGACCGTGCGCAGGAACGAGAAGGGGGCTGCCACCTGCGGGTTCTCGGCCAGCGTATAGCCGGCGCAGGGCGTAAGCCGCGAACGGCGGCGCAGGCGGCGGATGCGGTACAGCCGGACGACAAGCAGCCCCAGCGACAGCAGGGTGACCGCGACACAGGCTGCCGCCGGGAGCAGGCGCAGCGGGAGGGCATAACGCGGCGTCGCGGGGCGAGGTTGCGTCCCCGACACCGCCTCGCCCGCCGCCTCACCGACTGCAGCAGGTCCGGCAGGGTACGCCTCCTGCAGCCACTCGGACCGGACGGAATCGGGATTCCGGACCGAAGCGGGGTAGACCGGGATCTCGAGGGCCGGGATCACGGCCGAGAGGAGGAGCGCCGCAACCAGATAGAGGCGGCACACCCGGAACGAAACCCTGCGCACCAGCACCAGCCGGTAGAAAGCCAGCAGGATTCCGCTGCAGAAGAGCATCTCGACGATATAGAGCAAGAGCGATTTCATGGCCGACACGGGTTTATTCGTCTTCGCGCAACATGCGGAGGATGGCGTCGGTCTCCTCGACCGAGATGGCCTTGTGTTCGGAGAAGAAGGAGACCAGACGGCTCACCGAACCGTCGAAGAAGGTGTCGAGTACGGTGGCCATGTAGCGGCGGGCGTAGTCGTCCTTCGAAACGAGCGGGTAGTATTCGTAGGTCTTGCCGTAGGCCTTGTGTCCCACATAGCCCTTCTTCTCGAGGATGCGGACAATGGTCGAAACGGTATTGTAGGCCGGTTTGGGTTCCTCGAGTGCATCGAGGATGGCATGCACGACGCAGGCACCCTGCCTCCAGAAGACCTGCATGATCTCCAGTTCGGCGCGGGTGAGCTCCTGGGGGCGGTTCTTGACAATCTCTACCATAACTATAATTTTAGTTGATTCTCCTGGAGCAAATATATAACTAATATTTTAGTTATGCAACTATATTTTTAATATTCCATGAAAAATCATCCGCCGTCGGCAGAGAGGGCAGGTTGCAGACCGGAAAAAGGATGCACGAGCGAGGCGGCTCTGCAGCAAAAAGAGGGAGGGAAAACAGGGAACAAGACGCAGCAAGAACACGGGACACCGCGGCATTGCAACGCAAAGGGAGCAAGACAAGGAAGAGCAGTGGGGCAGCAAAAAGCCGGGGCCCGATTGTCGGGCCCCGGCACAGTCGGGAAGGGACGCGCGGCCGGCTACTCCAGCTTCAGGTCCTTCTTGATCGCCTCGATCTTGGCGTCGAGCTCGGCGAGCACCTTCTCGTAGTCGTCCACCGAAGCCAGCGGCGCCTTGACACCGAAGTAGAACTTAATCTTGGGCTCCGTGCCCGACGGGCGCACCGAAACGATCGTGCCGTCCTCGGTAAACCACTGCAGCACGTTGCTCGAATCCTGCTCGATGGGCGTCTTGGCACCGGTGCGCAGGTCGGTCTGTTCGAGCGAGAGGAAGTCGTTCACCTTCACCACGGGCGAGCCGCAGATCGTTTTGGGCGGGTTGGTACGGAAATCGACCATCATCTTCTGGATCAGCTCGGCACCCTCCTTGCCCTTGCGGACCACCGAAACCAGCCCCTCACGGTAGAAGCCGTACTTCACGTAGAGCTGCTGCAGCCACTCGTAGAGCGTCAGGCCCATCGTATCCATGGCCCATGCGGCGGCCTCGGCAGCCAGCGAACAGGCCGAAACGGCGTCCTTGTCGCGCACATAGTCGCCGGCCAGATAGCCGAACGACTCCTCGCCGCCGCCGATGTACTTCGTCTTGCCCTCGTTCTCGCGGATGATCTTGGCGATATACTTGAAGCCCGTGAGGCAGTCGTAGCACTTCACCTTGAAATAGTCGGCCACGGCATTGGCCATCTGCGACGTGACGATCGTCTTGACGACATACTGGTTGCCGTCCAGTTCGCCGCGCTCGGCCCAGCGGGTCAGCTGGTAGCTCATCAGCAGCACGAGGGTCTGGTTGCCGTTCAGCAGCACGTATTCGCCCCGCTTGTTGCGCAGCGCCACACCGATGCGGTCCGAGTCGGGATCGGTGGCCAGCACCAGGTCGGCACCCTCCCTGGCTGCCAGATCGATGGCCATCGACATGGTCTTGCGCTCCTCGGGATTCGGCGACTCGACGGTGGGGAAGTTGCCGTCGATGACAGCCTGCTCCTTGACCATGATGACGTTCGTGAATCCGAACTTGCGCAGCGAGGCAGGAACCAGGCGCACGCCGGCTCCGTGCATCGGCGAATAGACGATCTTCATGTCGTGATGCTTCTTCACGCTCTCGGGCGAAAGCGACAGCTCATGCACCTTGTCGAGGTAGATCTCGTCGAACTTCTCGTCGAGGATCGTGATGTTCTCGGGATTCCTGCCCGTCAGGATCATATCGACGTCGGTGATCTTCTCCACCTCGGCGATGATGTTCTTGTCGTGCGGGGGCGTCACCTGCGCACCATCGGTCCAGTAGGCCTTGTAGCCGTTGTACTCCTTGGGGTTGTGCGAGGCGGTAACAACCACGCCCGAGTGACACTTGAGCTCGCGGATCGCGAAGCTCAGCTCGGGGGTCGGACGCAGGGCGTCGAAGAGGAAAACCGTGAAGCCGTTCGAGGCGAAGATGTCGGCCACACGCTCGGCGAACATGCGCGAATTGTTGCGGCTGTCATGGCCGATCGCCACGCGGATCTGCTCGCCCGCGAAGTTCTTCTTCAGGTAGTTTGCCAAGCCCTGCGTTGCAGCGCCCACCGTGTAGATATTCATGCGGTTGGAGCCCACGCCCATAATGCCGCGCAGGCCGCCGGTACCGAATTCGAGGTCCTTGTAGAAGCTCTCCACAAGTTCCTTCATATCGTTGTCGATCAAATACTTGACCTGTTTTTTCGTCTCCTCGTCGTAGTGTCCGTCGAGCCACGACTGCGCCTTTTTCAGCACCTGCTGTTCGAGTTCGCTTGCCATAATGCTATTGGTTTTATCTATAATTTAATGATCGTCTGTTCCAAAAATTTTATATGCAAATATACGGAATAATTTTCGAATATTCAATATCAGTAAGTTAAAATCGACCCTCCGGAAAGCGTTGTTTTTCTATATACAAAAATGGGAGATTTGCAACTCATTTTCGGGAATCTTTTTACAAATTTATTCACAACTTTGTCACGTCAAAACAGCGCAAACTTTCGTCATGCTGAACAACACGCAGGCACATAACGACATGTGGCAATACTGTCTCGACCGGATCAAGGCACAGACCTCGGCCGAAGAGTTCGAGAAGTGGTTCCAGCCCATCGTACCGCTCGAGTTCGACGGTACGACGCTCCGTCTGCGCGTACCCAACGAGAGCTATGTGCGGCAGATCGAGAAGAACTACATCCCGTTCCTGCGGCCCATCATCTCGCAGCTCTACGGACAGCAGACGAAACTCCACTACGCCGTGCCCCGTACCCCGGCCCCCGCAGCCGCACCGGCTCCCGCCGAGGCATGGCGATATTCTCCGCCCGGGGCAGCGGGGCGCGGTCGATGGCCGAAAGCTCCGTCAGAAGGGCGTCCTTCACGGCGGTGGTGCTGGCCTCGTCGCAGCCCAGCACGATGAGCTCGATGTTCGCCGTCCGCAGCATCTCGTAGTATGCTTCGGTCAGCGCTTCGGGCGTCAGGCCGTCCACTTCTTCTAAGTAGCCCTCCTGCCGGACACCGGCGGGGCTGTC
>ERZ779922.2270-NODE-2270-length-11555-cov-3.203913_pt1 | contig 11555 bp, 13 predicted proteins | sample MGYA00511544_ERZ779922 | MGnify/ENA primary metagenome ERZ779922 (study PRJEB29588, sample SAMEA2154516) | human gut metagenome | biome: human gut; feature: human-associated habitat; material: faeces | place: Denmark | collected 2008/2010 ... | reverse complement strand
AAAGTCCTGACCGGTCAGCCTGTCGCAGAACCGGGCGGATTCGTCTCGGCATATATCCATTCATCTGTTTCCGGAACAGTGAAGTCCATCGGACCTCGCAAGGATCTCGCCGGCAACATGCAGACCTGCATTGAAATACAGGTGGAAGGAGACGAGTGGGTAGAGGGCATTGACCGTACAGACACTCTCGTTACAGAATTCACTGACGACAACAAGACCATCATGGACAAGATCAAGATGGGCGGCGTCGTCGGTCTCGGTGGAGCTACCTTCCCGACTCACGTGAAGCTTTCTCCTCCTCCGGGAAAGAAATGCGATATGCTCATCATAAATGGTTGTGAATGTGAGCCTTACCTTACTTCTGACTTCCGTACTCTTCTCGAAAAGGGAGAGCAGGTGGTAGTGGGCGTCGCCATCATCAAGCAGGTGCTCGGAGTGGCTGAGGCTACCATCGCGATTGAAGACAACAAGCCTGAGGCGATTGAGCATATTCAGAAGGTGATCGGAAATCTGAAGAAGACCTCTTCCAAATTCGAAGGCATCAAGGTTCTCAGCCTCATGAAGAAATATCCTGAAGGTGGTGAGAAACAGCTGATTGACGCTGTGATGCACCGTCAGGTGAAGTCCGGCGGCCTGCCTATCGACGTGGGCGCCGTCGTCCAGAATGTGGCCACGGCTCTGGCGGTCTATGATGCCGTTCAGAAGAACAAGCCTTTGATTGACAACTCCGTGACCGTCACCGGCGAATGCTTCCCTAAGCAGGCCAATCTGCTTGTCAGGGTCGGCACTCCGCTGCGCTACATCGTCGATTACCTCGGAGGGGTTCCGGAAAGCGCCGCCAAGATCATCAGTGGCGGCCCTATGATGGGTAAGGCTGTCGCCAATCTCGACGCGGCCACCCTGAAGGGAACGGGAGCCTTGCTCTTCCTCACCGCCGAACAGACCAAGAGGCATCCGGAAGGCAACTGCATCCGCTGCGGTAAATGCGCCGACGCCTGCCCTATGGGACTGGAGCCGTTCCTGCTCTATCGTCTCGCCAAGGCCGGCAACACCGACGAGCTTGAGGCGAACGCCGTTCAGGACTGCATCCAGTGTGGATGTTGCCTCTACACCTGCCCTTCCTACATCCCGCTTCTGGATGTCATCAGTCTGGCAAGAGGCCAGGTAATGGGAATAATGAAGGCTCGCGCCGCTGCCGCCAAGGCCGCCGCCGAAGCCGCAAAAGCAAAAACTGTTTAAGAATATGGATAGATTGTTGGTTTCACCGTCTCCGCACCTTCATTCCAAGACCACAACTCCGGTCTTGATGAGGGATGTCGTGATCGCCTTGATCCCTGCTGTCGCGGTCTCGGTCGTGTTCTACGGCCTTGCCGAACTGCTGGTGCTGGCTGTCAGTGTCATCTCCTGCGTGGCGCTGGAGTATTTGATAACTAAATATTTGCTCAAGGCTCCGTCCACCGTGGGCGACTGGTCAGCCGCCGTTACGGGCATCCTGCTGGCGCTCAACCTTCCCGCCTCGACTCCTTGGTGGGTAGTGTTCATCGGCGCGGTGGTCGCCATCGGAGTCGCTAAGATGACATTCGGAGGCCTTGGACAGAATGTGTTCAACCCGGCTCTTGTCGGCCGTGTGTTCCTGCTCATCTCATTTCCTACCTACATGACCGACTGGACGATCCCGGGAGGACTTTTCGGCGCTGACGCGGTTTCCGGAGCCACTCCTCTGGGAGTCATCAATGAAGGCCTCATGAAGGGAGCGTCCGCCGCCGATCTGATCGCGCAGAACGGCTTCTCGGCCTCTCAGATGCTCTTCGCCAACATCGGCGGTTCGGCAGGTGAGGCGAGCGCCATCGCGATCCTCATCGGTTTCGTCTATCTGCTTGTCCGCAAGGTCATCAAGCCGTGGATCACACTTTCGATCCTTGGAACCGTGGCTCTGGTCTCCACCGTCTTCTGGATGGCCGACCCCACCCACTTCACAGGGCCGCTTTTCAACCTTCTCACCGGTGGTCTCCTTCTCGGTTCCTGTTTCATGGCAACCGACTATGTGACCTCTCCGATGAGTACCAAGGGCGGAATCATCTTCGGTGTGGGCATCGGTTTCATCACTTTGATGATCAGGTACTTCGGATCCTATCCGGAAGGAGTGAGCTTCGCTATTCTTATCATGAACTCTGTGGTTCCGCTTCTTAACAAGTGGTTCCATCAGAAAAAATACGGGAGGGCATAGGCTATGGCAGTAAAATCCAATCTCACCACAATGGCTGTCTGCCTGACAGTCGTGTGTCTGGTCTGCTCGGCGCTTCTTGGCGGAATGTACGCTCTGACAGCCGAACCGATCGAGAAGGCCAACGCGGACATCCTCAAGGCCTCCATCGGAGCCGTGCTTCCGGAAGGGGGCGAGCTCTCCGACGCAAAGCCGGTAGAAGTCGGCGGCCAGGCTTCTGAATATTACGTCAGCACCGTAGACGGCGCTCCTGTGGCCTACGCCGTGAGGTCAACCACCGTGGGCTTCGGCGGACCGCTCGTCCTGATGGTCGGCATCACCGCCGACGGAGTGGTCTACAACACTTCGGTCCTGTCTCACAACGAGACCCCTGGTCTTGGTGCCAAGTGCAACACTGACGAGAAGTTCATGAACCAGTTCAAGGGCTTCGATCCTTCGTCCAAGTCGTTGACAGTCAAGAAGGACGGCGGCGATGTGGATGCCATCACGGCTTCCACCATCACATCCAGGGCCTACTCACAGGCTGTGGACAACGCGGTCAAGGCATTTAATTCAATCAAAGGAGAATAGACTATGAGCAGCAATAAACTGAACATTTTCACCAAGGGCTTCTTCAAGGAGAACCCTACATTTGTCCTGCTTCTTGGTATGTGTCCTACGCTGGCGACAACTACCTCGGCCATCAACGGTCTGAGTATGGGTCTCGCCACCCTCTTTGTCCTCGTGCTTTCGAACATCGCCATCTCGGCGATCGCCCCGGTGGTTCCGGACAAGGTGCATATTCCTGTCTATATCGTGGTCATCGCCACTTTCGTGACGATCCTCCAGTTCGCCATGCAGGCCTACACACCGGCGATGTACACCACTCTGGGTCTGTTCATCCCGCTCATCGTCGTGAACTGCATCGTCCTCGGACGCGCCGAGGCTTTCGCAAGCAAGAACGGCATCCTGGACTCCGCCCTTGACGGATTTGGAATAGGCTTGGGCTTCACCCTCTCCCTGACGATTCTGGGAATCGTCCGCGAGATCCTGGGCAGCGGCTCGGTCTTCGGCTACAGGTTCATCACCGGTGACGGCATCCTCGTGTTCGTGATGGCTCCGGGAGCGTTCCTCGCTTTGGGCTACCTTATGGTTCTGTTCAACAAAATCGCTAAAAAGAACTAAGTCATGGAATATTTCCTCATAATAATCTCGGCGATCTTCGTCAATAACATCATGCTTGCCCAGTTCCTGGGCACATGTCCGTTTCTGGGTGTCTCCAACAAGATCTCCACTGCCACCGGCATGGCCGGAGCCGTGTGCTTCGTGATCACCCTGGCGACTTTGGTGACTTACCTCATCAACCAGTACCTTCTGGTGGCGTTCGGTCTCCAGTTCCTGCAAACCATTGCGTTCATCCTTGTGATCGCCGCTTTGGTGCAGATGGTCGAGATCGTGCTGAAGAAGATCAGCCCCTCCCTCTATCAGGCTCTCGGAATATTCCTCCCTCTGATCACCACGAACTGCGCCGTTCTCGGTGTGGCTCTCAACGTGGTTTCCAAGGAGTTCGCGTTCGGCGGCCCCGCCCACATGCTGAACCTCGGCGAGTCGGTGGTCTATGCCTTCGCCAATGCGGTCGGCTACGGCATGGCCCTCATCCTGTTCGCCGGTCTTCGTGAGCACCTCGATTTGAATGAAGTCCCTAAGCCGTTCAAAGGCATTCCGATAGCCCTTGTCACTGCCGGTATCCTCGCCATGGCGTTCATGGGATTCTCTGGTTTAGTATAGTTTTTGCAGATTAATAGATTTTTTGGATTACTTAATCTGTAGATACTTTTAAGATTTGTTATTATGAAAAGAACAATTTTGATCCTTGCCGCTGTCCTTGGTTTCGCAGTTGCGGCAAGCGCCCAGCCAAAGGCTCTTGGTGTGCGCATCGGTTGGGGTGTTGACATCACTTATCAGAATTACTTGAACAGCGCGGACTTCCTTGAGTTCGACCTTGGCCTTGATGACGGCTACAACTCAAGCAATTTCCATGTTGACGGTGTCTACAATTTCATGATTGCCCAGCCGGACTGGACAAGAGGCAAATGGGGCTTCTATGGTGGTCCTGGCGTATCCCTTGCCGTTTGGGACAATGATGACAAGGACAATGTTGTCTATGCCGGCATCGTCGGCAACCTTGGCCTGGAGTACACCTTCAACATCCCGCTCCAGCTTTTCATCGACGTGCGTCCTCGTCTTATGTTCGGCGACGGCGGTGTCAGAAGCAAGGGCATATTCAACTTCGGACTTGGAATCTGCTACTCGTTCTAGTTTAGGGACCTGGTCTTAAAATAGCGAATCCTCAAAGGGACTGGCCATAATCTCTGGTCAGTCCCTTTGCCGTCTCTTCTTCTCTGTGTCCTTGTCCCGTACGCAAAACCGCCCTATCTGCTCACGAGGCCCTGTGTTGGCACCCTCCCGTACGCAAAACCGCCCTATCTGCTCACGAGACCCTGCGTTGGCACCCTCTCGTACGCAAAACCGCCCTATCTGCTCACGATACCCCGTGAGCCTCTCTGGTCGCGGAATTTGTCGGGGTTTCCGCCCTTGTGGTTCGGCAGGCTCGCCAACCGGGTTAGGCTGGCTCGTGGCTTTACTTCAGGAGATCACTCATGGCCTTCAGGTCGGGCTGGAGGCCGGTCATCAGAGGGTAGCCTGTGAGGGCCTGGTACAGGAGCCAGCGGTGACCGGAGATGTAAGTGCAGTCTGCGGCGGCGAGTTTCATACGGGCCTCGTCGTCGAAGGAAGGAGTCTTGTAGTTGGCCTCCAGTATGACCTTATGCTGTCCGGCATCCTCACCGGCGAAATCATCTGCGGTAAACTCTGCAATTTCAGGCAGAGCCATCGGCAGGGTGTAGAGCACCAGATCACATTCCTTCACAGCCTCCTTGAAATCGGAGATCGGATCCGGAAGGAAGCCATATTCAGGCATGGCGTCGGCGATGGCCTGTGCCTTCTCCGGCGTGCGGTTCATCAGAATGGTGGCGAACCCAAGCTCGGCTGCGGCCACGGCAGCAGCCCTCCCCGCACCTCCGCAACCGACCACAAGTGCTTGTGGCTCACGGCTGAACGTACGGCTGAGTGTCATCAGGAAGAACTGGTGCATCTTCACGAAGAACTTGTCCCCGAAATTGCCGATGAACTCCTCCACGATGCCCGGGAAATAGGCTTCCACGACGGACGTGACGATACCGGTGAAGTCCGAATTGTAAGCCTCGACACCATCGTCACCTTTCACCAGAAGGTTCGTCGCCCCGATCCGGGCCGCCGGTCCTGAAACCGCCCCCTCGCCTTTGCGCACCATCTCCAGGACCTTTGAATATGCTCGTTCCTTAAACGGAGCGGTGACGTTGACGGCGGCATATTCATCAATGAATCTCTGGAAGGACTTTTCAAAGTCGCCTCCCTCGATCAGATCGTATGAATATTCACCGCCCTTGACACCCTTGTACGCCGCCTCGAACAGCGCCGGGCTGCCCGACCCCTTGATCGGATCACCTATGAGACCATATTTCGCCATATTCCTAATTCCTTTTTAAGAAGCTATTTTGATCTGTTTGAATGTCTTCTCTCCTCAAAGGACATTTCAAACAAAAAGATTGATGCGAAGTTAGCAAACAGCACGGCTTTCTGCAAATCATATTCATATTCACAGAAAAGAAAAGTTTGGATGGCAGGAATTATTTAGTATATTTGCAACTGTCATTTGATAGTATTATTGTAGGACAAACAAGGCGGACATCCGACCCCTTTTCAGGATGTTCGCCTTTTTTAGATTTCTACCGATGGGAGGTGGCGTAAATGGTTGAGAAGCCGGGAATCTGTCTGTGGAATGTGTTACTGGCACATATCTTGCTGGCAGGAGGATGAAATTCTTTTCACTATGAGACTTAGGAATATCTTTGCCGCGATGCTGGCTATTGTCTGCTGCGGCGTTTGCGCTCAGGCTCAGGACAGGATTCATCTGCTGGACTCACGGCGTGTCATCGAGGCCAAGGTCATCGAGATAGGGGAGGTTGACATCATCTACAGGCTTTACAACAAGCTTGAGGGACCGGACTACAGGCTTTCCACATCTAGAATAGAAAGCATTGATTTCGAGAACGGTACAAGGCAGGTGTTCGCAGGCAGGAGGGGATTCGCCACGGGACCGTACGCCGACGGCTACATGGACGGATACGATGACGGCTGCCTTGACTACCGTTGGGGACATTACTATTTGCATGACCGCAGAATCCGTCGGCAGGAACTTACCGACTACATCGGCTATTCGCTTTACGGAGGGAAATACAGGAAGGCGTCAAATAATTATTTCTGGGGCATGGCACTCACCGGATACGGGGTTCTTGCTCTGATAGCCTCGACGACCGGGCTTGTTTTTGAAAGCAGGATGAATAGTGATCCTGCTTTCCAAGACGATTTTTTCAAGGATAATTCCAATACGCTAGGCTATGTCCTTGGCTATGCGACCGGAGCCGCCTGCCTCGGAGTCGGCATTCCTCTCTGGATCAAGGGAGACAGACAGTTGAACGGGATCGCGGACGACTACAACCGCAACTATGGCCACCGGAACCTCGGCTACGGTTCTTCACTCACCGTCGGCCCTACCCGTTCGGGAATCGGCCTCGCGCTGAACTTCTAAATGATTTGACCTTCGGGCCGGCTACTGGCTCGCACATCGGTGTGTCCGGTTCTGGCCACCATGTATGCCCAGTTCTTGCGTCTGGCTTCTCCTCTCGGCTCCTTGCTGAGAATGAAGGTTAAGTAATTATCTTATTGAGAGATATGTTATCCCGCATCCGGCTGTCCTGGTCGGAGCGGGGTGAATTATTTCACTAATTATCAAGAGGTTGGCTTCCGTGGAAAAAAATGTGTGGAATACTTGGCGGAAGTTGGGGAAAACGGAATATTTTGACTAAATTGCAATGTTTTGGGGCCGTGCGACGGCCTGGACATTTTACATGGTAGGCGGCGGGGAAAATCTGCCGCTGACTTAACATAACTAAACACTTTAAGATTATGTCACTGAACAAAGTAATGCTGATCGGTAACGTTGGAAAAGACCCGGAAGTACGTTACCTTGATGGAAACAACAACCCTGGTTCGGGAAGCACTAAGGTGGCGACGTTCACCCTCGCGACGACTGAACGCTATCGTGACCGCAATGGAGAACTTCGAGAGAACACGGAATGGCACAACATCGTTGCCTGGAGAAATTCGGCTGATGTGGCGGAGAAGTACATCCGCAAGGGTACCCAGCTGTACATCGAAGGAAGGCTCAGGACGCGGTCATGGACAGACCAGACTGGCAACAAGAGGTACACTACCGAGGTAACTGTGGACAATCTGCAGCTTTTGGGCAAGAAGTCGGACAATCCAGGGGCGCATGATGGCGGGCAGGGTTATGCCCAGGGCGGTTATCAGTCCCAGGGACAGCAAGGGTACGGGCAGCCGGCGGTTCGGCAGCCCCAGGGGCCGGTGCAGCAACCGATGCAGCAACCGATGCAGCAATCGGTGCAACAGCCTGTGCAGCAGGCTCCTGTAAATCCGATCGAGGTGGCGGCGGCAGACATGCCGCAGGATGACCTCCCGTTCTGATCGAGGCGGCGGCCTGGGTGCGGAGCCTTCTCACAGGTGCGGCGACAGGCGACCGGAACAGTTATTCAGGAATATACAAAACGAATATTTTCAAACATGAGTTCAAAACTTGACGTAGTCCTTGGCCTCCAGTGGGGAGACGAAGGAAAAGGTAAGATTGTGGATGTGCTTGCAGGCCGCTATCCGGCGGTGGCGAGATTCCAGGGCGGCCCGAACGCCGGGCATTCCCTGCATTTCGACGGCAAGAACTTCGTGGTCCGCAGCATTCCTTCAGGAATATTCCGTGAAGGCTCCACCAACATCATCGGAAGCGGTGTCGTTCTGGATCCGATCACGCTGAGGGAGGAATGCGCGAACGTGGAGAAGATGAACATCGACCCTAAGAAGAAGTTGTTCATCTCCAAGAAGGCGCACCTGATTCTTCCGACCCACAGGCTTCTGGACGCGGCCTACGAGGCTGCGGCTGGGAAGGGCAAGATCGGCTCCACGCTGAAAGGCATCGGACCGACCTACACCGACAAGATCAGCAGGCACGGTCTCAGGGTCGGCGACATCCTTGCTCCAGACTTCAAGGAGAGGTTCGGGAAGCTCAAGGCCAGACATCTACAGTTGCTCTCAGACCTTCATTTCGAATGTGACCCTGAAAAGGACGAGGCCGAGTGGATGAGCGCCATCGAGTTCCTTAAGGGATTCAATCTGATTGACTGTGAGTATTTTGTCAACAAATGGCTGGAGGATAAGCCGATGCTCGCCGAAGGCGCCCAGGGGTCGATGCTCGATGTCGACTACGGCTCCTATCCGTTCGTGACATCCTCGTCCACGACCGTCGGCGGAGTCTGCACCGGATTGGGAGTCGCCCCGTCAAAGGTCGGAAAGGTCTTCGGAATATTCAAGGCCTACTGCACCCGTGTGGGCAGCGGTCCGTTCCCGACGGAGCTTTTCGACGAGACAGGTGAGAGACTGCGTCAGGTAGGACACGAGTTCGGTGCTGTCACAGGTCGTCCTCGCCGCTGCGGATGGCTGGATCTCGTGGCTTTGAAATACACCGTGATGATCGACGGCGTGACCGACCTCATCATGATGAAGTCCGACTGTCTGGACGACTTCGAGACGATCAAAGTCTGCACATCCTACAAGGTGGACGGCGCTGAGACCGACCAGGTTCCGTTTGATATCGCCGCCGAGATCGAGCCGGTCTACACCGAGTTCCCAGGCTGGAAGAAAGACCTGACGGAAATCCGCAAGGAAAGCGAGCTTCCGCAGGAATTCAAGGACTACATCCGCTTCATGGAAGGCTACCTCGGTGTCCCGATCAGCATAATCTCCCTCGGACCAGACCGCGAGGCCACCATCGAGCGCTAAGATCAAGACTCTACATCGCAGCACCCCCGAAAGTCAACTTTAACTTCCGGGGGTATGTAGTGTACGCCCAGTGGGCTGCTGCCGAGGTCTCGCGCGCAGAACCGGCCTTCTTGCTCACGGGCTGCTGCCGAGGTCTTTCGTGCGCAGATCCCTGCCTTCTCGCTCACGGGAAGCTGCCGGGGCAGGTGTGTGAGGCTGCGGCATCAGAGACTCAATGTCAGTCCTATGGCCCAGTGCTTGAACTCCGGCCAGTAGTCGGTGTCCATGATGTTCATCGGGGAGTATTTCGCATAGAAGCCCACATCCCTTATGTTGAGCTGGAACATCACATCGACGGTGGCGAGATTGCAGTGCGCCCTCTTGTACTTGTCCTTCTGCTTCTCATCGTTCAGCCGGTACTTGTTCACAATTGAGCTGCTGGCGTTGAGATTGACCACAGGACCGACGGAGAAGCCGACACCACGGTAAGCGTTGACACTAAGGATAAGCGGGAAGGTGACGCTGAACACTCTCAGCTTGGACACTTTAGGCTCGGCTTTCTCAGGCCATCCTCCGATCCGGATGTTCCCATCGTCATCTTTTGTCATCATTCCGCTCTTGGTCATGGCGAAATTCTTCCAGGAAAACCCGAGACCGTAGTTGAATGTCACGGAGCGCGATAGTTTGAAGTCATCGGTGCACAGATTCAGGAACACCTCGTACGAGCGTTGGGTTTTGAAATCCGGATTGCCCGAGTTGACATTCAGCAATGCCATGCCGAAATTGCCCGGCTCAACCTTATAGCGATGCCCGTATGATTTGGTCACCACCTTGCTGTAGAAAGGCACGTTGAAATCAAATCTGGAAAAGGCTCCATCCTCAGTCCTGTCTTTGCCGAAGGATAAGCTGAACCGTGTTGTGTCCTTGATGTCGATCTTGGAATTCGTATAGGTGTACGTGAAGGATGTGTCACACTCGGATCCGAAAATCTCCATCTTGTAGTAGACCTCTTTTTTAGGATCATAATGCTGTTTGACGGAATCAGGGCTATAGACAATCAGCAAGGAATCAGACATATAGTTCAACTTTTTTCCATCGGAGTTGTAACGGACCTTGACACCCGGCTTCTTTTTCTGAACTTTCACCGTATCAGCCGGATCGATGATTTTGAATTCAGAACGACGTGTGGCACGTGTCTGAGCTGACGCGATGTGGACGCACAGCAGCGACACAAGTAAAACTGTAAATAACCTCTTCATATTCTTCATTATTATCTTTGCTTGAACATTTTCTTAAGGTCGTTCATGGTGGCCTTGCCCCTGAGATAGACCACAGTCACGTAGGCCTGCTTAAACGGTCCTCGGGCATTCTCGTCCAGCTCATAGCCCACCACGGTGTTGCCGGCGGAATCCTGCGTGACCTTTTCCTTTCCTATTCCCTTGATCTGGAAGCCAATATATTCATTCTCCCCGCTTCCGTCCGCCCGCAGCCTCAAAAGGGCATAGTACATCTGCCCTCCGAAGTAGTCGATCTTCCGGTCAAGCGCATTACGGGAATCAGCCTCCACCAAAGACGCAACCCTGTCAATCGCCTGGGATCCCGCCTTGAAGCTGATGCTGCGGAAATACTTCAGGTTGTAGGGTTTGAGATCCGAGCCGCTCACCTCCGACATGGAGATCCTGGACATGTCCGAGACATCCAGGATGGAGCCGCTGAACAGGCTGTCAATCTGAAGTCCCTTCTGGGCGTGAGCCGCAACCAGGGTCAGAAGGCATAGAAACGCTGTCAAAAGAACTCTTTGTCTCATCATTTTCCGAATATTTCGTTTAACTGTTCATCCACGTCAGTTCCGCCGGAGAAAAGGTCGGCAAGGATGCAATCGACATCGTTCATCACAACCTCCCTGTCAGTCACTTTCTGCCCTCCGACATACGCGACGCAAACATTTTCCTTATTGTAGACACTCACTCCAAGAGTTATGAATATGCCGGCGCAGACTGCCGCGGCGACCCGAAGCCAGACGGCGCGGCGACTCCTCTTCCGTGAATATTCATTCGTCTTCTTCCGTGAGAGGGACTTGCCGACGGCGAAGTAGCCCATCACCGCGCGCGCTTCGGAATATTCAGGAGCCTGTCCCTCCGGCGAGGAGAGAGTCCTTGAGTCTCAGTTCCTCCGCTTCGGAAAGGGTCCCGTCGAAGTACCGTTTGATATATTCATTCATCTGTCTCATTTCTGAATTTGTCCCTTAAAATCTTTCTTGCTCTTGAGATGTGCATCCGGACCGCCTCCTGCCGTATTCCAAGGTCTTTGGCGATGCGCTCGAAGGATTGCCCTTCGTATTCGTGCTTTCTGACGATAAGCTTCT
>ERZ779922.2266-NODE-2266-length-11586-cov-3.301188_pt1 | contig 11586 bp, 9 predicted proteins | sample MGYA00511544_ERZ779922 | MGnify/ENA primary metagenome ERZ779922 (study PRJEB29588, sample SAMEA2154516) | human gut metagenome | biome: human gut; feature: human-associated habitat; material: faeces | place: Denmark | collected 2008/2010 ... | reverse complement strand
TCTTTCCGTCAACGACGGCCAGACATTTGCTGCCGTCGCAGCGGTACAGCGTGATCGTGAGTTCCGGTTCGTCCTCACGATCCAAGTGCAGCGTCAGGCTGATCTCCTGTTGGCCGGCGGCCTTTTCAGAGGTAAACTCCTCCGCGGTCAGCGCCTCCAGTGCGTCCTGTAAATCACCGATCTCGATTTCCGCTTCCTCGCAGAGCCATGTCCGCTCCTTGCCGTCCTTCTGAGAGGTGAGCGTATAGGTCTCGCCGTCCAGCGTGATGTCAATGCCGGTCACATCATCAAAGTCGCCGGAGAAGATCTCCTGATGCCGCAGGTCATTGTAGCCGGCAGCCATGAGCGAGCGATAGCTGCTGCCGGAGATCTGGTAAATGATTTTGGAATCGCCCACACGCGCATAGGCGGTAATGTCCGAGGCTTCCTCATCCTCCGCGTCCGCGGCGGATTTCTTCTCCGCGGGATCTCTGCTGATGTGCAACACAAGGGTGTCGGAGGTTCCGTCGTCCGTGTAATCCACGCTGACGCTCAGCTCGGGATCGTCCAGCCCGTAGGGGGACAGTTCTTCGTCCGTGACCTTGTAGGTCACATAGTCGGTGAGATCCAGATAGCGCAGGACGCTGATATAGGAGTTGACCCGGCTGGTATCCAGCGGCTTTCCGTCCACGGTAAAGTAGATGTCATCGGCGCAGATGCTCTTGCCGTCTTCGTCATAAATCACGCTGTAGTCCTCGCTTCCCGCAAAGCGGATCTGGCTGACCTCGTCGAAATACGGCACATAGTCGTTGGCGATCAGATCTTTCAGTTCTACATCGTATGCGTCCAGCGGATCGCTGACGGCGAGATACACATTGCCGTCACCGATGTCCATATAGCGCTGGGAATCCATTGTGCTGTGATCTCCCAGCTTCACCGTGTAGGTCTCATCATCCGTAGTCAGGGTGATGGTGCAGGTCGGCTCATCCAAGCCATACCGGCCGAGATCTTCGGCATTTTCAATGGTGAACGCCGCGCTCAACGAGCGAAACGGCTCCAAAAGTGCGTCCATGGCACTGTCGCTGACGGGAAATTCTGCATCGTCATCGTACTGCCAACCGTCATCGCCGCGGTGGAAGCTCCATGTTGTTCCGTCCTGCTCCCAGCACAGTGCCGTCACTTTTGCCGATTCAACGGATAAAACCGTTTCACCGCTGGTTTTGATCTCCTCCTTCTTCTCCTCCGAGAGCATTGCAGCCAGCGCTGCGAGGCAGACTGCAATGAGAATGCCCAAGAGGATACAAAGTTTTTTAGACCGCTTCATTTTGCTTCCTCCTTCTTGTCAGCACAACGCCCACGCCGATGCCGAGGTAAGCCAGCGGGAACGCGCCGATCATCAGCACCTTCAGCAGCGAAGCCGTCGAGCTGCTGATGGACAGGTAGTCATAGTTCAGCGACTTGCTGCGAATCGCCATGGCCTCGCTCTCGCCGATCATATCCGCCAGCGCGTTCATAACAAGGTCGCCGTTGGCACCGGAGGACGAGGCATTATAGGCGTCCTCGAGGAAATAGGACGAGGTGAACCACACCATTTCTCCGTCGCCGGGGCGCACAGAAACGCCCGTAGCAAAGGGGCCGTCGATGTCGCCGTCCTCATAATCGTAGGTGGTCATGGCGTAGCCCGTCACCTTGCTGAAGGAGGTTCCTGAGGTGGTCAGCAGCTCCGTCACTGTTCCGCTGGCGGAATCGTCCACGATCAAGCCCAGTGCAATGGGCATGATAACAGAATAATTGGAGCCGATCAGCGAATCGGTGATGTCGTCGCTTTGTAGCTGCGGCAGAAGGGCCGCCGGGCCGCTGAACGCCGAATAGTAGTTGGAGTCGCTCTCGACCACGATCCCCTCCGCCGGCTCCACGCCGTAGTCAGAGAGCAGGCTGTACAGGTTTTCCAGGATCCCGTCCTCACGGGTTGGGCCGGCGATCACCAGCAGCTTGCCGCCACCAGATACATACTCCGCCAGCAGATCCCGCTCGTCCTCCGAAATGTCGCTCTCCGGCGCGTAGATCATCAGGCAGTCCGCGTCCTCCGGAATGGTTTCCGTATGGAGAAGGGACAGGCTCTCCGTTTCGATGTTGTCCTTTTCCACCTGCTCGGCAAAGGTGCTGGGGAGGTCGGCCTCGCCGTGGCCCTCCACGAGATAGAGCTTGGGCTGCTCCTCGTTCACCACATAGTCGATAGCCGAGGTGATGGTGCCTTCACCGTCGAAGGAGGTGGAGTAGGAATAGGAGTACATATCTGTAGTCTGAACGTAAATGTCATTGTAGCTGATATAGCGGCTGCGTTCGCCACTCTCAACGATCAGGCTGTTGTTGGGGACGCTCTCGCTGGTGTACTGCTGGGTAAAGGTGGGATAGACATCTGGGTTCTTTTTCGCCACCTCAATGTGGTCGGACAGGCTTTCGTACTTGCTCAGCAGGTTTTCGATCACATCGTTTTCTTCGCCGGATTGCACAACCCAATAGATGGTCACATCCTGCTGAAGATTGTTGACCACGACCTTTGTGTTGCTGGTGATGGAATAGAGCTTGCTGGAGCTGATATCATAGTTGGTCATGGACTTCGGCAGCGCCGAGGCGAACACATTCACCGCAATCAGAATCGCCAGCACGATGGCCGTGACGACCAGTGAATAGGAGCCGCCCCGCAGGGCGTTCCGGTTCTGGTCAGAGGGAACGGAGGCCCTTTTGAGAGAAAACTTTTTCATCAGTTATACCTCCGTTTCTCCATCGACTGCACCGACAAAAACAGGAAGAATCCCATCACGCTGACATAGTAGACGATGGCCGTGAGATCAAATGCGCCGTTGACAAAGCTATTGAACTGCCGGAACAACGAGAGCTTTGTCATAATATCCGGCAGCAGCCCCTCGAAGGCACTGCTGTTCACAAAGTAGGCGACCGAGAGTGCTGCGATCAGCACAAGGGTCACACCGTAAGCCAGATTCTCGTTCCGGGTCAGATTGTGGATCACCACGCCCAGCAGCAAAGCAATGACATACAGTGCGATCAATGAGCCCATGGCCGTGGAGGAGGTGTACTCTGCAAGACTCACGCTGTAATAGTTCAGCAAGATCGCCGCGATGCCGATACCGGCGGCGAAGCCCTGATTATCCGTCAAGGAGGAGAGGAACATCCCCACCGCCAGCAGCGCCGCCCCCATCATGAAAAAGGCAAACAGAGACCCGTAGGAGGTGGGCAGATACACCTCGCCGAACTGGGAAAACAGCAGCGGGTAGAGAGAAACGACCGCCAGCGGGATGAGGTACACCACAAGAAGGGCGAAATACTTGCCCAATACCACCTGCGTGGTGGTGATAGGCAGAGAATAGAGCAGTTGGTCTGTCCGCTGCCGCCGTTCCTCCGCCAGAGTGCGCATGGTCAGGATCGGAACGATGACCACGAAAATGATGCTTGCAAAGCTGAGCACAAACTCAAAGTTGCTCACCGCCGCCTGCAAATTGTAGAGCACGGAACCAAGTCCCACCACTGCCAGCAGAAACGCGCCGAATACATAGGCAGTCAGTGAGTGGAAATAGTTTCGCAGCTCATGGCGAAAAATTGCGCCCATTAAGCGTCCACCTCCGTTTCGTTTGGTTCTTCGGTGTATTGCTTAGATTCTTCCGCTTGACCGCTTTCCGTCAGCTCAAGGAATACATCCTCCAGACTTGCCTTATGCACAGACAGTTCCAAAAGCGCCTGATCCTCCTTTTCAAATGCAAAGAAAATACTGCGGGAAACCTTGTGCATATCGTCGCTGTCCGTTTTCAGACGCAGGGTCACCGCGCCGTCCGCCGCAAGCTCCGGCTGATCGACCGCTGTGATATGGGGCAGCGCCGCCAACAGCGCCTGTGCCTTTCCCACGGGGGCGTCTGTGGTGAGCACGATCTCGCCCGCCGAGCGCAGCTGCCGCTCCAGTTCCGCCGGAGTGCCGAGGGCGGTCAGCGTCCCTTTGGAAATGATGAGGATCTTGTCGCAGATGGTCTGCACCTCGGAGAGGATATGGGAGCTGAAAATGACAGTGTGGCGCTTTCCAAGCTCCTTGACCAGATTTCGGATCTCGATGATCTGAATGGGGTCAAGGCCGACGGTCGGCTCATCCAGAATGATGACCTCCGGCCTGCCGAGCAGCGCCTGCGCAATGCCCACGCGCTGCCGGTAGCCCTTGGAAAGCGTGGAAATTCTGCGGTTTCGAACCGGCTCAATGCCCGTGCGCGCCACGGCATCGGCGATCTGTACCGTCAACTCCGCTCCGCGCACCCCCTTAGCCTCCCCTACAAAGCGCAGGTATTCCATTGGTGTTTCATTCAGATAAAGCGGCGGCTGCTCGGGGAGATAGCCGATGAGCCTTTTGGCCTTTTCCGGCTCATCAAAAATATCGTAGCCGCCGATGCGCACATGCCCCTCCGTTGCGGAAAGGCAGCCGGCCATGATATTCATGGTGGTGGCCTTCCCCGCTCCATTGGGGCCGAGGAAGCCGTAGATCTGACCGCTTTCGATGGTAACGCTCAGATCGGAAACCGCCGGATGCTCGCCGTATCGCTTGCTCAGGTGTTCAATTTCGATCAAAGGAACACACCCTCCTTCTTTTTCGGATGCCCCCATTGTAGATGCCCAACTTAAAAGCAAGTTAAAAATCCATTTTCTCCGTTTTTTAAGTTGTTTTTGAGTCCGCCGCGTATGATGGAGCCAGCTTGAAGGGAGGTGCTTTTCCATGAAGTTCATCCGCAGGGCCTCGATCCCCGCCTGTTTGCTCGTCTGCTTATTTCTTGTTTTTTGTGCATATTCAAACTTATTTCACAAATCCGCGATAGAATCAGAACAGGAAGAAAATTTGGAACTTACGACGGTTTTTCGATATGAAAACGGAATGGCGATACGCAGAGGCAGCGTTCGTATCCGCTGCCGGCAAACAGAACAGTCCGCCGCGCTGAACGATTGCGGAGAAGCATCCCCCTTTCAAGTGCCGAAAGATAACGAGGCAACCTTGATCCTTACAGGAAGCGACGGCCGGGAGATCAGCCGCATCGCACTGCATTTTACCGCCGCTGCGGTGACAGATGCCTCCACAGATGAAAACGGCGTCGGGCACATCTCCGTCAAAGCCGAAACAGAGCAGCTGACACTGCTGCTGACGCTGGACGAGAGTGACCGCCTGCACTGCGGCCTGTACCTGAATGACTTACAATGACAGCAAGGAGGTCGATCATGGACTATTCAGTACCGGAAGTAACATCGGCAGAGCGGGAATTCTACGGAGAGAACCTGATCCTGCTGGAAGGCGCGATCTCCGAGTTTCTCTCCTGCATGGATATGATCCGCCGCTACGAGGTGCAGCTGGGAAACCGTGACCCGGTCGCGTCGTCTCAAACGCGCATCAAGAGCGCGGAGAGTATGCGGCAAAAGCTGCAAAGGCTCGCTTTTCCCGTCACGGCGGAAAGCGCGATGAAAAACGTCTTTGACGCTGCGGGCGTCCGTCTGGTCTGTCCGTTCATTCAGGATATCGACCGCACGGCGGAGCTGATCCGCGCCATCCCCGGCGTGCAGATCCAAACGGAAAAGGATTATATCCGCAGCCCGAAGCCCAACGGCTATCGAAGCTATCACATGATCCTTTCGATGCCGCTGCGCTTTCTGGGAAATTCCCAAAAAACCGTATGGCTGGAGGGCCAGCTGCGCACCATCGCCATGGACTGCTGGGCCAATATCGAACATCAGCTGAAATATAAGCAGAACATTCCGGATCAGGCACTGCTGCTACAGGAGTTGAAGCGATGCGCCGATGAGATCACCTCCACCGACCTTTCCCTGCAAACCATCCGCGATCTGATCGAACACCATGAGGAGGAACCGATATGAGAGTTTTAGTGGCCGATGACGAAGCTGCCATGACCCGCGCGCTGGAGGCGCTGCTCAAGCGGGAGCATTATTCCGTGGACGTGGTCAACAACGGGCAGGACGCGCTGGACTATGGCCTTGCGGAAAATTATGATGCGCTGGTACTGGACATCATGATGCCGAAGCTGGACGGGCTTCAGGTTCTGACCGCTCTGCGGGAGCAGGGCGTTGCGACTCCCGTTCTCCTGCTGACGGCTAAAAGCCAGATCGAAGACCGCGTAGCGGGATTGACCGGCGGTGCGGACGATTATCTTCCCAAGCCCTTTGACCCCAGAGAATTCGTAGCGCGGGTGGGGGCGCTGACCCGCCGTGGCGGAGCCTATACCCCAAGCCTTCTCACCGTCGGCAACACAACATTAAACCGTTCTACCTTTGAGCTGGTCGGCGAAAGTGCTTCCGTGCGCCTGAGCAGCAAAGAATTTCAAATGCTGGAGCTGCTAATGCGGCAAAAGGGACGGTTGATCTCCACGGAGCAATTCATTGAGCGCATCTGGGGCTATGACAGCGACGCGGAGCTGAATGTCGTCTGGGCCTATATCTCCTATCTGCGCCGAAAGCTGGAAATGGTAGGGTCCAATGTCCGCATTGCCGCCCGCCGGGGGCAGGGATACTTATTGGAGGAGATTGCATGATCCGAACGCTGCGGAAAAAATTCATCGCCATCGCCATGCTGTCGCTGCTGGGGACCATGACGGTTCTCTGCGCAACCATCGGCATCGGGAATTACTGCGTTGCCGCAAGCCGGGCAGACAAGGCCATCGACATCCTCTATCAGAATGATGGCGAATTTCCGGTGCCGGACGGCAACGCAAGCCCCTCCGCCCACGCAGGCTTTCAGGTCACGCCGGAAACGCCGTTTGAGACCCGCTATTTCATTGCGCGCCTGACGGCGGAGGATGCCGTCAGCGCGGTCGATCTTGAGCACATTGCCGCGCTGGACCGGCAGACCGTTGTTTCCACGATCGAACAGATCGTTTCCAAAGGGACGGCCAAGGGCTATGTCGGGCAGTATCGCTTCGGAAGATTTGAAAATAAAACCAGCGGATATACGCTGATCGTTGTTGACTGCTTCATGCAGCTGCAATCCGCCTATGCGGTGTTCCGCGTAATGGCGGCGGTTTTTGTGCTCTGCGCGGGGATCGTATTCCTTCTGCTGCTGGTACTCTCCAAGCGCGCCACGCGCCCCTTTGCGGAAAACTGGGAGCGGCAGCGGCAATTCGTGACAGACGCCTCCCATGAGTTGAAAACACCTCTTGCAATTTTGTCTGCTGATCTGGGATTAATCGAAGAAACGGAAGACAACTGCACATGGCTGGAAAGCGGGCAGGAGCAGATCCAGCGCATGGACAGCCTTATCAAAAATCTCGTGGAGCTGGCACGCAGCGAGGAGGCTCTGCCGCCTTCGGCCATCGCAGCCGTACCGTTCAGCGAACTGGCGGATGGCTGCATCGAAAATTTTCGTCCCCTTGCCGAGTCCTCCGGAAAAGAACTGACGGCGGAGATCGCCCCCGGTCTGTGTGTCAGCGGCATGCCGGACGATATCTCCCGCCTGCTGACGATCCTGCTGGACAATGCTGTGAAATACTGTGACGCGGGCGGAACGATCCACCTTGCACTCTTTTCGCGGAGAAAAAGTGTAGAGCTGGCGCTCTCCAACCCCTGCGCCGGGGTGGATGCCGCGCAGCTGCCGCGCTATTTTGACCGCTTTTACCGTGCGGACTCCTCCCGTGCCCGCGCGACCGGCGGGAGCGGCATCGGACTGTCCACCGCCAAGGCCATCGTGACCCGCCATCACGGGCGCATCGGCGCTCGCTACGAAAGCGGCATCATCACCTTTCAGGTCACGCTGCCGCAAAGCGGCAGGAAGTAAAAAGCGCCGAGTGCACGCGAAAAAACGTTTTTTGCAGAAGCGCTTGACATTCTGATGCTTTTTTGTTACCATGTGTAGCATACTACACATAGAGGTGAATCCCAGTGATGAAGAACGATGTCGGCTACCTCATCAAGCGCATCCATGATAAGCTGGCGGTGAGAGCCGATGCTGAGCTGAAGCAGTACCATTTAACCATGTCCCAGGGCAGAGTGTTTCTATACCTCAGCAGCCGGGGTGGACAGGCCACACAAAAGGAGATCGAAACCTTTTTGGGTGTCGCTCACCCCACCGTCGTCGGTCTTGTTTCGCGCATGGAGCAAAGCGGCTATGTGACATGCTGGCCCTGCGAGGACGGGCGCAACAAGAATGTCAAGCTGACCGCGCAGGCAGAGGCTCTTGACAAGGATATGCAGCGGAACCGGCTGGAAAGCGAGCAAATGCTTTTATCCCCCCTTTCTCCCGAGGAGCGCGAGCAGCTGCGAAAGCTTCTGATCACCGTTGCGGAACATTTAGCGTAAAAGCCGATAGCCGATCGGCTTTTCTGTCGCTCTAATGTGTAGCTTGCTACACACTGGTATAAAGGAGGAACACCATGACAAAAACCTTGCTGGGGAGCCTGCGAGAATACAAGAAAGGCTCCATACTCACCATTCTGCTCTCCGTTCTGGAGGCCGCCTTCGAAATTCTCATCCCGCTTCGCATGGCGGACTTGATCGATCAGGGGATCGAGCCGGGAGAGATGGCGGCGGTCTGGAAGTTCGGCACCATAATTCTGGTCTTTGCTGCCCTACAGCTGCTGACCGGCGTGCTTTCCGCCCACGTTGCCGCAAAAACCTCGGTGGGCTTTTCCGCCAATCTGCGGCAGGATATGTACGACAATGTGCAGACCTTTGCCTTTTCCAACATTGATAAGTTCTCCACAGCGTCCATCGTGACCCGCCTCACCACCGATGTGACCAACTTGCAGAATGCCTATCAAATGCTCATCCGCATGGCAGTTCGCGGCCCGGTCATGCTGATCTTCTCCATGATCGTGTCCTTCCGCATCAACACGACCCTTGCGCTCATCTTCCTTGCGGTCATTCCCATCATGGCGGTGCTGCTGCTTCTGATCATCCGCAAGGTCGGGCCGCTGTTTGGCCGCGTTTTTCGCACCTACGACACGCTCAACAATGTAGTGCAGGAAAATGTCCGGGGCATCCGTGTGGTAAAATCCTTCAATCAGGAGGATCACGCGATTAAAAAGTTCAAAGGCATTTCTCAAAGTATCTATGAGGATTTTGCCGCCGGAGAACGACTGCTGGCCTTCAACTCACCCATTATGCAGTTCTTCATGTACGCCTGCATGATTTTGATTTCGTGGATTGGTGCAAAAGCCGTTGTCGCAAGCGGAAACAGTGCAGCACTTGGCATGACCACCGGCGATCTGACGGCGCTGTTCTCCTACGCCACGCAGATTTTGATGGCGCTGATGATGCTCTCCATGGTTTTTGCCATGATCACCATTTCCCTTGCCTCTGCCCACCGCATTGCGGAGGTGCTGGAGGAAAAAACGGATATTGCCAACCCGACCGGCGCGGAAATGACCGTCAGGGACGGCTCCATCCGCTTTGAGCATGTGAACTTTTCGTATGCGGCAAAGGCGGACAAGAAGGTGCTGAGCGACATTGACCTCTCCATCGCCTCCGGGCAGACCGTTGGCATCATCGGCGGTACGGGATCTTCCAAGTCGAGCCTCGTACAGCTCATTCCGCGGCTCTATGATGTAAGCAGCGGAAGGCTTCTGCTGGGCGGCGTAGATGTCCGCAAATACGATTTGGAAACACTGCGCAGCGCGGTTGCCATGGTGCTGCAAAAGAATGAATTGTTTTCCGGCACCATCAAGGAGAACCTGCGCTGGGGCAATGAAGCGGCCGGCGACGAAGAAATGGAAGAAGCCTGCCGCCTGGCCTGCGCGGATGAGTTTATTCAAGGCTTCCCGGACAAATATGATACCTATATCGAGCAGGGCGGAAGCAACGTCTCCGGCGGTCAGAAGCAGCGGCTATGCATTGCCCGCACGCTCTTGAAGAAACCGAAGGTGCTGATCCTGGATGATTCCACCTCTGCGGTCGACACAAAAACCGACGCCGCCATCCAAAAATCTCTTTCGACCTTCCTCCCTGACACCACCAAGCTCATCATTGCCCAGCGCGTCAGCTCTGTGCAGCACGCCGACTTGATCATTGTCATGGATGAAGGAAAAATTGTGGCCACCGGCAGGCATGAAGATCTGCTGAAAACCTGTGAAATCTACCGTCAGGTTTATGAATCCCAGCAGAAAGGAGACAGCGACCATGAATAAGAAAAATGGACTGGTTTCGGGAGATATGATGCAGAAGCAGCAATTTGATACGAAGACACTTCGGCGGCTGCTTTCTTATATGAAGGACTATAAGGGACAGCTCATTTTTGTGGTGGTTTGCATTTTGCTCAGCGCCATTGCGTCCGCTGTTTCGGCGCTGTTTCTGCAATCCCTGATCGACGATTATATCGCGCCGCTGCTCACAAGCTCTGCCCCGGTATTCACACAGCTTTTGAACGTGCTGGTCGTAATCGGCGCAGTCTATCTGATCGGTGTTCTTGCCACGCTTTTTTACAACCGTGTCATGGTAACCATCGCGCAGGGAACGCTGAAAAAGATTCGGGACGAAATGTTTGAAAAAATGCAGCGCCTCCCTATCCGCGCCTTTGATACCCGCACCGACGGCGATATTATGAGCCTTTACACCAACGATACCGATACCCTCCGTCAGATGATCGCACAGTCCATGGCACAGCTCATTTCTTCGGTGTTTACCATTGTGGCGGTCTTGGTGTGTATGCTCTATGTCAGTTTCTATCTGACGCTGGTCGCCGTACTGGTGATGCTGCTCATCTTGCAGCTCGTCAAGAAGATCACCGGGAAGATCGGTGTTTTCTTCGTGATGCAGCAAAAGACGCTTGCGGATGTTAACGCTTATGTGGAGGAAATGGTGAACGGCCAGAAGGTCATCAAGGTATTCTGCCACGAGGAAAGCGCCAAGTCGGCGCTTCAGGAAAAGAACAGTGCCTGGGCGTCTGCCGCAGCAAGCGCCAACGGATACGCCAACTCCATGATGCCTATGATGAACGCCCTTGGCTATGTGCAGTATGTCATCATTGCCATTTTAGGCGGATATATGGCGATCTCCGGCTTTACCAACATCGGTTTGCAAGGAAGCGGCACGCTGACGCTTGGAGCCATTGCCTCATTCCTGACGCTTTCCCGTAATTTTAATAACCCGGTCTCCCAGATCTCCAACCAGTTCAATTCCATTGTAACGGCGCTGGCAGGCGCTTCCCGCATCTTTGCCTTCATGGACGAAGAGCCGGAGACGGACGAGGGTTATGTGTCCTTAGTGAACGCAGAGGAAGAAAACGGCGAGCTGCGGGAAACCGAGAAGCGAACCGGCCTCTGGGCGTGGAAGCATCCGCACCACGACGGCACATTGAGCTATACCAAGCTGGAGGGACAGGTGGTATTTGACCACGTGGACTTTGGTTACACCCCGGATAAGACCGTTTTGCACGATATTTCCCTGCACGCGCAGCCGGGGCAGAAGATCGCCTTCGTCGGCGCAACAGGCGCAGGCAAGACGACCATCACCAACCTCATCAACCGCTTTTACGACATTGACGACGGAAAGATCCGCTACGACGGGATCAACATCAACAAAATCAAAAAAGCCGACCTGCGCCGCAGCTTGGGCATCGTTTTG
>ERZ779922.2265-NODE-2265-length-11588-cov-3.082459_pt1 | contig 11588 bp, 10 predicted proteins | sample MGYA00511544_ERZ779922 | MGnify/ENA primary metagenome ERZ779922 (study PRJEB29588, sample SAMEA2154516) | human gut metagenome | biome: human gut; feature: human-associated habitat; material: faeces | place: Denmark | collected 2008/2010 ... | reverse complement strand
AAAGTGGTCACAGGCATATTCATCGCCGTTGAATTCCATTACACCGGCATGTCCGCAGGTCTTTGCCATGGAGCATACGCCCGGCTGTTCGCCCACCCAGTTGGCAAGGGTGGAGTCGAAGAGCTGGATATAGTAAGTACCTACATCCTGTTTCACCCATTCATCGAACAGGGTACAGAGGAAGTTTCCCCATTGTTCCGGGCTAACGGAGAAGTCCGCCAGTTCCGTAGCTTTTTCCTTATCGGTCAGTGAGGCCAGATGGCGTCCGTCTTGGTGCGGCATGATGCGTTCTACGATAGGAGCAAACTGGATATAATGAGAACCGATTTCTTTGAAGAAATGATAGAATTCAAGGGGATAGTCGGCGTTGAAGTCATTTACTACCGCCATCGCGTTCCATTCTACTCCGTGCTTTTTCAGCAGGTTGATGCCTTGCATCACTTTGACAAAGGATGGTCTTCCAAGCCTGTTTTTACGGTATTCGTCATGAAACTCCTGCGGCCCGTCGATAGATACGCCCACCAGCCAATTGTTCTCTTTGAAGAACTCGCACCATTCGTCGGTGAGCAGTGTGCCGTTGGTTTGTATGCAGTTGTCAATCGTCCGTCCGTTGGCGTATTTCTTTTGCAGTTCCATCGCTTTTTTGTAGAAGGCCAGCGGGCGCATTAGGGTTTCTCCGCCGTGCCAGGTGAACAATACTTGAGGCATTGTTTGCGAATTGATATATTCTTCAATGAACTTCTCCAGCAGTTCATCGCTCATCACGTGTTTTGGATTGTTTACATACAGTTTGGACTTCTCCAGATAATAACAATAATCGCATGCCAGGTTGCATACAGCCCCTACGGGCTTGAGCATTACATAAAGAGGTTTGGCAAAAGGAGCATAGGTTGACATGTATATTTCTCCGTTTTTTATATTTATGATTGTGCAAAAATACGTAAACCAAATGAAAATTCCTTTCTTTCTATCCCGTTTATAAGGAATATTAATACCTTTGCCACGTATAATTCATAAATCGTTTCCTGCATGATTAGAATGAGTGTAAATCGTATTTTGCCTCTTTTGCTTTTACTCGTGTTTTTCACTTCTTGTGCCCGAAAATACAAGGTGGAAGGCAGTTCTTCAGTGACAAGCCTTGATGGAAAAATGTTGTTTCTTAAAACTCTTCAGAACGGGCAGTGGGTAGCTGTCGATTCTGCGGAAGTTATTCATGGGCTTTTCTCAATGAAAGGTCCTGTAGATTCTGTGATGATGGTAACTCTCTATATGGACGATGAAGGGATTATGCCGCTTGTACTGGAAGACGGTAAGATAGAAGTCTCTATTTCAAATACGCAATTGGCAGCTAAAGGGACATTGCTCAATGATCGGCTGTATGAGTTTATAGAAAAACGGAATGCACTGGAACTGCAGATAGAGGAGCTCGACCGCAAAGAGGCGCGTATGGTGCTGGACGGAGCCAATTTGGAAGATGTCCATAAGGAGCTGGCGAAAGAAGGGGAAACTCTTGTTGAAGAAATGAATAATTATGTGAAGCAGTTCATCATTGACAACAATGAAAATGTTCTGGGTCCAAGCGTGTTTATGATGATGTGCAGCACATTACCGTATCCTGTCATGACTCCGCAGATAGAGGATATTATGCGAACCGCTCCATTGGCATTCAAGCAGAATCAGTTGATAAAGGAGTTCCTTTCAAAGGCGAAGGAAAACATGCAGTTGATTGAGGAACACCAGCGCGTCAGGCAAAACGCTTCAACTGATACTTCCGCCAATAAACCGTAGGCAGTGCGGATGAAAGACTTCAACGGTCTTGATCTTCGTTTTTAACCATTCCTTTAAACTTCTCCGGAAGGCTGCTTTCTACTGCTGTATAGGCTTCCGCCATAGTTGCCTTGATGTTCTCCACTCCTTGTCCCTTAGGGGCAATCGGTTCATGAATAGTCAGTATCATGCGGTGGCGGTGTATCCACTTGCCCGTGCGGGGAAGTATCTCAAACGAACCATCGATGGTAACGGGCACTACCGCCAGTTGCAGTTCGTCTGCCAATTGGAAGGCTCCTCTCTTGAAGTATCCCATGTGACCGGTGAATGTGCGTGCTCCTTCGGGGAATACGACAAGCGACATACCATTTTGTAATGTCGTTTCGGCTTTTTGCAGGGTTTCTTTTAGTCGGCCCGGAGTACTGTTATCGACGAATATGTGGCCGGCAGCAGCACAAGCGCTGCCTACAAAGGGTATATTGCGCAGGCTTTTTTTCATCATCCATTTGAAATTGTGGTTTAAGTATCCGTAGATGAGAAATATATCATAGGCTCCTTGGTGGTTTGATACGAATACATAAGATGTGTTTTTATCGATGTTTTCTCGGCCTCTAACTTCTATTCTGACAAGAGAGAGAATGCAGAATAGTCGGGACCAAGTGTGTGCCGGGTAATATCCCCAAAAGTTTCCATTGCCCAACCGGCATCCGATAAGGGTCGTCAATGCTGTGAGAATGGTAAGTATCAACAGTATGGGCATGGCTATGAGCCATTGATATAGGAATGTGATAGTGCGTATCATTGTTCGATGCTATTTTCGTCGTTTACGGGACAAAGGTAATGAATTTGCAGTAAATCGCATTATTTGCAGGCGCTTTTGATGTGGGAATATAGAAAAGGCGACTCAATAAGCCGCCTTTTCTATATTCCTAAACGTTGCAGTTTATTTGGTTTTTGCTTCGACATCTGGGGCAATGAGCTTGTACCCTTTTCCATGAATATTGATAATTTCAATTGATGGATCGTCTTTGAGATGTTTACGAAGTTTGGTAATGTAAACGTCCATGCTACGAGCGTTAAAGTAATTATCGTCTATCCAAATAGTTTTGAGAGCGAAGTTTCGCTCCAAAATTTCATTGACGTGAGCACAGAGCAGACTGAGCAATTCGGACTCTTTGGTGGTGAGTTTAGTACTCTTATCGTCGATTGCCAATACTTGTTTCTGGGTATCGAATGTAAACCGTCCGATCTTGTACATCGTAACTTCTTTTCCTTTTTTACCTTTTACACGACGTAAAATAGCTTCGATACGGAATACCAATTCTTCCATACTGAATGGTTTGGTAATGTAGTCGTCTGCTCCGATTTTGAATCCTTCGAGAATATCTTCTTTCAAAGATTTCGCTGTCAAGAATATGATGGGAACTTCTCCGTTTACCGTACGGATTTCTTGTGCAAGCGTGAATCCGTCTTTTTTAGGCATCATCACGTCGAGTACGCACAAATCGTATTTACCTTTCAGGAATGCTTTGTATCCGCTTTCTCCATCGGAGAAGAGATCAGCCGCATAACCTTTGGCTTGCAAATACTCTCTTAATAACATGCCAAGATTTTCATCATCTTCGCATAATAGAATACGCAATCTTTCTTCCATAATCATTTGTTTTTTATTAGTGGTAGTGTTATTATAAATGTCGACCCTTGATTTATTTCGCTTTCTACTCGAATATCGCCTTTGAGGTCGGTAATGATTTTATGGACGTAAGCGAGGCCCAGTCCGAATCCTTTGACGTCATGGCGATTTCCCGTAGATACGCGATAAAATTTGTCGAATATTTTTTTCAAATCTTCCCGTTTGATACCGATTCCGTTATCTCGAATCGATATTTCTACCTTATCTCCAACGGTTCTTGTACGTATGAAAAGAGATAAAGGTTCTTCTTCCCGTCGATATTTTACGGCATTGTCAAGGAGGTTGAAGATAACATTCGTAAAATGCATTTCATCGACCGAGACAATAGCATCTTCTGCTTCGAGGTCGGCATCGATTACACCGCCGTATTTTTCGACTTTGAGTTTGAATGTGCTCATGACTCCTGCAACGAGGTCGTTGACATCGACGTTGTGTAGTTTCATCAACGTCTTTTGTCTGTCGAACATCGACATTTGCAGGACTTTTTCTACCTGAAATCTCAATCGCTTGGTTTCGTCATTAATGACACCCGATATGTGCTGGAACATGGCCGGACTTTTAGCAACAGAAGGATCATTAAGCATTTGGGCTGCTAATGATATGGTAGATATGGGTGTTTTGAATTCGTGTGTCATGTTGTTGATAAAATCGTTTTTCATCTCGGTGAGTTTCTTTTGCCGAAATGCCGTGATGATGGTAAACAAGAAGGTTACCAACAGAATGAACGTGAAAGCAAACGAGGGTATCATGAATTTTACCGAACTCGATATATAATCTCTTTTGGTCGGGAAATAGACTTTCAAGTAGTTTATTTTTGCCGGTGGATCATTGGGAAATATTGCTTGTGTGAATAAATTCCCTTCGATTTTGGGATCATATTGATTGGAGCTATATATGATTTTTTCGTTTTTATTGTAAATGGCAAATTGGAACGGAAGGTTTAATCCGTTATTTTCAAATTCTGATTTCAGATAGCTTTCCAATTTTTTGATGTCGATACGTTCCATGACAGGACGGTTACTTGCCTTACTCAGCATATTGAGTATGACTTCGTTCAACAAGCCTTTTTGGTAAAGGTATTGTCCTTTACGGGCTTCCTGCATATTTCGATATGTACTAATGAGCGTATTGTGTTCCTTTTGTCGTGGAGCAGCAGGGGTGATAATCGTACTGGTTTGTTCGCGAAAGGAAAAACTTGCAACCGTTCCATCGGGAGATATGATAGAAAATTGGTGGTGAGTAGAAGCTATGTCTTGTTTGTCTTGCTTTTGCTCATAAGAGGAGAGCATTTTCTTTTCTTCCTCTTCCAGATATTCGTCTAAATAGCGTTGAGTCTCGTCTAGTTCGAGGCTTGTCGATACAGCGTATAGGCTCCTTTTCACGGCTTCGGTAAATTGCTCGTTTCTCATTTTTATCATATTCTCCATGTACATGATTTGTACATAAAGCAATCCGATAAACGTGAGTGCCATAATTACAGCCAGTAGCCAAATTGTCGACTTTTTCATTTTGTTTGCCTCTTTATTTTTTTCTGTTTAACTTGTCGTGGTGTTTAAATGATTTGTTTTTACATCATTTGTACAAATTTATTATATAAACACCGATTCCACTATTTTTGTTTTATTTTATGAAAACCTATTTAGAAGGTTGGGTTTAACACTTACCGGCAAATTTAACAAATAAATGTTTATTTGCAAAAAAAGCCATTGGTTTTTCCAATGGCTTTTTAATTATTTAACAAAATTGCGGTCACTCGTCTGTCTGTTCGGCCTCGTAAGCTTTAAGTAGTTTTTCTTGAACGTCAGATGGAACGAGCTCATAAGATGCAAATTTCATAGAGAAAGATGAGCGCCCTCCGGTAATCGAACTGAGAGCTGTTGAATAGGAAGACATTTCCTTTAAAGGTACTTTTGCCGTGATTTTTTCAAATCCTTTTTCACTGGACATGCCCATAATAATGGCGCGTCGTCCTTGCAGATCGCTCATGACATCGCCCATGACATCGGCTGGGGTAAGAACTTCGACATCATATATAGGTTCGAGAATTTTCGGTCCTGCGTTTTTAAATGCCTCGCTGAATGCATTACGTCCAGCTAATCGGAAAGATATTTCATTAGAGTCTACCGGGTGCATTTTCCCGTCGTAGATACAAACTCTGACATCGCGGGCGTAAGAACCAGTGAGCGGCCCTTGTTCCATACGATCCATCAATCCTTTGACAATAGCAGGAATAAACCGAGCGTCGATAGCACCTCCAACAATACAGTTACAAACCACCAATTTTCCTCCCCATTCAAGATCTATCGTTTGGGTATCGCGTACATTCATACGGAATTCTTGGTTGTTGAATTTGTAAGTGTCGGGTGCTGGCATTCCGTCATAATAGGGCTCTACGATGAGATGTACTTCTCCAAATTGTCCGGCTCCACCCGATTGTTTTTTGTGACGATAATCCGCCCGAGACGCTTTAGTAATTGTTTCCCGATAGGGTATGCGAGGCTCTATGAATTCAACGGCAAGTTTATCGTTATTCTCAATACGCCATTTTAAAGTGCGTAAGTGAAATTCTCCTTGTCCCGAAACAATCGTTTGTTTCAATTCTTTGGATTGTTCTATTTGCCACGTCGGGTCTTCTTCATGCATACGAGTGAGAATCTCACTTAATTTTTCGGCATCGGATTCATTGACCGGTTTTATTGCTCGTTGATATTTGGGAGCTGGGTATTTGATAAAATCGAAATGATAATCGCACCCTTTTGTGTTGAGTGTATTACCAGTGCGCACATCTTTTAGTTTTACCGATGCTCCTATGTCTCCTGCTACAAGTTCTTCTACCGGAGTACGAATTTGTCCGCAAACACAGAATAATTGAGCCAAACGTTCGCGTCCGTCGCCTCGATCCACATTAATCAAATCGTCTCCTTGATGTACGGTTCCAGACATTACTTTGAAATAGGATACTTCTCCGATATGAGGCTCGACCGTGGTTTTAAAGCAGTATATACTTGTAGGCCCATTGGCATCGGGAGCGATTTTTTCTCCGGCTGTATTTTCGGGTTTGGGCATTTCGGAGACAAAGGGGACTACGTTGCCGAGGAATTCCATCATACGTCGTACTCCCATATCGCGTAATGCGCTTACACAGAATACAGGGTATATGCTGCGTGTGATGAGACCTTTGCGGATGCCTTCCCGCATTTCATCTTCGGTGAGAGAACCTTGCTCGAAGAATTTTTCCATAAGGGTCTCATCGTTTTCAGCAGCGGCTTCAACTAATTTTTGATTTAATTCCCGGGCTTTTTCCATTTCGCTTTCGGGAATTTCGGATATGGTGGGTGTACCGCCTTCGGGCGACCAGCTATACATTTTCATGAGTAGGACGTCGATCATGGCATTGAACGACGGACCGCAACTAAGCGGATATTGCACTTGTACAATTCGGTTACCGAATGTTTCGTGCATTTGGTTGATTACATTGTCGTAATCTGCCTTTTCACCATCAAGTTGGTTCATGGCAAAAAGAATAGGTTTGTTCAGATTTTCGGCAGTACGGAAGATGTTTTGAGTTCCTACTTCGACTCCATATTGAGAGTCGATGACCATTACTCCCGTGTCTTTTACGTTAAGGGCTGTTATAGCGCTTCCTACAAAGTCGTCTGCTCCCGGACAGTCTATAACATTGAGCTTTTTACCTAAAAATTCGGCATAAAAAACTGTGGAAAAGACGGAATATCCATACTCTTTTTCCACAGGAAAATAGTCCGAGACGGTGTTTTTCCCTTCGACGGTTCCGCGACGTTTTATTACACCACACTCGTAGAGCATAGCTTCTGCGAGGGTGGTCTTGCCTGAACCTTTGCTGCCCAATAGAGCAATGTTTTTGATTTCGTGAGATTGATAGACTTTCATGATATTAAAGTTTTAATAAAACAAAAACACTTGGTTACGTTTTAACAAAGCGTTCGCAAATTATGAATTATATTTTTAAAAAGCAATGGTAAGAACTATGTTACAAAACATTGTTTATGAATCGAAGTTTTGTATTTTTGTCGAGTAATGGCTGGGCTTTATATTCATATACCGTTTTGTGCAAGTCGCTGTGTTTATTGCGACTTCTTTTCCTCGACCGATTTTTCGTTCAAGCGTGGCTATATAGATGCCGTTTGTCGGGAACTTGAATTGAGAATACATGAGCTAAGGGACAAACCTGTTTTTACGGTGTATCTTGGAGGGGGGACTCCGTCCAGTTTATCGCCGTCGGAACGAGGTCGTTTGTTTCGAACTCTTTCCACAGTTGTCGATTGGTCGATTTGTAAGGAGGTTACTCTTGAAGTGAATCCCGATGATGTGACACCTCTTTTTATAAGTCAATTAAAGGATACTCCGGTTAATCGGCTAAGTATGGGAATACAGAGTTTCGACGATTCGGATCTTGTTTTTCTACGTCGGCGTCATACGGCTCATGCGGCGATGGAGGCAGTCGATAATTGCCTTTGTGCCGGATATGAAAATATCAGTATAGACCTCATATATGGTTTGCCGGGACAGACCGTAGAACGTTGGACGAACAATTTGAGACAAGCCGTAACCTTGAATGTTCCGCATATTTCAGCATATAATTTAATTTATGAGGAAGGTACGGCGTTGTGGAGAATGAGGGAAAAAGGACTGGTGAAAGAGTGTGAGGAAGAAGAATCCTTACAGATGTTCGAGACACTTATCGATGTGTTGGGTTTTTCTGGATATGAGCATTACGAGATTTCCAATTTCGCCCGCTCTGGGCGTTATGCACTTCATAATACATCTTATTGGAAAGGTGTACCGTATCTGGGTTTAGGTGCGGCGGCTCATAGCTACGATGGGAAGAGCAGGCGTATCAACCCTTCCTCATTGTCGGAATATATGGAGGCTTTGCAAACGGGACATGTTGCATATATGGAAGAGAAAGAGACGGTCGATAGTTTATATAATGAATACATACTTACATCGCTTCGTACCTGTTGGGGATTGAATCTGAAAAAACTCGAAGACGACTTTGGAACTGAGCGCATGCAATATTGCTTGGAACAAGCTCTGCCACATATCCGTGCAGGGCGACTCGTGGTGACCGACGATGTCATGCGCATAACTCGTAAGGGTCTTTTTACTTCCGATGATGTTATGAGCGATTTGTTTTGGGTGGATTGAATCTCGAAGATTTTTCAATCTCGCCGTTTCTCCTTGAATTTGTGGAGTCGTTTTTCTGTCCCCCCCAATATAGTGTATCGCAAGATGGAATAGGGGGATTATAGTTTCAATTTATAACCTAAGGAGATAAACGTATTGAGTTGTTGGGGTGTCTTACTCATGAGATGTTCTTCTCGAACTTTGCATTCGATGGAATTTTTTTTGTCTATTCGATATTCTACCCCTGCATCATACCATATTCTATCCAATTCTCCTGACTGTTTACCATTCAGAAAAAGAAATATATCGGTATGGATAAACGGAGTCCATCGGCTGTCGGGTATGGTGTAACTGAGAAGTATTTTGTTTCGCCATTTGTTCGATGGTTTGGCCGTCCCTATGGTATAGGTGGACTCAAATCGGGAATTCAGCGATAGGGAGAATCGGTGTACAGGATAGGAAAAAGTGGCTCCCAGTTGATAACGATGACGATTCTTATAAATATTCGGGGCTGTCTGTTGATTCATATAGTAGTACAGCGCATTTAATTTGAGGTATTTCGGGACGGCAGTATAGGAGACGACCGCAATGGGCATGTATCGTTCGTAATATTTACCAAGTGTCCATACGTTTTGCTGTATTTGCAGATTTATCCGATTTATTTGTTTGGATACCGTAAAATTCCACAACGTGCCTATTTCACTGCTGTATTCTTTTGCGTTTGTCGGGAAAGTAAAGAGAGAAAGTGAGATAATGAAGACGGATAGAATTTTGTAATGAAAACGATTCATATTTATTCGTGGTGATAGGGTTCGTTATTGAGAATAGTCATAGCCCGATAGAGTTGTTCGGTGAAGATGAGGCGAATCATCTGGTGGGAAAAGGTCATCTTTGAAAGAGAAATTTTTTCTTGTGCCGCATTGTATATGCGTTGGGAAAAACCATAAGGGCCGCCAATGACAAATATCAAGCGTTTGGCAACGTTTGACATTTTCTTTTCCAAATAGGAGGCGAACTGCGTGGAGGTAAATTCTTTTCCATGTTCATCGAGCAGGACAATGTAGTCGCCGGGCAGGAAACTTTTCAAGATGAAATCGGCTTCTCGCTCTTTTTGTTGGTCGGTACTCAGGCTTTTGGTGTTGCGGAGTTCGGGAATGACAGCGATTTCGAACGGCACATAGTGGGCCAATCGTTTGCTGTATTCTTCGATTCCTTGTATAAAATAAGATTCGACTGTTTTCCCGACAACCAATAGCACTATTTTCATAAGGAATTTAAATTTGTTGCAAAATTAATATAAACAAAGAGTAAAATCAAACTTGTTCGAACGTTTGCATCGTGTTGTTTTTATAATGTGGAAATTGGTTATCCTCGGTATAATCAAATTTATTTGTACCTTCTCCCGGATTGTGCTATTTTTGCATAAGAATAAAAAACTATTGGTGTATGAAAACGAAAGAGCAGTTGATAGATGAATTGATAGATTTGGCTTTTGCCGAAGATATAGGAGATGGTGACCACACTACTTTGTGTTGTATCCCGGATACGGCGATGGGGAAGTCGAGGTTGTTGATCAAGGAGCCGGGTATCTTGGCCGGAGTAGAGATTGCCCGAAAAATATTCCACCGTTTCGATCCCGATTTGAAAATGACGGTTTATATCGAGGACGGGACTGCGGTAAAACCCGGCGATGTGGCTTTTGTGGTCGAAGGACGCGTACAATCATTATTGCAAACCGAGCGTCTTATGCTCAATGTGATGCAGCGCATGAGCGGTATCGCTACGATGACTCACCGGTATGTGAAAAAACTCGAAGGATTGCATACTCGCATTCTCGATACCCGCAAGACAACTCCGGGCATGCGTATGCTCGAAAAAGAGGCCGTGAAGATAGGCGGTGGCGTGAATCATCGTATCGGATTGTTCGACATGATTTTGCTGAAAGATAATCATGTGGATTTTGCCGGTGGTATAGAGAACGCTATCTCTCGTTGTCATGATTATTTAAAGGCCAAAGGCAAGGATTTGAAAATTGAGATAGAGGTGCGTAATTTGGACGAATTGAAAGAGGTTATGCGAGTGGGCGGTGTGGACCGTATTATGCTCGATAATTTCTCGCCTGAATTGACAAAAGAGGCTGTGAAAATTGTGGGTGGGAAATATGAAATAGAGTCTTCGGGAGGTATTACTTTCGATACGATTCGAGATTACGCCGAGAGTGGTGTCGATTTTGTCTCGGTGGGAGCTCTCACTCATTCGGTAAAAGGTCTCGATATGAGCTTTAAGGCTTGTTGAATCATTAGTTTGCTACATAAAATAAACGAGACCATTTCCTTATTAAAGATGGCCTCGTTTATTTTTATTTCGAAGAATCGAAAAGACGGTTATTAATTATTAAGGACTAAACGAAATACCATATCTCCGGGCTGTTGCTCGATAAAATCGCTGTATTGCACATAAAAAGCTACGCTTCCCGGCATGTAATCGTAGGTGTAAGTTTCGGTCCAAAGCATCGCATTATCCCCGTTTGCCTCGCCTTTATGTATCGTATAAGGTAGAGGGGTGATGACTTCGTTGTCTGCCCCCGGAGATTGTACCAAGTACCCCAAGACATATCCGTCGATATACAAATCGTCTGTAATATCTTTATTTTGGAACTCATACATGTAATACGTATTTAATCCGTCGGGCGATGTCACAAGTTGCCAGTCTTGCGATTTTACTGTGTAGGTGTAGTACTTCCAAAACATTCCTTCGCCCGGAACTCCCTGAGGACCTTGTGGTCCCATAGGACCCTCGCAGGAAAATAAAGTCAAACTCAATATAACCAAGAATAAAAACTTTTTCATAATTCTATTTAATTAATGGTTTCATGACAAACATAGCGAAAGGTGAGTGCAGGGGCAAACGGAAATCATATTTCCGAATTGGCTCTGCTGAACCGTATCCTATATTCTACAAA
>ERZ779922.2259-NODE-2259-length-11608-cov-3.194928_pt1 | contig 11608 bp, 13 predicted proteins | sample MGYA00511544_ERZ779922 | MGnify/ENA primary metagenome ERZ779922 (study PRJEB29588, sample SAMEA2154516) | human gut metagenome | biome: human gut; feature: human-associated habitat; material: faeces | place: Denmark | collected 2008/2010 ... | reverse complement strand
GCAGCGTAGATATTAGCCACACGCTCCTCACGCCACGCCTTTTGTCCTATAAGTGCAGGAATAGGGATGGCAAGTTCTTTCTTTACGGCATTCATCGCTTCTTGAACTGGAGCCTTGATGTTGAGAAAAGGAATGGTCAACTCCTTCTTGTCGATCAGGGAGGAGATGGTCTCAACAATGGGAGTCTGTGGGGTGATGGGGTAAGCCGCTACCAGCTGGACCTTGGAACGCATAACACCGTGCGCAATCGCTGCGTTGCCGTCTAATGCCTTAATCACACCCATGGATCACTCACACTCCCTTTCACAGTCAGATTCCAGAACAAAGTCGATGGCCTTCTTGGGGCACTCCACCGTGCAGATGCCGCAGCCCTTGCAGTAGGTATAGTCGATAACCACCTTATCATTCGTGTTTTCAATAACGCCGCAGGGACAGTACCCTGCGCAGATCCCGCAGCGTACGCAGTCGTTGTCACGAACCACCGGGCGGCGGTAACGCCAGGCACCGGTATGTACATCAGAAACTTTTACGGAGATGGGCCCCAGGAGCTTGGGCATGCTCTTAAGCATTTCTGTACGCTGCTGCACAAGTTTCTGCATTCATCTCACCAGCCTTTCCAGGAATTTTCATCTGAACAGCTTTCCTCAGGCTATCCAGAGAGACACAGTCGGTCGCTTTGGCCAGGGCACCCAGCATTGCAACGTTTGGGGGGACCTCACCCAGCAGCTCGTGGGTGATCTTGTCAGCGTCGATCCTAGTGACGTGCCCAAACGCCTCGTTGACATAAGAAGCGTCGTTGGTATTGACCACAAGTGTGGCACCGGGACGGGCACCCTCGGCACTGTCGATGCCCAGTTCCTTCAAACTGGGATCAAAGTCGATAACGCAGTTGGGACGGTAGACGATGCGCACCTTGTTGCCCTTGCCGAGCACGCGCAGCGCGTCGTCCTGAATGTCCTGCAGATCAAGGCCGCAAAGCTCGGAGATTCGCAGCCCGCAGTTCAGAAAGATCGTCAGAATGCAGTAGTCGCGCTCGCGGTTCTGCCCGTCGACGGACTGCAAAAGCTGCACGCTCTCGTCGAGCGTCAGGTACTTCGGCAGCGACTTTTTGATCTTGGGGGAGTCGAGGTCCTTGCAGGGATTTGTGTCCAAAAGGTGCGCTTTATTGACCAAATAGTTGTAAAAAGACCGAATCGTCGCGATTTTTCGCGCTCTGGACGCGGCATTCAGGCCGTAGTCGGACACGTCGCTGTTTTGATGCTGCACGCGGTCACGGCTCAGATAGGTCATGTAGGCGTAGATATCGGTCAATGTTACTTTTTTCACAAAGTCGAGATCGACATCCATGATGGAAATTTCACTCAAAGGGAGGTCGCGCAGCGACGGGTCGTGCGACTGCTTCAGATAGCGAAAAAAGTTGCGCAGGTCGAGAAAGTATTCGTCGACTGTTTTCTGCGAGTGGGCTTTGATGGTCTCGTGATAGGATAAAAAATCACGCAGGATCGGCGGCGATTCCAAGCGGTAGTCGTTCATAGTAAATGAGCGCCAGCGCAGGCTCAGAAACAGCTCATCTAAATCAGAAAGAAAAAATACGGAGAAGTTACGAAGTGTTGGATTTCAAAATACCGGAAAAAATTCGGTAGCTCTGATCTGTGAGCGTTGTCGGCGGTTCAAGCGTGATACACAGCTGCGCAGCGATTGATCGTTCGAACGGATGCACAGCGCACATGCCGTTAATCGACGGTATGACGGCTTTCAATAAAGAGGCCGATGGAGAGGGGCATTTTGAAGTCCATACTCAATTGAACAAAATAAAAATTTTGTTCAATTGAGGGGAGCGGAAAAACGTATTTTTGCGGAAATGAGCGTTTTGGCGTGGCTGGCGGCAAAAAACCTCCTTTGTCAGGATCGTGGGATGATAGCTATTGGTTCCGGCAGCGTTTTCACGCAGCCGGTTTTGCTGCAATGTTATCAATATTATTATGATTATTATGTAGATGCTGCATTGCGGTCAGCGCGCCGGCGTTTACGCCTGCACAATGGCGCGCAGCGCTTCGGCGATGTTGCACGCTTCGATCAGCGCGAGCCCCTGCGGCGCGCGGATCTGATCCTTGCGCTGCTTCGGGATGATGCATGTTTCAAAGCCCAGACGGTGCACCTCGCTGAGCCGCTCGGAAAGATGGTTCACGCTGCGCAGCTCGCCGGTCAGGCCGACCTCGCCGATGGCGGCGACGTGATTGCCGATGGGCTTGTCGAGATAACTCGACGCGAGCGCCAGCACGGCGGCAAGGTCTGCTGCGGGCTCGTCCACGCTCAATCCGCCGATGACGTTCAAGAACGCGTCACAGCCGGACACCTTGAGCGCGCCGCGCTTTTCGAGCACCGCCATCAGCATGGCGGCGCGGTTGTAGTCAAAGCCGTTGCTTGTCCGCCGCGAGACCGACTGCGCCGCGGGCGCAAGCAATGCCTGCACCTCGGCTAGCACCGGGCGCTGGCCTTCCATCACGCAGGTCACGCAGGTGCCGGGCGCGTCGTCTGGACGGCCCGAGAGCAGCATTTCCGACGGGTTCGGCACTTCGACAAGGCCTTCGCTGCGCATTTCGAATACGCCGATCTCGTTCGTTGCGCCGAAGCGGTTTTTTGCCGCGCGCAGGATGCGATAGCTCATGTGCGCCTCGCCCTCGAAATACAGTACGCAGTCTACCATGTGTTCCAAGACCTTCGGGCCCGCAATAGAACCCTCTTTGTTGACGTGCCCGATGACAAAGACGGTGATGCCCTCCCCTTTGGCGAGCTGCATCAGCTCCAGCGTGCAGGCGCGCACCTGCGCCACGCTGCCCGCGGGCGATTCGAGCGAGTCCTGATAGAGCGTCTGGATGGAGTCGACGATCAAAACGTCGGGCTTTTCCTCTTCGACGGATTGGAGCACATCGCCAAGGCAGGTCTCAGACAGCACGTACAGGTTGTCCGACTGCACGCCGAGACGGTCGGCGCGCAGCTTGAGCTGGCGCGGCGATTCCTCGCCGGAAACGTACAGAATTTTGGCGTTTTCACTCAGTTTTCCGCAGATCTGCAGCATCAGCGTCGATTTGCCGATGCCCGGCGCGCCGCCGACGAGCACGAGCGAACCCTGCACAGCGCCCCCGCCGAGCACACGGTCAAGCTCGCCCATGCCGGTGGGAAAACGGATCTCCTGCGCCGTATCGAGCTCTGCGATCGGGTGCGCCTTGGCGCGCAGCGCGCGGCTGCGGCCGCCCGTTTTTGCCTTTGCACTGTCGCCGACGGCCTGCTCCACGAGCGTGTTCCATGCGCCGCAGCTCGGGCAGCGGCCCGCCCATTTGGGCGTTTCGTTGCCGCACTCCGTGCAGAAAAATACACTTTTTGCCTTTGCCATATTGTAAACCTCTTTTGCTTTACTGCTACTGCTGTAAAAGACCGGACGCGATCACAACGGCCAGTCTTTGCTGATATTCGCCACTTTTCAAAAGCGCCGTTTCGTTTTCATTGCTCAAAAATCCGCACTCGATCAGGATCGCGGGCGCGGTGACGTTTTTCATCAGGAAGATCGACGCGTCGATGGCCTTCTCTGTCTTCTCATTGCCCGCATTGACAGTCTGATTCAGCGCGAGCTGCACCGCATTCGCGACCTCGGCACTCCCCTCTTTTTTGCCGTAAAACACCTGCGCGCCGTGCGTCCGCTTGGATGACGGAAGACTGTTCTGGTGGATGCTGACAAGGATAGCGCCTTGCGTGCTGTTGACCAGTCCCACGCGGTTTTCGAGGTCGGAGCGCTTCTTTTCCCGCAGCGTGGACGCACTGGCATCGTGGATGGAGATATCCTCTGTGCGCGTCATGCGCGTCTCCTCGCCGAGAAAAACGAGCAGCGCGTCGAGCCGCCGCGCGATGGCGAGGTTCATGTCGCTTTCCTTGCTGCCGTCGGCGGCGACGGCCCCGCCGTCCTCCCCACCGTGCCCCGCGTCGATGACCCAGACGGTCTTCCCTGTCGGCGCCGACACGCTCGTCTCCACCGCCTCCGGCGGCAGAACCCCTCGGGCTCCTCCGCAAGGCCGGTCATCGGCAGCATGCTCAGCACGAGCAGCAGCGCGAATATGGCGTAAAACGCCTTTTTTCCGAAAACAATAAACAAAATACCCCTCACCCCGGAACAATGTATGCCCCGCGGCGCGGCCTTATGTGCTTTTCATTATACAGGACTTTGAACAAAAAGAAAAGCCCCGCTTCCCTTTTTCCTCCCGCTGCATAGGATGGTGTGGGCGGATGCCCGATTTCTTTGCAAGGAGGAGACTTCTTTGGACGACAACAGAGCCATGCGCGCCGAGTCCGGCGTGGGCACACTGCCGAACGGCTGCTGCGCGCCGCTGGCTTTTCCCTATGTCCCCGTGCAGAAAAACGACCCCGAGCGCTATTCCCAACAGGACGCGCTCAAGGCCGGCACGCTGTTTCCGGGGCTGAACCTACCCTTTCACGCGCAGATGAAGACGAAGTTCCCCGCCGTCAACACGGCGCTCTCAGAGCTGATGGCGCTCGATTTTGCCATCGACGAGCTGGGGCTTTATCTCACCACACACCCGGAGGACACCGAGGTTCTGAACCTCTACTGGTCGTATATCAAGCTCGGCCGCGAGGGGCGCGAGGCCTATGAAAAGCAGTACGGCCCGATTTTGCAGACGGACGTGACGCCCGGTAGCTTCAAGTGGCTGAATGATCCGTGGCCGTGGGATCTGGAGGGAGAAAAGTAATGTTTGTATATGAGAAAAAGTTACAGTACCCCGTCAAGATCAAGAACCCGAATCCACGGCTTGCCGCGGCGATCATCTCGCAGTACGGCGGCCCGGACGGCGAGCTCGGCGCGTCGCTGCGCTACCTCTCCCAGCGCTACTCCATGCCCTACCCCGAACTCAAGGGCCTGCTGACCGATATCGGCACAGAGGAGCTGGGGCATTTGGAGATGGTCGGCACGATCGTCCACCAGCTCACGCGAAATCTCACGGAGGAACAGATCAAGGAGGCTGGATTCGAGGCCTATTTTGTCGACCACACGACAGGCGTTTTCCCGCAGTTCGCCTCGGGCTACCCGTGGTCGGCGAGCACCATGCAGGTCACGGGCGACACCATCGCGGACCTGACGGAGGACCTAGCGGCGGAGCAGAAAGCGCGCGTGACGTACGACAATATCCTGCGCCTTTCCGACGATCCGGACGTGAGTGATGTCATCAAATTCCTGCGTGCGCGCGAGATCGTACACTTCCAGCGCTTCGGTGAAGGCCTGCGCCTCGCCAAGGACCGCCTGGACGAGAAAAATGTCTACTACGTAAACCCGAGCTTCGACAAGTAAAGATAGAAAATGAAAAGGAAGTCTCTGCCGACCGGCAGAGACTTCCTTTTTGTGGAGGGATACGGTAACGAAAACCCGGGAGCGTTTCAACCCACGCGCCCCTTGCGGGGCGCGACAGCAAAAGTGTACAAATCACTATGCACATTTTTGCGATAACAGACAAATTTCAGATGCTTTTGCACAGAATGCCGCCTGTCAGGGCATTCTGCTCCTTTTTGATGCAGGAAAACCATGCGGATTTTGGGTGCGAACCGCCCAAGTGATCTCTGCGCACTTGTGCTTCGCACTATAAGATCATCGGTTCCTCGGGCAGATACGTCTGCTTGCAGCCGAAGTGTTCGATTTTATTCTCGTACTTCTTGCCCAAGTAGTAAAATCGAAGGCTGTCCTTTTCTGGGTCAATGATCTTACAGAGTTCATTTTGCAGCTTCCGGCACTGCGCCGTGTCCAGCAGGCATTCGAACACCGAATTCTGCACGCGCTGACCGTAATTGACACATTCCTTTGCGATTCTGCGCAGCCGCCCGCGTCCGGCGGTGTCGCTCGTGTTCACATCGTAGGTGATCAGAACCAGCATAGGCGCCTCACTTCCATAAAAACGGCGGATAGTCGTCCAAATCACCGCGCAGGTACCGCGCGAGCAGCAGGCTTTGTACATACGGTACCAGACCCCACGGTATCTTTTCCTCGAGAAACGGATGCGTGATGGTCTCCTTTTTTCGCTCCTGCCACTTCTGCAGGAACGTCCTGCGCCCTGTGTCCGTCAGCAGCACCGCGCCGCTCTCGCGGAAGTCAAAATCGATCGCTTTGAGCACACGGTTGTTGATGAGCGTGAGCACAAAGCGGTCGGCAAAGCACGGGCGCAGCTCCTCCATCAAATCGAGCGCCAGCGACTCCCGCCCTGGCCGGTCGCGGTGGAGATATCCGACGTAGGCGTCCAGCCCTACGCTTTCAAGCGCCGAGGTGCAGTCGTGCGCGAGCAGACTGTAAGCAAACGACAGCAGCGCGTTGAACGCATCGAGCGGTGGACGGCGGCTGCGCTCGCGGAAGAAAAACGTCTCTTTTCCCTGTAAGATCATGTCGTCCAGCACGCTGAAATATGCCGCTGCACCGATGCCCTCGAGGCCGCGCAGACTGTCGAGCGACGTCTCCGCTGCGATCTGCAGCAGAAGCCCCTGTAACTGGCCGGACACGGCTGAAAAGTGCGATTCGTCAATGCGCATGGCGTGGTCGCGGCGCGTGCGCTCTACGCTCCATTTTGCGTTGTAGACCTTGCCGAAGATCATCATTCCGGCGACGCGACAGCTCTGCGACGGGTCGTCCGCTACGCGGTACTGCATCCGCCGCAGCAAGACGTTTCCCTGCGCCTGACCTGCTACACGGGCGAGAAATTTCCCGCGTGGCGAGCAGAACGCAAGTCCAATCTCCCGCTGCGCGCATGCGCCCATCAGGGCGGGCGACGCGCCCGCGTAGGAAAATGAGACGATGCTTTGCAGCGTGTGCAGCGGATAGCGAGCGACCGCTTCCCCGCCGCGGTTCGCCACAATGTTTTCCCCGTCCAGCGAGAGGTAAATGTCCTCCGATGTGACAAAAAGCGTGTTCAAAAGCTGTCTCATTGCTCTCCCTCCATTGCGCCGCGCAGATACGCGGAAACGGACTTGCTTCTCATCAGCTTTGGCAGACACAATCCTTTCAGCGAGCAGGCGTTGCAGCCCTTTGTCGGCTTTACCTTCGGCGTGTTGCCGCGCGCGTAGAGCGCGTGCATCTCTTCAAGGAGGGCACGCACCTCCTGCCGCAGCTCAGGGGTGAAGTCGACTTCCGTGCGCCGCCGCGGCTCGCCGTAATAGAGCGCGCCGCGCGGGATCTCGCAGCAGAGCATTTCTTCAAGGCACATCGCCTGTCCACAGAGCTGGAGCGTGTCTTCCGTGCCCTCTTTCGGCTTTCCGCGCTTATACTCCACGGGATAGAGCTGCCACAGGCCCTCGCGGCCTTTGAGCGGAATGCCCGTCTCGCCGTGGCGGAATTCCAGCACGTCGCACGCGCCTGATACGCCGAGCGTGCGGGAAAAGACGCGCATATCGCGCGTGATGACGAGGTCGCCCCTGCTTTCGGTGAATGAGCCGTCGTGCGCGTTTTCGTGCATGATCGCGCCGTCCGTTGTGCGGTAGTTTTCCGCCCATTGCTTTTCTACATGGATGAGTGCCCACTGGCGGCGGCAGAATTTGAAATGCTGTAAGCCGGAAAGCTGGAGGAAGTCCTCGTCCTGATAGATCACCCCATCCGCGTGCAAGTCACGCCGGAGGGAAGGTGCGTTTCATCCACGCTGACAGTGTAGTCGCCGTAGCTTCTCGGCGCGGTCACGCCGTCCTTGTGTTCGACCTTGACAAGGTCAAAGAGCTTGTGCGCCGGAGCGCAGCCGAGCTCGCAGTTGTGCTTGAAGACGATGAGCTCGCGCACGGCCATCTTGCCGCGCGCGGCGGAATGGTCGTTTTCAAACATGTTCAAAATAGCCGTCCACAGGAGTTCGAGGTCCTCTTCCGAAAAGCCGGTCGTCTTGCGCGCGAGATTCGCCGACACATAGCCCTCCGCGCGGTAGAGGCCGTAAGGCACGATGTACTTGCGGCCCATCTCGGTGTTCTTCTTTTCCGCGTCCGCCTCGGTCGTGATGGCGACGCGCGTGATGGTCACCTCCTGCGGCAGAATGGGGTCGATGCTTCGGGCAAAGCCGAGCTGCACCGGCCCACGCACCTGACCGCAGTTGAGCGCACCCTTGGTAAAGGTCGTCATCACCGCGCCGAACGTGCGGATATCGTAGAAATTGGAACACATGAAGTCGCGAATTTTTTCATCCAGATGCTCGTCCTTTTTCTTGGCTTCCTTCAGCTTATCGGGGTCTGCGCCGACGTAGGCACAGGCCTCTTTATCGCTCGAGTTCAGCGGTACGCCGTCTTTGATGTAGATGCGGTAGCCTTTTTCGCCCTCTTTTGCCATTTCAACATAATTTCGGATCTTGCGCTTGAGGCAAACGTCCGTCACAAGGCCATAGCCGGTCTCGGGGTCGACGCGCGGCATATTGCCCGCATCGGGATCACCGTTCGGATTGCCGTTTTCCACGTCGAACAGCACCACAAATTCATAACGGTTCTTGATGGGATCAGACATTTTCTTTCTCCTCCTTTTTGCCATTACACTGATGATAGTAACCAAGATAAAAACAGATTGTTTCTTCCTGCGAGAATCGCGCCGGTGGTGGTGTGGTCAGTCGCGCAGCAAGATCACTTTCCAAGTCTCCGAGCTTTTTCCCTAATCCTGGCTTATCTCGCATGAGTTTTTTCAGGTGGTAATTACTCAAGGAGAACAGTTTGCCAAATACACTCCCCGGTGTTGATGCCGCCGAGTTGAAATAGCTGTCCCTAATACTCCGGTTCACGCTCCACCCCATCGATGCAAGCTGAATCTCTTCCATCACTCGAAACAGACGGCCCAAAAGATATGGCATATAGTTACAATCTTCATTTAACTGCACACTTGTCACCTCCGAAAACATTGAATGATCGCTTCCTCGTTCGTAGTTCTTTGCCAAATAGGCCTTCAAAATAGCGGCTCTCTCCCAAGTAACGTTTCGCTCTGCACGAATGCGAAGCAAGACAGCTTCCATCAAAGATACAGGGTATGGAGTTCCTGAAAATACAGCCCGCACCGTTGCCCCAGACACAACTGGACTGGGGACCTGTTTTTTGGAATCTCGTACGGTTGCGTTCAGCAGAGCCCACAAAGGGAGTATCGAATATTTTGCACCGGCGATCTCCAGCCTTGCATAGTGCGCGTTTACATTCTCCATCAGCTTTCCGAAGCTGTCGCGCAGAAAGAAGCGGACGGAAAGGCGCGCCGCGTTGGGCGCGAGACCGAGAATGTAAAACGGCCGGTTCGGGTCGACGCCGAGGTCGTCGCACGGCAGCCCATTCGCCAGACGTTTGAGCGCCGCGCGCAGATCATTGTCCGACAGGCCGCCGTATGTGCCGCCGCCAATCACGGCGCTGAAAAAGCCGGGATAGGCATCATCTGCGCCCTCTGCCCAGCAGACGACTGTCGTATCGCCGATGTGCTGGACGTGGTCCCTGTCCGCAAGCAGATGGTTTAGCGCGGCGGTGTAGGCAAAGGCGGCGTATTTGCCGACCGGGGCGTTGTAGTTCTGCTCGCGCCCGTAGGAGCAGAACGCCGGAGCGTTGAACGACACCAGCGCCGCGCCGCTGGACTGCGCGTCCCGCACGCCCTTGACCGACGGGTGCACAGCGGCGATCTCATCCTCATTTCCGGTCACGAGACACTGCATCTTGACGCCGCTCTCGCCGCCGTCCTGATACCGCTGCCACGCCTCACAGATGGCAGTATCCTTTTCGACCTTGCGGCCATCCACGCGAAAGACGAGGTTACCGCCCGCAGTCACATCATCGAGCTGTCTGATAAGCGCCGGATGCTCTGCCGCGTGCTCCGGTTTCCAAGTGTCGAAGAAAGTCAGTATTGCGCGGCCATTGGGCGAATCGACGCTATCCAGCACCGCGTGGTGCAGCTTTGCCGCTGCGGCAAAGCACTCGCGGCTGCGTTCGGGCTTCCGTTTTTCAGCCACAGTTGATAACGCTGCCGGCGGCGGTGAAGCGAACGGTCAGCATTGCTGCAAACTTTCTGTGGGACAACTCCGCTTATTTGCTCGGCATCGACCAGAAAGGGAATTCTTGCCTTTTGACACCTCATCCATCGTTGGAACGATCTGCGTCAGCTCTCCGTTTTCATTCAAACAGAGTGCGAAGCTGATTTTGGCAGGGGCCCAGCCGGGCGCGGCGATCTCGCCGCGCGAGAGGAGGTCTTCATAGTACCGTGTCAGCGCTTGCAGGATCATCCTCTCACCTCCCCGCTGTTTGGCGGCGGAACAGTCATCACGCCGTCGACAAGGCTCGCGCGGAAAAACTTCGGCGTGATGTTCGCAGGATCGCTGTAGTCGAGATCCCACAGCATCCAGCCGAGGTCGCGCGTGCCTTTGAGCTCATCGGGGCACGGCGGCAATTCCGTGCAGCGCCGGAACTGCGCGGGAAACTCCCGCGTGCCGAAATACGGCATGCTGTAACACTGCCCCTTTTCCAGCCGTCGCTTGATAATGTCCTGAAACTTGCCGGGATTGTCGCCGGGCGCAGCGGCGTCCGTCGTGTCGAAGTGCGCGTCGATGACATAGTGTACATCCCGCAGCACCATAGCCGCGCGCTGCTGAATGCTCTCCAACGCGGCGAGGTACAGTTCCCCCTGCCCTTTTTCCATCACAGTCTTCGCCCTGCGGGCGCTGATGACATCCTTGACCTCGTTGCGGCGGATGTTGGTGAAGCGGATGGGTGCGCACACATGTATGCGGTCAATCACCCAACGGAGCCCTGGGTGCCAATAGAGGCTATCTAGCAGCCCGCGCGCCGCTGAGGGCGTCATCACGTCATAGCTGACGCGCTCTGTTTTCATTTCAGGGCGAGTAAAGCAGGCGTAGTCTCCCCAGACTTCTACTTGAATTGCCATGGAACCGCTCCTTTCGTCATTTTCTTATTTCAAAATTAGAATGATGTTGCCGTGAAAAAACAAGCGGACCGATCCTTATACCATTTCAGATAAACTCCGCTTTTCCCATCTCCGGTTCCAGCGTCAGGCCGGTCGTTTCGCTGTACAGACTCATATCGTTTAAGATCGCACTGTCTTCATCCAGCGCAGGGACCTCTCGCGCCGTCAGCAGTGCGCCCGCGGCATAGAGCTTTTGAAAATGCGGTTCGTAGACCGAGACTGCGTAGCGCCCCAGCTTGCGGTAGAGCTCTTTGGAGCACTCGCCCGCTTTCAGCCGTTCGATGAGCGCCGCACCGCCGGCAAACGGGACATAGACCGTGCGCGTGTTCTGATCGATCAGATGAAAATTCTCCGCCACGGTGCGAAACGGCAGTTCGCAGCCGTTGATGCCCTTTTCAAACGCCTTGATAACACCCGACTTGTCGAGTGTTTCTCCGCTTAAGCTGCGCAGCGCGTCGAAATAGTTCTGCATCGTCTCCCGCGCGCCGATATCGCAGCTGTTTATCAATGCTTCGCGCGTAGCGCCGATTGCTGTGCGGAACAACATTGGCGGCAGTTCTGCCCGCTCGAAGACGCTGACGATGCTTTCCTCCGGTGCTCGCTTCCCCTCGCGGTTGCAGCGCCCCGCCGCCTGCAAGACGGAATCCAGCCCAGCCA
>ERZ779922.2254-NODE-2254-length-11619-cov-2.724144_pt1 | contig 11619 bp, 7 predicted proteins | sample MGYA00511544_ERZ779922 | MGnify/ENA primary metagenome ERZ779922 (study PRJEB29588, sample SAMEA2154516) | human gut metagenome | biome: human gut; feature: human-associated habitat; material: faeces | place: Denmark | collected 2008/2010 ... | reverse complement strand
CCTGCCGCTGGCGTGACCACGTGCTCAAGGATGAGGGTTACCTCACGCTTACGCTGCCGGTGAGCCTCCATCAGCTGCTCATCTCCAAGCTCATCGTTTCCGCCGTGTGGTATGCTGCGGCGTTCATCGTGGGACTTCTCTCGCTGCTGATTGCTGCCTCCGGCTGGAGCACTTTCCAGTATGTCCCCGATTTTTTCAATGATGTTTTCACAGCGTTCTTCGGAATGGAGGCCTCGCTGCGCAGTCACGCGCTGCTGATCGTCTTTGAGCTTTTCTGCAATTTCGTCTTTGCCGTTTCTGCCGCCGAGCTCGTGGTCTACGCCGCCTATTCCATCGGTTACAGCTTCAATAAGCGCAAGGAGCTGTGGACGGTCATCCTGATTCTCGTGTTCTTCCAGCTTGCGCAGTTCACCGCCATCGCCATGATCGGCCTGTTCATCCATACATGGATCTCACTGGACGCCAACACCCTGCCCACAGGCATCGAGCTGCTGCTCCTCTGGGGCATGCTCGGCGAACTTCTCTTCTGCGCGATCGGCTACGCCGTGACGTGGTACTTCACGACGAAAAAACTGAATCTCGAGTAACGCGTTTTCGAAAAAGCAGCCGCGAAAGGTCTCCGCTTTTCCGGCTGCTTTTTTGCGCCCTTCTTTCGGCAAAATTTCCCCAGGGGCGAAAATTATGTCAACCGTCAGCTTCTAACTCACTCGTTTGAAAGGAGTCATCTCATGCAAATCCTGACTGTTTCCGGTCTTCGAAAGACCTACACCACGCGCTTTGGCGGCAGCAATGTCCAGGCGCTCAAAAATGTCAACTTCACCGTCGAGTCCGGCGAATACGTCGCCATCATGGGCGAGAGCGGCAGCGGCAAAACGACGCTACTGAACATCCTCGCCGCGCTCGACAAGCCCACCGGCGGTACGGTACTGCTCGGCGGCAAGAACCTCTCCGAAATTCCAGAGGAGACTGCCGCAGCCTTCCGCCGCGACAATCTGGGCTTTGTGTTTCAGGACTTCAGCCTGCTCGACACGTTCTCGCTCGAGGACAACATCTGCCTGCCGCTCGTGCTCGCTGGCAAGTCGCGCACGGAGATGCGCGACCGGCTCTCACCGCTCGCCTACGACCTCGGCATCGAGACGCTGCTCAAAAAGTACCCCTACGAGGTCTCCGGCGGACAGAAGCAGCGCGCCGCCGTCGCCCGCGCGCTCATCACCCGCCCGCAGATCTTGCTGGCCGACGAGCCGACCGGCGCGCTCGACTCCCGCTCGACCGACGAGCTCTTGAAGCTCTTCGGCGAGATCAACGCCTCTGGCCAGACCATCGTGATGGTCACGCACTCTGTGCGCGCGGCGAGCTGCGCCTCGCGCGTGCTGTTCCTGCGCGACGGAGAGGTCTCGCTCGAGTTAAAGCGCGGCAAGGACACGGATTCCCAGTTCTACCAGCGTATCACCGATGCGCTCACGCAGCAGCAGACGGGAGGCGAGTGCGCATGAAGCCCACCTTTTACCCCCGTCTTGCGTGGATGGGTATCAAAAAGAACGCAAGGCTCTATGTGCCCTATCTTCTCTCCTGCGCGTTCATGGCAGCGATGCTGTATGTCATTGCGTACCTCGCCGTCACCCCCGCGCTCTATACGGTCAATGGCAAGGTGAACGGCTCCGGCACCTCTGCGGTCGCGATGACGATGAGCCTCGGCTCGTTCGTCGTATCGGTGTTCATCGCACTGTTTCTCTTCTACACGAACAGCTTTCTCCTGCGTCGCCGCAAGAAGGAATTCGGCCTTTACAGCGTGCTCGGCATGGACCGCGGCGCACTCAGCGCCATTCTCTTCTGGGAGACACTTCTGGCCGCGGCGTTCACGCTGATCGCGGGGCTTGGCCTCGGCCTGCTGCTCTCCTATGTCTCGCAGTCCGCACTGCTGCGGCTTTTATCTCTCCCCGCCGCGGTTTTCACCGTGAGCCTTGCCGCCATCAAGCAGTGCGCCATCACGTTCATCGCTATCTTCGCGCTGCTCTATGTGCGCGGTGTGCTGTCGCTGCGCCACGCGCAGGGCGCGGCGCTTTTGAAGAGCGAAAACGTCGGCGAAAAGCCGCCGAAGTCGCAATGGCTGCTCGTCATCCCCGGTCTTGCGCTGCTGCTCGGCGCGTACTACATCGCCGCGACCATCAACGACCCCGTACAGGCGATGCTGCTCTTCTTCCTCGCGGTCATCATGGTGATTCTATCGACGTATCTTCTCTTCATCTCCGGCAGCGTGACGCTCTGCAAAACGCTCCAGAAGGACGAGAAGTTCTACTACAAAAAGCGCAACTTCGTCTCCCTCTCGTCGCTCACCTACCGCATGAAGCGAAACGGCGCGGGCCTCGCCTCCATCTGCATTCTCTCGACGATGGTGCTGGTGATGCTTGCCTCGACGGCGAGCCTCTATTTTGGCGCGGAGGACGCGATCAACACGCTTGCCGTCCAGAACCACTGGCATCCCACGGAAATGGCGGACGTCCGTGCGGAGTTCTTCTCGCTCTACGGCAGTCTCTTCTTCCTCGGCATTCTTTTAAGTGTGCTGTTTCTGTTCGCAACGCTCCTGATGCTCTACTACAAACAGGTCGTGGAGGGGTATGAGGATGCCTCGCGCTTTGCCATCATGCAGCGCGTGGGCATGACCAAGCGCGACATCCGTGAGAGCGTGAACGCGCAAATGCTGCTCATTTTCCTGCTGCCGCTTGCCGCGGCGGCACTGCACCTCGCCTTCGCCCAGCCGATGGTCTGGCAGATCTTACAGCTGTTTGGCATCCAGAACCTCACGCTGTTTCTCGGCGTGACCGGCGCGGCGCTGCTTCTTTTCGCGCTGCTCTACTGCGCGATGTACCGCCTGACGTCGAATGCGTATTTCCGCATCGTCAGCACCGGCGGTGCCGCGGCGTGACGCGCTTTACTATATAGAGAACGGGACGGAAATGTTTATTTCCGTCCCGTTCTTCTTTTTCTCTTTTTACACCAGCAGACCGTATTTTTCGAGCAGCGGCGCAAGGGCATCTTCGGTGAGATTTCCCTCGTACAAGGCTCTTCCCTGATAGGCGCGCAGGCCCGCTTCCAAAAGCTCCGCGTCGTCGCAGATAAGGCACAGCGGCTTTCTGATCATGTACTGGTAGTCCGCCAGCGCGTCGACATCTGCCCAGGACGCGAGCTTCAGCGCGACCATCGGCCATTCGTCATCCATCGCGTCGGAGAGCTTGTCCTCCAAATCGCCGTCCGCGGTCAGCACCGCGCCGTGCGTCGCATCGGCGGGCAGGAAGAAGGCTTCCTTCTCCGTTGCCGCGGGAAGAAGGTCGAGGCATTCCGGTGCGGGGCGAACGTATTCCGCGTCCTTGAGCGCTGCTTTCAGCGCGGCGATATGCTCCTCCGTCGTGCCGCAGCAACCGCCGAAGAGGACCACACCTGCCTTGAGCATCTCGGGCACCAGCGCGACAAATTCCTCCGGCGGGCAGTTGTACACGGCCTCGCCGTTCACGATCTCCGGCATGCCGGCGTTGGGCTTGGCGATCAGCGGCACGCGCGCGTATTTATGCAGGCGTTGGAGCTGCGGCAACATCTGCTCGGGGCCTGCCGAGCAGTTCAGTCCGAATGCGCTTACGCCCATACCCTCCATCACGGAAAGCGCCGCGACCACGTCCGTACCGGAGAGGATCTTGCCGCTCTCATCGCAGGTAAAGGACACAAGGATGGGCTTTTTACTCATGCTGCGCACGGCCAGAACCGCCGCACGCGCGTCGGTCAGCGTCATCATCGTCTCGATGACGTAGAGGTCAACGCCCGCCTGCTCAAGGCCCGCCGCCTGCTCGGTGTAAATTTCGACGAGCTCTTCAAACGACGCGTCGCCAAGAGGGGCTAAAAAGCGGCCCGTGGGCGCAATATCGCCCGCGACCCATGCTTTTCCGTCCGCCGCCTGCTTCGAGAGCAGTGCGAGCGCTTTGTTCATCTCCTCCGTGCGGTTGAAGATGCCGCGCTCTTCGAGCTTCTGGCGGTTGCCACCGAACGTCGGCGCGTAGAGCACATTCGAGCCGCTCGCCACATACTTGCGCTGAATTTCAAGGATGCTCTCGGGATGCTCGAGCACCCATTGCTCGGCGCTCATATCGCCGGTGAAGCCGCGCTTTTGGAGCTCGGTGCCGGTCGCGCCGTCCAAAATCACGGGAAACTGCATTTCCATAGGGTATTCCTCCATTAAAAATTCCTGTTCGGAACGATTCTCAAAATGTCAAATCGTCGGTGAACGCGTGGGAAAAGTCGTCGCGCCCGGAAAGCTCGAGATAGCAGCACTTTTCGGGAATCTCCGCGAGCTTTCGCCAGTTTTCCCCGTCGAGCGCCAGCATCGAAGCGCCCGCGAGCGCCGCGTTGCCAAGGGGTCTGATTTTACTAAGGCACGCGCGCGGCAGCATGCCGATGCGCACCGCACTCTCGGGCGAGAGATAGTTGCCAAACCCGCCCGCGAGCTCTACACTCGCAATGTCGTCCGCCGTCACGCCGCGCTGCTCGAGCAGCACCCGAATACCGCCCGCCACCGCCGCCTTGGCAAGCTGCAGATTGCGCACGTCACGCGCCGTCAGGCTGACGGCCTTCGTCAGGTGGAAGACGCCGTTGCCCTGACCGTCCTCGGTCAGATAGCGGCGCATGTCCTCCGGTACGTCCTGCGGCGGCAGCAGCCGCCCGCTCTCGTCGATCACGCCGCGGTCCAAAAGCACGGCGACGAGGTCGACCAATCCCGAGCCGCAGATGCCCTTCGCCTCGCCCCCGCCGACGATGTCGCAGAGGAATCCCCTATCGTAGTGCACATGGCTCACCGCGCCCGTGATGCCCGGCATGCCGCAGCTGATGCCCGCGCCCTCGAACGCGGGGCCCGAGGCGACCGCGCAGCAGAGCGCGCCACTCTCATTTCCCAGCGCCATTTCGCCGTTCGTGCCGATATCGAGAAACAGCCGCAATTCCGGCTGCGCGAAAAGCCCGTCTGCCAACAGTCCCGCCGTGATATCGCCGCCGACATAGCCCGCGACGCACGGGGCAAATCGCACGGGAATGCCCGAAAGCGGCTTGCCCGCGCCGTCTTCAAACAACGTTTCCGGCTGAAACGGCGCGCGGGCGATGGACGCGACCTCGCGCCCGTCGAAAATGTGCTGCATCACGGTATTGCCCGCGATGACGAGCTCCTTGACCTCCTCCAACTTCCGTCCGGCGGCGGAAAGTGTCCGCTCCAAAAGCGTCCCGACCTGCGCGCGGATACAGCGCGACAGCTCGCCCAGCCCGTCAGTCGTTTCCATCGTGTGCTGGATGCGGCTGATAACGTCCGCGCCGTAGGGCGCCTGCGCGTTCCAGTCCTGAGTCTGCGCGAGCAGCTTTCCGTCTGCGCGGTCGAAGAGCCGCAGCGCCACCGTCGTCGTGCCAAGGTCGACCGCCGCGCCAAGGCCCGAACGGCCAGCCTGCGCCTTTGGCAGTGTGAGCGTGTCCGTCAGGATGACGCCGCGCATCGTCTCGGGCAGGTCGACCAGATCGCCGTTCTGCGCTTTCGTCTTGCAGGCAAGGCGCGGCACGCCATTCACCTTCACGCGGCATTTGCCGCAGCGGCCCTTGCCGCCGCAGGCTGCGGGGATGGAATATCCCGCCCGCCGCAGCGCGGAGAGCAGCGTCTCCCCTGCTTCGAACGGGACCGGCGTGATTTTCGCCCCCTGCTGAACTTGAATGCTTGACACGAGCTTCCACCACCCATATAATAGATAAATAATGTATAAATAGTATTTTATGCAGAAATAAATTCCCTTGTCAAGAGGCATTGCTTATGACAGACCTTCTCACCCTCACCCACGAGGTCGGCTTCTCCCAGTGCGCACCGGTGAATATGGATGCACTCGATCCGCTCGAAGCCGTTCGCGACATGTGCAAAGCTGACCGCTGCGGCCGCTACGGCAAAAGCTGGAGCTGCCCGCCCGCCTGCAGCACACTTGAGCAGGCAAGGGCGCAGATTCAGCGCTATTCGCAGGGAATTTTAGTCCAGAGCACCGCGCAGCTCGAGGATGAATTTGATTACACCGGCATGACGGCGCTTTCGGAGGTGCACAAAAAGCGCTTTTTGACCTTTGCCCGTCAGACGCGGCTCTTATTCCCTCACTGTCTGCCGTTGACGGCGGGCACTTGCACACTCTGCCATACCTGCACCTATCCAGAACATCCCTGTCGACATCCCAAGCAGAGGCTTTCTTCGATGGAGGCCTACGGGCTGTTCGTCAGCGACGTCTGCATCCGCTCAAACCTCGCCTACAACTACGGCCCCCGCACTTTGACCTACACAGCCTGCGTGCTGTATTGACAAAGGAGATCTTCCCCATGTCTACCCCGAAAGGAATTTTTCTTGAACTCATCAAGCCCGACGGCCAGCCCGAGCGTCAGCTCTGCCAGTATGAAGCGCTGCACATGTGCCTCACGGACCCCATCAACACCTATCTTCGCGGCAACCGCAAGCGCGGCACCGTGAGCAAGGACCGCTGGGGCACGACCATCAGTTTTCCCGAGGACGCGCCCGGCCCTATCCCCGTCCACACGCCGGAGCTGACGGTCTGTCCCGATGTGACGCACTGGAAGGACACCGTCCACGTCCCCGATCTGAGCGTCTGCTCCGAGGGCTGGGAGGAGTGCCGCACGCGCTCGCGCGCCGCCGCGGATGCCGAGGGCAAGCTCCTCGCCGGCTTCATGGGCACAGGCATTTTTGAGCAGTGCCACTTCCTCATGGGCTTTGAAGACACGCTGACCGCGCTCTACGAGCATCCCGACGAGATGCACGAGCTCATCGAGACGATCACGCAGTACCGCCTCGATTATGTCCGCCGCCTGATTGACGGCCTGCAGCCCGATGTCATCTTCTCCCACGATGACTGGGGCACGAAAAACGCCCTCTTTATGAAGCCCGACATGTGGCGCGAGTTTTTCAAGGAGCCCTACCGCCGCTTTTATGGCTACATCCGCTCGCGCGGCGTCATCGCCATCCACCACGCCGACTCGTACCTCGTCCCCATCGTGGACGACATGGCCGAGATCGGCATTCAGGTCTGGCAGGGTACACTGCCGGAAAACGACATTCCCGCCCTCCAGCGCCACTTAAGCGGCAAGCTCACGCTCATGGGCGGCTTCGGCGCGGCCATCGACCGCGCGGATGCGCAGCCCGATGAAATTCTCGCCTACGCAAGGGACGCGCTCGCGCGCTATTGCCCCGGCGGGCACTTCATCCCCTCGATCACCTATGGCCTTGCCGGTACGGTCTTCCCGCACGTGGATCAGTACCTCGATCAGGCCGTGAACGAGTACAACGCGGGGCTGCACATTCCCGTCACGCCGCTCCCCGCCGTGCCGAAGCGTGAGATCGGTGCCGCAAAGGCCGAGGTGGTGCAGGCCGCAACCTCCGCGCAGGAGTCCGCCGATGTGTTTGAAAACATCGCCCGCGCACTCGAGCGCGGCCAGCAGAAAAAGTTGCTCTCCCTCTGCCAGCAGGCACTCGACGAGGGCTGCAGGCCGAGTGACATTCTCTCACGAGGGATGATCGTCGGCATGAACCGCCTCGGTGAAGCGTTCTCCGCCAACCGCGCGTTTGTGCCCGAAATGCTCATGGCCGCGCGCTGCATGTCCGCCGCCACGGAGCTTCTGAAGCCCCTGATGGTCGGCGAGGGCACCGAGCCCGTCGGCCGCGTGTGCCTCGGCACCGTGAAGGGCGACATGCACGACATCGGCAAGAATCTCGTCCGCATCATGATGGAGGGCAGCGGCATTGAGGTCTTTGACCTCGGCGTAGACACGTCGGCGGAGCAGTTCGTCAGCACCGCCGTGGAGAATCACTGCGGCGTGATCGCCTGCTCGTCGCTGCTGACCACCACGATGGAGGAAATGCGCGAGGTTGTCAAGCTCGTCCACGAGCGCGGCTTACAGAATCAGATCAAGGTCATGGTCGGCGGCGCGCCCATCAGCCAGAGCTTCTGCGACGAGATCGGCGCGGATTACTACGCCGAAGACGCCGGTGCCGCTGCCCGCGAGGCGGTGAAGATCCTGAAAACGCGGAAGGCGTCATAAACAATTACAATACATCAAAAAGGTCCCGTCCGAAGACGGGACCTTTTTTCTATGCATTCTGTTGTACGGTACGTGTCCTTACTTGCCCGCGTACTCGACCAGCATCTCGAAGAAGTTCAGGCAGGTCTCATAGTCGCACAGGGCCTTTTCGGGGGTCTTGGTGTAGAGCACGAACTTGCAGTCGTTCTCGGGGTGGAACTGAACGCCGAGGCAGAAGGTCTTGTCCTGACGCTCGACCGCTTCAATGACTTCCACGCCGTCATACGTCGCCGTGCTGACGACGGTAAGGTTCGTGCCCTCAACGCCGCCGACCGCCTGGTGGTGCCAGGAGGAAACGTTCTTCAGCTCCGTGGAGCCGACGATCTTATAAAGCCACTTGGAGGCGTCCTTATTGATGGTCACATCGTGGCGGGCATAGGTGCGGTCAGGCGCGTCGGCCGGCATTCTGTGCGTATCGTTGTAGGTCTTCCCCTGCTCCTTATAGTAGTTGGGGATATCCTGGATGAACGTGCAGCCGGAGACGATGGACATCACCTGCTCGCCGCGGCAGACCGCGAACGTCGGCACGTCTCTTTCAAGGCAGTAGGCCATGAGCATGTAGTCGGAGATATCGCGCGTGGCGTTGATCTCTTCGCCCTCGTTCTTTTCCTTCTCGGGGACCTTGAACAGGGACGGGCTCACATCCTCGCCGCCGGTGAAGAAGACGCCGTCGATGGCCTGCATCACAGCGCCGACGTTGCTGGCCGTGAGATCCTTTTCCTTCACCTTGTCAGCGTATTCCTGCTTGAGCATGCCGCTCTCTTCGAGATACGCGGACTCGATCTTGCCCTCGGCATCGTACTTCACGGCCGTGCTCGTCACCTGATCGAGCTCGACGGGGATAGCGCCGACGGTCTTGAAGATCGTCTTGTGGGAGTCGTAATTCTGGCCGTTGTAGGACCAGCTGATGCCGATGACCGGCTTGTCCGCGATCGCCGCGGCATTCTTGAGCATCTGCCCGAGCATCGCCGTCGTCACGGGCTTGGACGCCTCGTAGGTCAGGCCGTCCATCAGGCCGGACCAGACGGCCATATCGTCATAGTCCGCGGGCCAATCCTTCAGCAGTGCCTTGTCCAGACCGGTGCTGCGCAGGATCATGGCGGCCGCTTCCAACTGCGTAACGGCTGCGCCGGGCACAAATGCGTCCTTGCTGACGCCGTTGACAATGCCCTTGGAGTAGGCGAGGTTGATCGCGCCTTCAAACTTGCTGCCCTCGGCAACATCCTTGAATGCGCTCGCATCCTTGGCGCTCGCTTCCGCCTGTGCGGCGAGGCCCATGTTCTTGATGACCTCCTGCGTCACTTCGGCGCGGGTCATCGAAGCGGCGTTATCATCTGCGAAGGCGGTGACGGAGAGACTGAGCGCGAGAACAAGTGCCAGGATCAGGGACGTTGCTTTCAGAGACAATCTTTTCATACAAATTCTCCTTCGTTCGATATTGGGCGGCACGCGCATGCCGCTCTACCGCCATGATAACGAGGCAAAGTGAAAATAGCAAGTCGAAGTTGCGGCAAATTGCATTTTTAGCCACTGTATACAACCCATCGACCACTTTTTCCGTGTGATATGCACAATCTCTTTTCCGCTCTCGCATTTTCACTATTCAAGCCGCCGATGTACAATTTCTGCCCTGCCCTTGTTTTTATGGGGCAATCACGGTATACTATAAGAATAAGCACCGTTCCCATTTCATCAGGAAGGAAATATTCTATGGACATTAAATTTTCCGGCTCGGATGCCGGCGGCTTTCAGTTTGACCCGAACGCCGCGCCCAAGCCCAAACACGAGCGCAAGCCCCGCAAGTCGATCGGCAGCAAGGGCGGCCGCATCGCGGTCAACACGCTCGTCACGCTGCTTGTCGGCGCAGTCTTCTTCTATGTGCAGCTGCCCGCCATCAACCTGCATGCCGAAGAGTTCTACGGTTTCGTGCTGCTGCTTTGCGTCACGTACTGCATCTGCGCGCTCTTCACCTCCGGCTTTCAGGGCACGGGGGCCAAGGGCTACTTCACGTTCGTCAAAAAGCAGTGCACGGTGCCCTTCTTTGTCGTGGCGGCGCTCATTGTCACAGCGCTCGTCGGCGCGCTGACGTCGTGGGTCGTGCTGCGGGCCAAGGACTATCAGGCGCTGCTGCCGATCGAGAGCGGCAGCTTTGCAAGCGAAATTGAAGAGGTCTCGTATGACCGCATCCCGATGCTCGACCGCGACAGCGCCGAAAAGCTCGGCGACCGCAAGCTCGGCGAGCTGGCCGACATGGTCTCGCAGTTCGAGGTCGCGGAAAACTACACGCAGATCAACTACCATGGCCGCCCCGTGCGCGTTACGCCCCTGCGCTACGGCGACATCATCAAGTGGTTCAACAACCGTTCGGAGGGGCTGCCCGCCTACCTCATCATCGACATGGTCACGCAGAACGTCGAGGTCGTGCGCCTTGACGAGGGCATGAAGTACACGACCGCCGAGCACTTCTCCCGCAACCTCTACCGTCATCTGCGCTTCGCGTACCCGACCTATATGTTTGAAGAACCGGTCTTCGAGATCGACGAGGACGGCACGCCCTACTGGGTCTGCGCCAAGAAGGAAAAGACCATCGGCCTGTTCGGCGGCACGGACAACCACGGCGCGGTGCTCGTCAACGCCATCACGGGCGAGAGCGAATACTATGAAGAGCCGCCCGCGTGGGTCGACCACGTCTACTCTGCCGAGCTCATCATCGAGCAGTACGACTATTACGGCCAGTATCACAACGGCTTCTGGAACTCCATCTTCGGCCAGCGCGACGTGACGGTCACGACCGACGGCTACAACTACCTTGCCGAGGGCGACGACGTCTACCTCTACACGGGTGTGACGAGCGTCGGCGGCGACGAGAGCAACATCGGCTTCCTGCTCTCCAACCAGCGCACAAAGGAGACAAAGTACTATCCCTGCGCAGGCGCGACAGAGTACAGCGCCATGGACAGCGCTGAGGGTCAGGTGCAGAACCTTCGCTATAACGCGACGTTCCCGCTGCTTTTGAACGTCGCCGAGCAGCCGACGTACTTCATGGCGCTCAAGGACGCGAGCGAGCTCGTGAAGATGTACGCCATGGTCAACGTCAGCCAGTACCAGATCGTGGCCACCGGCGGCAGCGTGGCGGAATGCGAGAGCAACTATCGCCAGATGCTGGCCCGGTATAACCTCATTGACCCGGCGGATACGGAGCCCTCCGCTTCGGATCAGGGGGAGGTCACCGGCGTCATCGCCGACCTCCGTAGCGCCGTTATGGACGGCAACACCTGGTACTACCTCCAGCTCTCCGACGGCACGGTGTACTACACCATCTCCGCCGCCGAGGCTCCGGAGGCCGTGATCCTCAACGTGGGCGACACGGTGACGGTGAAGTATGCCGAGGGCGAGGGCAGCATCCTGCAGGCTTACAGCGTGGCCAAGGCCGTCCCGGCGGCGTAAAGCAGAACACAGAAAAACGGCGTGACCTTC
>ERZ779922.2249-NODE-2249-length-11642-cov-2.720117_pt1 | contig 11642 bp, 12 predicted proteins | sample MGYA00511544_ERZ779922 | MGnify/ENA primary metagenome ERZ779922 (study PRJEB29588, sample SAMEA2154516) | human gut metagenome | biome: human gut; feature: human-associated habitat; material: faeces | place: Denmark | collected 2008/2010 ... | reverse complement strand
CTGTAAACCTGCTGGAAAAGCATTCCGAGAAGCAACGGAAGGGAAAAGCCCAGAATGAGCCTGGTAGGAGAACCTACAGTGAGGTCCTTTGAATTATTTTTAGTCATTATTTATAATCCCCCTTGATTAAAAATAGATAAAAATGTATATAAAAAAAATAGTGATTAAGTGTAATATACAACCTTTACAAACATAAGTAAATGAGGTAAAGTAAAATTGTTAGCATTTTTTTTGGTGCATATTTTAAAGTGAATAAAAACGCTGTTTTTATGTTTGATATCATGTTTTTTGAGAAGAAAATTGAATAATCAGTAAATATGTATGGGCTGACATATAATTAAATTTGGAGGAAAAGAATGAGAGACTGGGAAAATAACATTCGAAAGGTTGTACCTTATACACCGGGAGAACAGCCAAAGAATACCTGTGTTATTAAGTTAAATACAAATGAGAATCCCTATCCGCCAGCACCGGGAGTGAAGGAAGTTTTAAGTAATTTCAATACAGATGATTTAAGACTGTATCCTGATCCAAGGGTTGATAAGCTGGTAAATGCAATTGCGGATTTCTATAAGATAGACAGCTCAAAGGTGTTTGTCGGAGTTGGCTCTGATGATGTACTTGCCATGATTTTTATGACATTTTTCAATTCGAAAAAGCCGATACTGTTTCCTGATATTACATATTCATTTTATGATGTGTGGGCAGATATGCTTCGAATCCCTTATGAGCAGCTTCCATTGTCTGATGATTTTTCAATAGTACCGTCAGATTACTATAAGGCAAACGGCGGAGTAGTATTTCCAAACCCTAATGCTCCGACAGGAAAGCTCATGTCTCTTGATGAGATAGAGGATATAATAGGGCACAATCAGGATGTAATTGTCGTAGTAGATGAGGCATATGTGGATTTTGGCGGGGAGAGTGCGCTTCCGCTCATTGACAAATATGATAATGTCATTGTGGTACAGACATTCTCAAAATCACGCTCACTGGCAGGCTCAAGAGTTGGTTTTGCCATGGCAAGTCCTGTGCTTATCAAGTATCTGAATGATGTGAAATATTCGTTCAATTCATATACAATGGACAGAATCACAATCGAAGCAGCTACAGCAGCTGTAAAAGACAGAGCATACTTTGAAGAGACCACAGCAAAGGTCATAAAGACACGTGAGTGGACAAAGAAAGAGCTTAAGAGACTTGGCTTTACATTCTGTGACTCAAAGAGCAACTTTATATTTGCAAAGCCTGCAAATGTTTCTGCAACAAAGCTTTTTGAGGACCTTAAGGCAGACAATATATTTGTCAGACATTTCAGCTCACCTGAGCGAATCAACGACTATCTGCGCATATCCATAGGAACTGATGAGCAGATGCATACACTAATTAAATTTTTGGAGAATTATTCATGTTAAAAAAATATATTTACATCTTTTTAATTTCAATGGTACCACTTATTGAACTCAGAGGAGCAGTGCCGGTTTCGCAGGTGATGGGCCTGCCGATAGTGCCATCATTTATCGTTTGTATCATTGCAAATATGCTTCCGGTACCAATTATTTATCTTTTTGCGAGAAAGGTTCTCATCTGGGGAGCAGACAAACCAATTATTGGAAGGTTCTTCAGCTTCTGCCTTGAAAAAGGAGAGAAGGGCGGCAAGAAGCTTCAGGCAAAGGCCGGAAGAGGGCTGTTTGTTGCACTTTTACTTTTCGTAGGTATCCCACTTCCGGGAACAGGTGCATGGACAGGAACACTTGCGGCAAGTATCCTTGATATGGATTTCAAGTCAACAGTTGCCGCTGTCATGCTTGGAGTACTGCTTGCCGGCATGATTATGATGATAGTAAGTCTGGCGGGCGTGTCTATATTCCTGTAGAATTTATGGGGAGCTTTCTTCGTCCTTTGTTGAACAGTACAAATCCGGCCACCAGTGAAACAATTGTAACCACAATCACAACCACAAAGACCACTACACTATTACCGGGATCAGGGAAAAATCCTGAAAGTGTGCCCCAAAGGTTGAAAAGCAGATGAAGCCCCATAGAGTAGTAAATAGAGCCACCGCGTTCGCACACATATCCGAGCACTATGCCAAGTGCAAAGGCATATATGCCCTGAATCCAGTTGAGATGGAACAGTCCGAAAAGTGCAGCCTGCATCAGATTGGCAAGAGCAAATGGCAAAGCCTTTCTGGCACAGCGCATGGTTACACCGCGGAATATAAGCTCCTCACAGATTGGCGCCAGTATTACAGAATAAAGTACTGTCACAAAGGTGGTATCTGTGATGCCTGATGTCTCAAAAAGCTCGTTGTACTGCTGCAGCCAGTCGGGACGGATGTAGCCGGTTAAGTTAGCGATGAAATTGGCAGCAAACTGTGTACCCGGCACGAGTATGACGATTGCCACAATCATCATGGGATTGAAGGTTTTCTTAGGGAATGGAAGAAAATTACCTTCGTATCTGGCATAGTACCACATGCCAAAAATCGCAATGGTAATGAGTGCATAGATGACCATAATCATCATGTTAAAATTTACAGATGTAAATGTCTTTTCAAGGCGGTCCGATACGTTTGCAGACGGAAAAGCAAGTTTTCCGACAAAACCCTGTCCAAACATTCCCATGCCCATCATAAAGAATAAGGCGATAGTCTGAATTGCCTCAACTGCAAGCAGTGGGACAAATGTGTAAAAGAAATATCCTGCTTTTTTCATTTTCAATTTACTCCATTCTGATTTATTAGGCGATAGTAACATTAGTATAACATATCATAATTTAATTGCAAGAAAGCTGTTTACTTTAAAACTTTAATATGTTAAAATTAAAAGTAAATAAATCGCATGAAAAAGGAGAACACGATGAGCAAGAATCTAAAAACAGAAGCAGTAGACCATTTGTTTGATGCTATTTTGTGTCTCAAGGATAGAGCAGAGTGTTATACATTTTTTGAGGATGTTTGTACTGTAAATGAGCTTTTTTCTCTATCACAGAGATTTGAAGTGGCAAAGATGCTTAGAGAGCAGAAGACATATCTTGATATAGCAGAAAAGACCGGGGCTTCCACAGCCACAATCAGCCGTGTGAACAGATCATTAAACTACGGCAACGATGGATATGATATGGTTTTTTCACGCATGGAGGATGGCTCTGACAAAGAGGATTAGTTTATCATAGGGGGAAAGAAAAACAGGCTCATTAATTTGAGCCTGTTTTTTTACTTTCCTTTCCAGAATGTGTATTTTCATGGGAAGAAGCCTCTTTTTCTTCATTTAGATTGTCAATCATGCGCTCAATCAGCATTTTCTTGATGTAGACATCAAAGCTCAGCATGCAGATAAAGCTGAATGTGTGAAGAAATTTCTGATCCTCATCAGGAAAATCCTCAAATGTCTCACCGGCAATCTTGTATTTCTTGCCGAGATCCTTTAAGAGCTTCTGCGATTCCTCCGCCTCTAAGCTGAAAACCTCAGTATAGACATCCTGCATAGTAAATCCGTCATCATTGCCGAAATACTTCTCGGTAAGCGGATTAAGAATCGAGCGTATATCGTTGATGCTCAATATATTTTTGAAATAATATATAAAAAGCAGTGTGAGCACATGCTCCTTAGAATACTTTTTCTTGTCCGGAGAAGGGAGCAGATTGTTTTTGGCATAGTTGTTTATCATTGTCTTGGTAAGGATTTTGTCGCTTTCATAGCGCTTTGATGCAGCGAGCTGCTCGTCCATGAAGGTTGTGACCTGATCCATGTACAGATCAATATTTGGTATATCCTCCGGCTTTATGTAATCTATTGATTTAAGCTGTTTTAATAATTCTGATAAAAATTCTTTAACGTCATTCTCCATATCATCACCTCAGGCTTTTATTATATAGTATTGAAAACTATATGACAAGTTTTTTTTGAATTTTCTCATATTGGGTTGTACAAAACATATGTTTGTGGTATGCTGTAAATAAATTATTTTTGTATTTATGGTTTGTGTGCCTGTAATAAGACTGGAGAATTGAGAGGAAAACAGATGAACTTAGATATGTTGAATGAACAGCAGAGGGAGGCCGTTTTGACCACAGAGGGACCGCTTCTTATTTTAGCGGGGGCAGGCAGTGGCAAGACCAGGGTTCTTACATACAGGACTGCCTACCTGATAGATGAGTGTGGCGTCAATCCTTACAATATCATGGCAATCACCTTTACAAACAAGGCTGCGGGAGAGATGCGTGAGCGAATTGATGATATGGTGGGCTATGGTTCGGAAAGCATATGGGTTTCTACATTCCATTCGACATGTGTGCGTATACTGCGCAGATATATTGACAGGCTGGGATATGACACGAATTTTACCATATATGATGCTGACGACCAGAAGGCTCTGATGAAGGACATCTGCAAGCGTCTTGAGATAGATACCAAGATGTATAAGGAAAAGATGTTTTTAAATGTCATTTCATCTGCAAAGGATGAGATGATTGATCCGATAGAGTTTGAAAACCGCTTCACAGGTGACTTCGTGAAGCGCAAGCAGGCACTTGTATACAAGGAGTATCAGAATGCCCTAAAGCAGAATAACGCACTTGATTTTGATGATTTGCTTGTGAAGACAGTAGAGCTTTTTAAGCTGGATAAAGAGGTGCTGGATTACTATCAGGAGCGCTTCAGATATATCATGGTGGATGAGTATCAGGACACAAACACCGTGCAGTTTGAGCTTATCAGGCTTCTTGCCATGAAGTATAAGAATCTGTGTGTGGTGGGTGATGATGATCAGTCCATTTACAAGTTCAGAGGTGCCAATATCTACAATATCTTAAACTTTGAGAAGCATTTTGAAGATGCAAAGGTCATAAAGCTTGAGCAGAATTACAGGTCTACCCAGAATATCCTAGATGCCGCCAATAGCGTCATTTCCAACAACGTGGGTAGAAAGGACAAGCGCCTTTGGACTGACAACGGAGCCGGAGACAGGATTACCTTTGAACAGCTTGAGAGTGGCTTCGAGGAAGCGGATTATGTGGCGCGTTCGATAGCGAGACTCGTGAGAAAGGGTGAGGCGCGCTATAAGGACTGTGCTGTGCTTTACCGAACCAACGCACAGTCGCGTCTCTTCGAGGAGAAATTTATTGCAGCCAACATACCATACAAGATTGTCGGCGGCGTGAATTTCTATGCCAGAAAAGAGATAAAGGATATCCTTGCATATTTAAAGACTATTGACAATGGCCATGATGACCTTGCGGTAAAGCGAATAATAAATGTGCCAAAGCGCGGCATCGGAGCTACAAGCATCAATAAGGTGACAGACTATGCCATTGAGAAGGGAATAGATTTCTATACGGCACTGCGCTATGTCGATGAGGTGCCGGGCATGGCGAGGTCAGCAGGCAAGATAAAGCCTTTTGTGATGTTTATACAGTCACTTCGTGCGAGAGCCGAGATGGATTCGGTTTCGCAGCTCATACAGGCTATAATCGATGAGACCGGCTATGTCGATGAGCTGAAGGCTGAGGGCACGGATGAAGCAGAGCAGCGTATTGAGAATATTGATGAGCTTATAAACAAGGCTGTTGATTACGAGCAGGGTGAGGAGAATCCTACTCTCAGTGGCTTTTTGGAGGAAGTGGCACTTGTAGCCGATATAGACGGTCTTGACGAAAACAGCGACTATGTGGTTCTTATGACTCTGCACAGTGCTAAGGGACTTGAGTTTCCGAATGTGTATCTGGCGGGTATGGAGGATGGTCTTTTCCCAAGCTATATGTCAATCACGAGTGATGATGCGACAAGCGAGATAGAGGAGGAAAGGCGTCTTGCTTATGTTGGCATCACGAGAGCCAAGGAGCATCTGACCATTACATCGGCACGCATGCGCATGGTGCGTGGAGAGACACAGTTCAACAAGGTATCGCGATTTGTGAAAGAGATTCCGCGTGAGCTTATGGCAGGTGAGGTCTATGAGCCAAAGCGCCGTGATGATGACATTGAAAGAAATTCACAGAGCACCTACAGAAAGGCTAAGGAGGCCTTCAAAAAGACACCTACATACGGCACAGAGTATGCGACCACCTTTAATACACAGCGTACAAGGACACCTGTCTACACGCCTGTGAGCAATCAGAAGTCATTTGCCAGTGCCAATACCACCGGCGGCCTTTCATATAAGGTAGGAGACAGAGTATCACACATCAAGTTTGGCGCGGGAGAGGTCATGGCAATTGTAGAAGGCGGCAGGGATTATGAGGTCACTGTGGACTTTGACAAGGCCGGTACCAAAAAGATGTTTGCTTCATTTGCCAAATTGAAAAAAATTGACTAAAATTATTGTAATTTTTATAGGAAAATTGGATATAATATGCTATAATGGATTTAACAAATAGCATTTGACAATTACTTTTGGAAAAGGAGCGGATTGAATTATGAGTAAAGTTGAAGAATTATTAAAGGACAACAAGCTTGCAGAGAAGCTCAGCATGGCAAAGCTTAATGACCTTCTCAAAAAAGAAGAGGAAGACAAGAAGCCTTCCAAGGCTGTTATCATATTTGCCATCATTGGTGTATTAGTTGCTGTTGCAGCAGCGGCATATGGTATCTACAGGTTTTTCACACCGGATTATTTAGATGATTTCGATGATGAGTATGATGATGAATTCGATGATGATTTCTTCGAGGATGAAGACGATGATGATGCTGAAGAGGAAAAAGAGGCACCAAAGACTAAAGAAGAGAAATAATCGTTTTTAGATAATGGGGGCTACATATGTAGTCCTCATTTTTCTTTATGTGTGAAGCAAGGCATTTGCAGTCAGGCATACAAAGGAATAATAAAGTATAAAGAGAGATAAGAATTACATGAAAAAAGGATTTAGAGGAACAGGAACCGTAGAAAGAGTAGACTTCCCAAACAAGGGAATAGTCGTTACAGATGACGGCAACAGAGTAATTGTGAAAAATACAATTCCGGGACAGAAGGTGGAATTTGTTGTAAATAAAGTAAAGCATCAAAGAGCAGAGGGCAGACTCATGGAGGTAATTGAGAAATCGCCTCTGGAGACAGAAGAGCCATGCCCTCACTTTGGAATGTGCGGGGGCTGTACATATCAGACAGTGCCTTACGAAAAGCAGCTTGATATGAAGCTTACCCAGGTGAAAAAGCTCATTTCGGATGCCATTGGCACTGAGGAAGAGTCAGGATATGAGTTTATAGGGATACATGGAAGTCCGAAAAAGAGTGAATACAGAAACAAGATGGAATTTTCCTTCGGTGATGAGTACAAGGATGGCCCGCTTGCGCTTGGCATGCACAAAAGAGGAAGCTTTTATGACCTTGTGACCGTATCGGACTGTCAGATAGTGGATGAGGATTTCAGGACAATATTAAAGGCAACACTTGATTATTTTTCAAAAAATAATATCCCGTATTTCCACAGAGCAACACACAAGGGCTATCTGCGGCATCTGCTTGTCAGAAAGGCAACAAAAACCGGTGAAATCATAGTCGACCTTGTCACTAGCACACAGACAGAGGGCTTCAACGAGGAGGAGCTGCTCGCAGGCTTTAGATATGCGCTTTTGACCAGGCAATATGGAGGCAGATTCAAGGGCGTTTTACACACAAAAAATGACAGCGTGGCAGATGTGGTCAAAAACGAGGGCACAGAGGTGCTCTACGGAGATTCATATTTCTACGAGGAGCTCTTAGGTCTGAAATTCAAAATCACACCATTCTCATTTTTCCAGACCAACTCACTCGGAGCGGAGGTGCTCTATGAGACAGCGAGAGAGTTTATCCTGGGAGATGACAAGGATTCGCTAAACGGTAAAACAGTCTACGATCTCTACAGCGGAACCGGCACCATCGCGCAGCTTATGGCACCGGTGTGTAAGGAAGTAGTAGGTGTCGAAATAGTTGAGGAGGCAGTTTGCGCAGCAAAGGAAAACGCTGCCCTTAATGGTCTTGATAACTGTAAATTTATCGCAGGTGATGTCCTCAAGGTGCTTGATGAGATAGAGGAAAAACCGGATTATATAATTCTTGATCCACCACGAGACGGTATCCATCCGAAGGCTATTGGGAAAATCATAGAGTATGGTGTTGAGAATATGGTTTATATTTCATGTAAACCGACAAGCCTGGCAAGGGATTTGCAGATATTTATGGCCAGAGGGTATAGGGTGGAGAAGATATGCTGCGTGGATATGTTTCCGAATACCTATCATATAGAGACAATAGTTGCACTACATCGGACCGATATGTAAAAATCTTTGATTTTAGGCACTTTGAGAGGTTTTTCAGGTTTGACCAGAGTGACCGAAAAACATACAAAAAGGCAATTTCTGATGGAGTAAACGTGTCTGTGGTATTGGACTGCGGCTTCGGAAACACATCAAAGAGAAAGTAATACATTTATCATTCAACTAAATAACAGAAACGTGAAAGACCGTTCATTTTCAAGAAAAATTGAAAGTGAGTGGTCTTTTTTTATACCTCAAAAACGGATTTTTATTAAGACGTTTTGAAGGGCTGATTCGATGTGTTCGAGAAAGGCGATATTATGGAGACGATACGGAATATGGAGATAAATCAGTTGCATGATTTTAGGAATCATCCGTTTAAGGTAGAGGTAAATACGGAATTATGTGAGCTGATGAAAAGTATTGAGAAAGAAGGAGTGATTGTGCCACTTCTGATAAGGACGAATCCTTATGGGGATGTATATGAGATAATATCCGGTCACAGGCGAAAGGAAGCTGCTATATGGGCAGGAGAGACGAAGATTCCGGTTGTGATAAGAGAATTGGATGATGATCAGGCAGTTGTGGCAATGGTTGACTCTAACCTGCATAGAGAGAATCTGAAGCCAAGTGAGAAAGCATTTGCCATTCTGCAATTCCTGAATTTGCCGCTTGGCGCAATGCACCTGATTGGATAAAATTGAACCCTAAAAACCCATCTTCAAAATCAGCTGTTGAAACAGACGAGTTTTCGGAAACGAATGCTTGGGCCGTCATACCACCCAATACGCCTAGTGTGTGATCACCAAAAGTCTGATTATAGTTAATCGTATTTTCCCACACCCAATTGTAGCCATCACGATTTCCTATATTCGCATAGCCACCATTCGATTCTGCGCGCTTCAGTTCTCCGGCTCCAAAAGATTGGTCCTTGATATAAAAATAATCTACACCGATACTAGTCTTGAATGTTAGATCCTTAATCGGCATATATTCCAAGAATGCGTTTGCCAATGTGCGGAAAGATGTATTTCTATTCTTTGCCTCTAAAGCATCTTGGACCGGATTACCTACATTGGGAGATTTCATGTTATTTTCATACGTATAATTTCCCTCAGAATCTCTTACAGGAAGTCCCGGATTCATTTCAAGCGCCCAAGAGGTTACGCTAGAAGCAAAGCCTCCTTCTGCATTAGTAACTACCCCGTTCGAACGACTATAACTCAAGTTGGTTGATATACCGGCTTTTAACCATTTATTGATTTGTTGGTTCAAATTCACACGGAAACTTCCCTTACCGAAATCCGATCCTATGATAATACCATCTTGCAACAACAAATTACCAGAAATAAAATAAGTCGTTTTATCATTACCGCCCGAAACTGAAATATCATAATTCTGCATCGGAGCTGTACGGAATATTTCATCTTGCCAATCTGTATTGATTTTCGACAGATTATTCAAACCGGCAAAAACAGGATTACGTTCTACTCCATCGTTATCGGCTACCTCATTTACTAATTCCGCCAGTTGAACAGAGTTCAACATATCCATCTTCTTTGTCACTTGTTGCAAAGTAAACTTTGCACCAATAGAAACTTTCGGCTTACCGCTCTTACCCTGCTTCGTAGTTACCAATACAACACCATTTGCTCCGCGTGCACCATAAATGGATGTGGCAGAAGCATCTTTCAAAATTTCAATTGACTCAATATCATTAGGATTAATATTAGTCAACGGATTCAATGCCGGATTCTGTAAAGCACCCGTACTGAATGAAGAAGCATCGCTAATCACAGGAATACCATCAATAACATAAAGCGGTTCATTGTTTCCATTGATAGAGCTAGTACCACGAATACGAATTGACGTCCCCGCACCCGGTTGTCCAGATGTATTCAATACTACCACTCCAGCCGCACGTCCTTGCAACCCCTGATCTAAAGAAGTTACCGATGTGGCTGCCAACTCGTCAGATTTAACTGTAGCAACCGCTGAAGTCAAATCACTTTTTTTCTGCACACCATATCCAACCACTACAACTTCTTCCAAGAGTTCAGCATCATCACGCAATACAATCTTAAAATCCGTTTTTGACGTATTCATTTTTATTTCCTGCGTTTCATAGCCTACAAAAGAGATTTCAATTACTGCCTTATCGGATACCGACAAAGTAAATTTACCATCCAGATCGGAAATAGTACCATTAGATGTCCCTTTCACAATGACAGAAGCTCCAATTATCGGCTCACCGCTTTCGTCACAAATTGTACCTTTTATGTCTTTCATACCATTCTGAGCCAAAACGATTCCACTCAACAGCATGAAAGAACAAACGACTATTGCTTTAATAAAATTCATGTTTTTCATATTTTTTTTATTTATAAGATCCCGGATTACAAGTATCTATGATATAATTATCAGGATTTTCTCCTCGATAAGGAATAAAATCATCAGTCTTGGATACAGGCTCATAGGTTTCCATCACAACTTCATCCGTTGAAAAATCCGGTCCCAGCCCTGCAAGATTCTGATGGCTTTCCAAAATCATTTTCCTGTCAGCCAACTGTACTACTTTATATTTTGTTATCATCGGAGAAGCAGTATTAAAAACACTATACTTCACCATGTACAGATATTCCACTTTTGCTCCAGCCTGGTCTACATCCCATGAACAACATGCATTCAGTTTCTCCAATCCTACTGCAGAGAATACAGTTCCCCAATCCCATTCTAAAGTCAAGTCCGGATTAAAGCGATAAACATCATCTTTCAGATCCGGAGTAGCCCAATCCTCTCCTTGTATAATCTGCTGAACCAATTTCCAGTCATATTTCAGCAATAAAGGAACTTCCGCCAAATCTACTGTAAGTACCAAATCCGAGGCATCTACCAATAAATTGTTAGCATTCATTCCATAGAAAGAATAAACTACTACACCTGTTTCATCCCCTGCAATGACTTCTTCTCGGAAAGTATAAGGGAATTCAATGTCTTTTACATTCAACTCTTTTTTATAGTCTACCACCTCTTTCCCCGAAATAGATTTCTTTATAACTATTTTAGAAAAACTTTCCGGATCAGATAATGATATTTGTACAGAAGCCATATCACCAATTTTCACCTTTCCTTCATAAGAACTCAATGTGAGAGCAGTTCCACTTCCACTTTCGTCATTACAAGCAATAATGACAGACAGCATTATTCCTAAAACAAAAGGAATAAACAAATTTTTCTTTAGTGTTTTCATAATTACATTATATAGTTAATTATCTATTGATTGCAATGCATATGCATAAGCCCCACGCATGATAGAGCAACTCGTTCCTTCCCGACTACATAATACGGCAATTCGTTTCGAATAATTATAAGGAACCTTAATTTCCGTACCGGGAATGTATACCTCCT
>ERZ779922.2244-NODE-2244-length-11657-cov-2.984572_pt1 | contig 11657 bp, 9 predicted proteins | sample MGYA00511544_ERZ779922 | MGnify/ENA primary metagenome ERZ779922 (study PRJEB29588, sample SAMEA2154516) | human gut metagenome | biome: human gut; feature: human-associated habitat; material: faeces | place: Denmark | collected 2008/2010 ... | reverse complement strand
TGCCAGATACAGGCGCTCTCCTATGAAAAGCAGCTTGAATTTAAAAATAATAAGGTGCGCAACAATCTCATGCGTATAGGTGGATTTTCCGAGGCAGAGCTGGACAGTAAAATGCAGCCTCCTGTTGGCGCAGACAATCCATACCGCTATCGCAACAAGGCACAGTTTCCGGTGGGATATGACAGGGATGGCAATATAGTGACAGGCTTTTATGCATCGCGAAGCCATAATATCATCCCGGTCGAGGACTGCAGGCTTGGGGTGCCGCAAAACAAAGAGATACTCGACATCATAAAGGAATGGATGAATGAGTGCGGCATCACACCGTATGACGAGAACACACACAAAGGGCTCGTGCGCCATGTGCTTATCAGATATGGATTTACATCAAAGCAGATTATGGTGTGCCTTGTGATAAATGGGGACAGTCTTGAAGCAAAACGCCGAGCCGGGAATGCAGCAGATATACTGTGCGAAAGACTCTCAAAAATCGATGGAATGACTTCGATTTCTTACAATATCAACAAGGAAAACACAAATGTCATCCTTGGCAAAAAGACAGTCTGCATATGGGGAAGACCATATATTGAGGACACCATCCATCTGCTTTCTTACCCTGATTTCACACCACAGGGGACAGGCATCACGTATCAGATTTCGCCACAGTCGTTCTATCAGGTAAACCCGAAGCAGACAGAAAAGCTTTACAGCACGGCACTTGCATTTGCAGGGCTCACAGGAAATGAAAATGTCTGGGATCTCTACTGTGGTATCGGTACCATATCGCTCTTTTTGTCACAGAAGGCAAAGCAGGTGTACGGAGTGGAAATAGTGCCTCAGGCAATCGAGGATGCCAAAAACAATGCGAAGCTCAATGGCATCACAAATGCACAGTTTTTCGTAGGAAAGGCTGAGGAGGTGTTGCCACAGTTCTATGCAGATGCAAAGAAAACTGAGAATATCACTGATGATACAGCATCCACCGGACGTACAGATATGCTTCGCCCGGATGTGATAGTCGTTGACCCGCCAAGAAAGGGCTGTGATGAGAAGTGCCTGGACACAATGCTTGCGATGTCACCGGAGAGGATTGTATATGTGAGCTGTGATTCGGCAACCTTGGCAAGGGATTTGAAGATACTGTGTGAAGAAAAGTATGAACTCATGAAGTGGCAGGCATTTGATCAGTTTTCTCATACGACGCACGTAGAAAGTATTTGCCTCCTCGAGCAGGTGAGCAACTGAAAAATATTGATATGAACTAAGTAGATTTACAGGATATCATAAAAGTAGAGGCTTCATTCAATAATGAGTGAGGCTTCTTTTAGTTTTGCTTATGGGTTTGAAGTGTTGGAAATTTATGTAAATTTATAGACATTTTCTTATCGTAAAGATATAATATTAAAATCATAGAGAAAAGATAGACATTGATTTTAGAAAGTGATACAAATGAAAAAGCTAAAAAAGAGATTCATTGTTCCGGCAGTGGTATTTATATTGGGTATGTGTGCGTTAATCGGCGCTATATATGTAGTCGGCGAGAGTCAGGATCAGCAGAACAGGACAAATGCAAAGCTCAATGCGATGACATATACGGAGCGTATAAATGGCGAGCTTATGGAGGGAATAGGAGTTACCGATACCTTAGAGCAGGTTGTCATAAGTGGTAATGGAAATATAAATAAGTTTTATGATATTGCAGCAAATATGATGGACGATTCGATTCAGAGTATACAGATAGCACCGAATGGAGTTGTGACTGAAGTATATCCAGAGGAGAGGAATGAATCTAGTAAGATTGATCTGATAAATGATAGTGACAGGGGAGAGATTTCGCGCTATGCGAGGGATAATGACACTGTAATAATGCAGGGACCATTGGAGCTGAAGCAGGGCGGATATGGTATAGCAGTGCGCAATCCGGTTTATTTGGAGGATGAAAATGGTCAGAAGAGCTTTTGGGGCTTCACAATTGTTATACTGAAAGTTCCGGAAATTTTTTCTGAATCTGTAGAGGCTCTTTCCAGTTTTGGATATAAGTACAGTCTGCAGAAGTTTGCTTCGCCGTGGGATGATACGTATGAGTGGGTTTACGGTTCAAAGGAAGAGTTGAACGATCCGGTGATATATGACTTTAACGTGTATGGAGACAAGTGGAGGCTTGAGATTTTACCCAAGAGTGGGTTTTACAATAACAGATATCTGCTATATCTGTTCATCGGAGGTGGAGTTATTGTCCTGCTTTTGGCAGGGCTTACAGCAGCGTTGATTTCAATCAATGAGAACAGGAAGAATTTCAAGAGACTGGCTGTGACCGATGCACTGACCGGTATCTACAACAGGCACGGTTTTGATGAGCAGGTTGAGCAATATATGAGACAGAATCCGCAAAAGCATTGTGTTGTGGCAATGCTTGATATTGACGATTTCAAGCTTGTTAATGATGTGTATGGACATGCGGCAGGTGATGGTGCACTTAAGAAGCTTGCAGAGAGCATGAAGCAATATTTTTCAAAGGATGTTATACTCGGCAGAAACGGAGGCGATGAGTTTAGCATTTTCATGCCGGATTGCACGGAAATGGAGGTTAAGCCTTTCCTTAAGAAGTTTACAGAAGAAACCAGGAATTTTTATTGTAAAGGTGAAGCGCATACATTTACCATTTCACTGGGCTTTGCGGAGTATCCTGTTTTGGCTGACGACCGTTCAAAGCTTATGCGTTGTGCAGACATGGCACTTTATGAGGTGAAAATGCGTGGGAAGAACGGCTGCATGGCATATCGTGAGGGTGAGCAAGTAAAGAGTCGCGCAAAGCTTGGATTTGCCGTGAAGGATATTATTGACAATATGCCGGGTGCTTTCATTGTTTACAGGGCAGATAAAGAAAATGATGAGATCCTGCTTGCAAACAGTGAGCTGCTTCGGCTTACAGGCTGTAAAAATATGGACGAGCTGCTTGCATATACAGGTAAGAGCTTCTGCAATCTGATACGCCCGGATGAACAGGAAAGCTGTCAAAAAAGCATATGGTCGCAGATTAACGGAGGACACTCAAATGATTATATTTTCTTTCATATGCGAAAAGCAGACGGCACATATATTTCAGTGCTCGACCATGGCAGGATAGTGGATTCAGTGCACAATGGCAGAATATTTTATGTGATGATTATGGACTTAAAGTCACTGCAGATGCACTATGGAGACTGCCTGGAGCTGGTGGAGAAGTAGAAAAAAGCAGATTGTGAACATATGCGTTCACAATCTGCTTTTTTAATAGTGCATACACAATTTATTTATCCGAATAAATCACATTTCCACCGCATACGGTGTACTTAACCTTACCGGTCAGTTCCATGCCGGTGAAAGGTGTGTTTGATGATTTTGATGCATATTCGCATGGTACCCATTTTTCGTCAGGATCAAAGATGACAAAATCTGCAGCAGCACCCTCTGAGATAGTACCGTAAGGCATGTGGTACAGTCTGGCAGGATTGATAGTCATCTTTTCCAAAAGCTCAAGCATGCTCAGATGGCCCGGTTTGACAAGGCTTGTGATACCAAGAGCAAGAGATGTCTCAAGACCGATGATACCGCTTGGAGCTTCGGTTACAGGCTTTGATTTTTCCTCGGTGCTGTGAGGCGCATGATCTGTTGCGATAAGGTCTATTGTGCCATCGATAAGTCCCTCTATAATCTTTTGACGGTCTGCTTCAGTGCGCAGAGGTGGATTCATCTTGGCAAGGGTGCCGTGCTCTAAGACAGCATCCTCAGTCAGCGTGAAGTGATGAGGAGTGGCCTCGGCATGGAGCTTTGCACCAAGCTTTTTGTAGGTGCGGACTATATCAACAGATACACCGGAGCTGATGTGCTGTATCACAACGTCGGCGCCACTGCGCAACGCAAGCAGACAGTCTCTTGCGACAAGGGCTTCCTCAGCGATGGATGGTGAGCCGTAGATACCGAGAGCGTCAGATACTTTTCCGTGGTTGATGCCGTTGTTTTTGATAAATGCAGGGTCCTCCTCATGGAGACTTATCGGCATATCCAGCTTTGCAGCATTTTGCATGGCTCTGTAGCAGAAAGCAGCATTTGTAAGCGGGATGCCGTCATCGGTAAAGCCACATGCTCCGGCTTCCTTTAAAGCTGCCATGTCAACCTCATCCTGTCCTTTGAGGGAGTGCGATATTGCGGCGGCCTGATACATACGGATTTTTTCCTGTTTTCCACGTGTGAGGTTGTCCTTTAGAGTATCCACATTGTCCACTGTAGGCTTTGTGTTTGCCATGCATACAACAGTTGTGAAGCCACCCTTCGCGGCAGCCAGGGAACCGGTGTGGATATCCTCCTTGTATGTGAAGCCCGGATCACGGAAATGCACATGTGTGTCGATAAGTCCCGGTCCGACAATCATTCCGGATGCATCTATTATTTCTTCTTTTTCAGTTGCAGCAGCATCTGACGCACATGAGATGTCAGGTGCTATTTTTACTATTATTCCATCTTTTACAAGTATATCCATATGTTCGTAGAGACCTGAAGCAGGGTCTGCTACAATGCCGTTTTTTATTATCATGATAATCCTCCTGTAGATTGTACTTATTTTCTGATATATCCTAGTATAACAGTTTTAAACGAACTACACCATATCACTTGCATATTTTACCGGTAGTACAAGAAAATAAAATTGAAAATATATAGGAGATAAAAGTATATTGACAACCTGTATATAACTGTATATACTGTATATATAACAGGCGAGGCAAAAAACGCAAAATGACTAAATCGCAAGTGAATAAATGGCTAAGTAAAAAATGTCATTTGCATACAAAGGAGTAGCTTATGAATAATGCACTGATAGTCAGAAATGTCAGTAAAACATTTGACAAATTCAAGCTGGACAATATTTCATTTGAAGTGCCGGGTGGAAGCATTGTAGGTGTGATAGGAAAGAACGGCTGTGGCAAGTCAACACTTCTTTCTGTTCTTATGGGGATGAAAGAGTCTGATTCGACAGACACCGGGATTGTGATAAACGGTGTGTGTCTGCAGACGGATGAGAAGGCATACAAGAAGAAAATAGCTTATGTATTTAGTGAATTGCCGTTTAGGGAAAATATATCTGCTGTCTCGATAGGAAAATATTACGGCAGATATTACGACGGATTTAATCAGAAAAAATATGATGAAGCAAAAATAACCGCAAAAATTAATCATGAAATCATGCAGCATATGAGATATGCAGAGCTTAAAGAAATCATGTACTACGTACAGAAGAAAGAGATAATAAAAGAAAGTGGTGATGAGCAATGATCAGGGATTATTTTGAGAGAAAAAAGATATGGTTATCCAGTTCACCGGGGCATATAGGTTTGGCATTTATCGTATTGCTTGTGACAACACTGTGCGGAGTAGGGGGCTTTGTATTTGCAGGATTCCTGTTTATGCTATCCATTGCAGTATTTAGAAGCCTCGAGATAAATGAGCTTTTACCCTTTTCAAAGAAGGAAAGAAAAACAAGATTTTTGACAGAGGTGATGCTTGATTTACTGTGTTTAAGTGTTCCTCTTCTTATAAACACTGCGTTTATTGTGATAAGATACAGAAAGCTGGAGCTTTTTTCACATCCGGTTTATGTGGCGGTATGTTTTATTTCATATATCATAATTCTCGCACACTTTTCGATAAATGGTATCTTTTGGAAAGCAGCAGAAGACAGCAGAAATTTAGAAAAGTGTTTAGCTGACGCGAGTGTTTCAAAGTCTGTAAAAATATATGAGACTTTTATTGTGGTGGTAAAAATTGTTATATACATAGGGTTGTTTGTCTGCTTTATGACTATTGTTACAAATGGCAGCTTTTCTGATATTTCAGGAATAGGCAATGAGTTCTATAAGCTTGGATGTATATCAGGGATTTTGTCAGGTACTATACTGGTGATAGACATGGTAAGAACTATTGGAGGCAGAAATGAATATTTCCATACAGTCTAAGGGCGGAACACCCATTTATGAGCAGATTGCCACGCAGATAAAGGAGGCAATACTTGCCGGAAAATTGAATAAGGATGATGCGCTTCCATCGATAAGGGCGCTTTCAGCGGATATTAAGGTCAGCGTCATTACCACGAAAAAGGCATATGAGGAGCTGGAAAAGGAGAAAATGATATATTCGGTGCCTGGAAAGGGCTTTTTCGTGGACGATCCGGATATGGGATATCTCGAGGAAAAACGTACTTTAAGTGTGGAGGAGGAGCTTGCCGCGGTTATAGAAAAGGCAAAGGCGGCAGAGCTTGATGAAGCAGAGTTTATTGATATGGTGAGGATACTTTGGGAGGAGGAAACATGCTAGAGGTTCAAAATTTATCTTACAGTACGAAAACCTTTTCTATGGAAAATGTCAGCTTTTCACTGGATGACGGATATCTCATGACACTTTTGGGAAGAAATGGCGCAGGAAAAACTACGCTTTTTGATTTAGTGTACGGACATATTGAACCACTGAGTGGAAAGGTATTATGGAATGATATTGATGTCACCGGAATGAAAGCAATTGACATTCTGTATCATGATGAGGTGGCATATGTCGGTGGAAGAAGCTGGTGTATAGGCGGGATTAGGGCTGACGAAAATATCAGGCTGTTAAGCTGTCTTTACAGCAGATGGAATCAGAAGCATTTTGATGAAATGCTTGAAATGATGGAGTTCACCAAGGAAGAATATACGACAAAATTTGAGGAGCTTTCAACAGGAAAACAGATGCAGCTCCAACTGGCATTTGCTCTGGCAAGGCACCCAAAGCTTCTGCTTTTGGATGAGCCTATGGCAAATCTGGACCCGGTCGTAAAAACGGACATCTGGGAGCTTTTGATCCGAACAATAGAAAAAGAAAACATAAGCATCATAATCAGCACGCATCTGGTTGAGGAGGTCAATGACATAACTGACTATATCGGATTGCTTGATAATGGCAGGCTTGTTAAATTCGGGGACAGGGAGCAGATATTAAATGATGATTTAGGAAATAAAAATAAGAATCTCAGGGAATTACTGGAGGAAGAAAATGGATAAAGCGGAAGAAATTTTTGCAGAGGGCATAGAAGATAGAAATGTGAAAACAATAAGGCAGGCGAGAGTACTTTTTGTAATATGTCTTATGGCAGGCATGTTCATCATATTTGAAAGTGATGACATCTTTAAGTGGGCTGCAGTGTTGGCTGTTTATTTTTTTACAGATTCGTTTTATAAGAAATATCTGAGAGTGGAAGCAAATTTGGCTGATGATATGACCGGCAATGATATTTATCAGTTTATAGGGCAGCACGCACTTTCGGTGGATTGCTATTTCGGGATTATTTCAAAAAAAATACGCAAATACAGGATAATTTTTTTGGCAGAGTATTTTTTGTGTGCCATATTCTCAGATTCAAAGGGGTATGGGCTGATTATTGCCGTGTTGAGCGTTGTCGTAACGTATGCCACCGCATGGATAAAAAAGAAATATTTTATCTGCCGCCTGGTGGGAAAGCTAAAGCCTGTTGAAATGATATTAACTTTCACAGATAGTTTTTTAAACATATTTAAATTTCTTCTTATACTGTTGGTCAGCTTTTTGTTTTGCGTGGTGTTTCTGGGAGTAGCAGAGGGCGCAGTGGAACGTGAAATGGTAAGTGGGCAGATACTTGAACGTTTTATAGGAATACCGGCCTTTTTTGTAATGGTTGTAGCAGGCTTGATTGTACCATTGGCAGGGTATGGTTTTTTTAAACCATCAGCCATATTAAATGCAGCCCTAAAAACTGCCATGGTCATAGGAATAGCGGGATTTATCTGTATACTGGCATCGGCAAGACTGTGGTATTATGAAATAAACTATACAACGCAGAAAATAACATTGGTTCATTTTAAGGAAAAACAGTATGATTTTTCAGATGTAGAAAGGTACATATGGAAAAGCGGTGATGATGATGAGAGTGAAAAAACGCTTGTTTTGTATCTGAAGGATGAAACAGTGCTGGATTTATGCGATGATGGTGCATTTAGCAGTGAGCAGGGCGATTTTGAGAAAGCGCAAAGGCAGGCGTGGCCGCAATCATGATAGACTGTATATATGGACAATAGAAAATTTTATAGATATAATATGATTTAAGGGATCCTGAATTGGCATAATGTACAATAGCCATAGGTTGATAGCATAGTAGGCAGACCCTGGGGAGCTGTAATCCATAAAACTTTTAAAACAGCTCCTAAAATTCAGCCCAAAAGCCGGAAAAATAGCGGGAAAAAGTAGCTGAAATCACTATAAATCACAAAACAGCTCCAAAAAATTAAAGGGAGAAAAACAATGAGCTTAATAAAAGGTATACATCACGTATCAATGAAGTGCAGCAGCATAGAGGAATATGAAAAGACAATAGATTTCTACAAAAACATTCTGGGAATCCCGGTCACAAGGGAATGGCAGGCAGGAATAATGCTTGATACCGGAAACGGAATTGTTGAGATTTTTAATGATGGAGATGATGCACCGGGCAAAGGTGTGATTCGTCATTTCGCATTCGCAACAGATGATGTGGATGCGTGTGTAGAGGCTGTAAAAGCAGCAGGATACGAGGTATTTATTGAGCCGAAGGATATAGAAATCGCATCAACACCGGTATTTCCGGCGCGCATAGCATTCTGCAAAGGACCGCTTGGCGAGGAAATCGAGCTGTTTGAGGAAAAGTGATAGGACGTATTAATGGTTTTACAGGGGTATTATGCTATGGGAAAAACTCCAATTAAGCACACGCTTGCAGGCTATATTATTAAAAAAACAGACACCGAAGGATACCGGTCAGGAAAACTAACCGGAGAAAAACATTTGAACAAAATAACAGAAATGATGGAATTTGTTGGTGGACGCCGGAAACTAATCGATCAGGCAAGGTTCATAGAGAATAATACACAAGCAGGCCACGATGGGAAGATAAGAATTAATTGGATTCAGGTCAACAGCGATATTAAAAAAATTGATTGTGATGTCAGCAGCATACCGGAGCTGTGTCGGCTTGAGGGTGTTGAGGATTCAAGAGCAAAACAGCTAAGATTGATAGAGTCTGTAAAGCAGTGGAAATCAGAGGTTGGTGACTGCGATTGGATATGCAGATATTATGATGATATTTTGGGGCGTCTGGAAGCCGGAAAGAGTGTCACAGAGGCTGAGGAGGATATGCGTTTTAAGTGTATCAATTCTATAACAAGAATAAAGGAGCCTGTGTGGGAGCGTGTTTTTAGTGCAAAGGTTTTTAATGATTCAAAGAAATTTGAAAAATGCTATCGACAAAAGATGGTATCAATTCTGACTAAATATTCTCCATATTATGAGAAGGATATGGAGGATTATGATACAGAGGGAGAGGAAGATGATGCCAAAGAGGATAAAAAGAAGTCGGGGCTTGAAATTTTGAAGATGCATGGTATTATGTCATATGCACAGACAATGGAATGGAAGGGACCATTGTCATATAGAATTGATGATACATGTGTTATTGATACGTCAAAGCAGATTTATGGAACCATTATTAATACGCAGACACTTGAGCATGCAAGTCCGGTTTCGCTTGCAGGATGCAAAAGAATTATGACCATAGAAAATAAGGCTAACTATGAAAGTATGCAATATGATGAGAATACCTTGTATATTTTTTGTCATGGTTATTTTACTCCTAAGGAAGTGTATTTTCTAAAGAAATTAAGCCTTATTGTATCTAAGGAATGTGAGTTCCTCCATTGGGGAGATATGGATTTTGGAGGGATAAGCATATTCTTGTTTATTAAGGATAGAATTTTTGAAAAACTAATGCCTTATAGAATGGGGGTAGCGGATTTTGAGGAAGCATTAAAAAAAGACGCTGGAATACCACTTAAGGCTTCAACCAGGGAAAAACTGGAAAAAAAGGACGCAGGATTGCTTGCAGAATTAAAAGAAGCAATTCTTGAATCGGATAAAACAATAGAGCAGGAAAGGCTCTTATGAGGCTGGTTCGGAAAACTCTGAATACACATATATATTTGACAAATTATTAGAATGTGATTCATTCGCACAGCATACCTCCTTCGTGCATACAATAGCATGAAGGAGGTATGTTTGTATTATGAATCCATTTAAAATGAGGCCGGAGAGAACCGGCGATTTATTTGTTGACTGGGAGAAATTCTGGGTAAAACCATATAACAAAAATGAGGTAAATCCGTATACAAGGACGAGAATCATATTGATGAATGGTACAGAATTTGAAAACGTGTGGTTTTCACATCAGTTTTCAAGAAGCGTAGGCGATGATGAGCTTAGACGAAAGCTTGCATACATCAGGAAAAGTGAGCAACAGCAGCAGAAAATACTAACACATTTAAAGCCGGCAGATGAGTCGGCATTGGAGCACACCATAGGCTACGAGCAGCTTGCGGTTGACCTGACTGCTCATCTTGCAAAACGAGTAAATGACAAAAATATTAAGTCTGCGCTCGATTTTGCCTTGCTCGAGGACTTTGATCATTTGTACCGCTATGCAGATTATCTTGATTTTACCACAGGTGAGCACGCAGAGAAGCTTGTCGGAGGCTATACGGAAATCACACCGGGCAGACCGACTATTTCACACCACAGGCATCCATATGATTCAATACGATATCCGATGACGGATAAATGCCCTGCGACAATGGATGTGCTGGCTGCAAACGTAATCACAGCAGCAGAACAGCAGACTATGAACTACTATATGAACACAGCGGCACTTTGGCCTGATGAGATGGGACGTAGACTATATCAGGAAATCGGAATGGTCGAGGAACAGCATGTCACACAGTATGGCAGCTTGTTGAAGCCATGCATGAGCCGCCTTGAAAATCTCCTTGTGCATCAGTATGTCGAGTGCTGGCTGTATTGGAGCTGTTATGAAACGGAGACGGATACAAGAATACGTGGCATATGGCAGTTTATGTTTGAACAGGAGCTTAAGCATCTGCATATTGCACTTGAGTTGCTAAGGCAGTACGAGAAAAAGGATTGGCAGGAGGTCATCCCTGACGCTGAGTTCCCGGCTCCTCTTGTGCTGGAGAGCAATATTGAGTATGTCAGGTGTGTGCTTGGCAGTACGGTAAACGACACAGCATGTCGTGAAAGGTATGTGGATGTAAGAACCAATGCTCCTGAAACATTTATCAGATATCAGCGCCTGGTCAATGACCCGGTAAGAAATGTAATGAGCCATACCTTTATTGAGGATTATATCCGCAAAAACGGGGAGGATTATCGCTTTGAGGTGGCGCCAAATCCGGTGCCGGAGCTTCGTGACCGTACAAAGGATAATATATGTGTGGGAAGACAGCCTCTTTGCAGGAATCGGTATTAGAAGCCATTTTATATGCCATCTGTGGCATGTGATACCCGGCCCTGACGTTTTGTCAGGGCATTGCTGTGCAAAGAAGTATAACTCGATTGTATCTAAGCCATGGAGTAGCTTGTAATCGTTGCTGGTCACACTGTTAGGTGTGAACAGTAACGAGTAAGGCTCACAGAAGCCGGTTGACGAAATTATATAGGTGTATTAAACTGTAATCGGGTTAGAGAAGACTAATTACTTGCAGCTGTTTTACATTAAGTGGTTTTGAATATTCAGT
>ERZ779922.2233-NODE-2233-length-11717-cov-4.173984_pt1 | contig 11717 bp, 10 predicted proteins | sample MGYA00511544_ERZ779922 | MGnify/ENA primary metagenome ERZ779922 (study PRJEB29588, sample SAMEA2154516) | human gut metagenome | biome: human gut; feature: human-associated habitat; material: faeces | place: Denmark | collected 2008/2010 ... | reverse complement strand
TGAAAAGGACAGCTATCGGAACCCCGACATCATCCCCCAGCGCGCTGCTTGGAACGTCCACTTCAAGAAGCCAACCGCCAGCTATACTAACCTGTTCGCCCAACTGGAAGCCGCTGGTACGATTTCAACGCGCGGCCTGAAACCGGATGCCACCCACTACTGCGAACTGATTTTTGATGTCAACTCGGCCTATTTTGACAACCATGGAGGCTACGAGTTCGCTAAGCAGTTCTATGAGGACGCCTACAAAGCTGCTATCCAAATCGTGGGCGGTGAGCAGTATATCCTCTCGGCTGTCATGCACGCCGATGAGATCAACCGTGCCATGACCGAAGCATTAGGCCGTGAAGTCTACCACTATCATCTCCATGTGGTCTACATTCCGGTGGTGGAGAAAGAAGTCCGCTGGACAAAGCGCTGCAAGGACCCGGCCCTGGTGGGAACCGTTAAGGAGCGGATTCACCAGGTCAGTATGAGTAAGAAGTGGGCTTCCCAGCCGGCAATCGGAGAGGATGGACAGCCACTGCTCACCAAGTCTGGCAAGCCTGTTCTGAAAAAGTCCTATTCCGTTCTACAGGACGATTTTTTCAATGCCATGCGCAGTGCCGGATACACAGACCTGGAGCGTGGCGAACGTGGCAGCTCTGAGGAACATCTGACTGTGACCCAATTCAAGGTAGAGCGGGAGCAGGAGCGCCTGGAGGGACTGACGGAACAAACTGCTCAGAAAGCCCAGGAGGCCGCTGTCCTGGGAAAGAAAATCGAACGCTACCAAAAGCAGCAGGTGGCCATTCAGAAAGTAGATGCAATCGAAGCCAAACCCGTTCCCCTGTCCTCTACGAAGGTGATCCTGGAACGCAAGGAGTATGATGCACTAAAGGCAACAGTGAAAAAATACATTACCCAGGAGAAGCGGGAGGGCGTTCTTCAAAAAGCGCTGGATACAGCAAAGAGCCTGATTAACGAGCTGAAGGCGGAGATTGCTTCCCTGCGAGAAGAATTGTCCTACTATCGCTCTCCCAAATTCCAGATGAAGCTCCACAAAATCGAAAAGGAAAATTTTGATCTCCGGGATAAACTCCGGGTCTATAACGCCATCATTGACCGGCATAATTTGGGGCGGCTTTTCGGAAAAAACCGGGACATGGGCCGCTCCAGGGACGAAGCACGGTAAATCCCGTGTAGACCCAGGAAAAACGGAAACAAACGGATGGGCTGGCCCGAATCAAACAGCATATCGTTCAGGCACTTTCCGTCCGATAAACAGCAATTATTTCTGGATGTACAGCCGGGAAAAATTTACAGATTCAGGAGGTACTTATGAAAACAGGGCTTACCAAGAAGCAAAAGCGAACCAGCATTTATTTCACAGAAGCAGACGACTTTGTGGAAATCTGCACCTACAATACAGGCTTCAAAAAGCGGCTGTCGGAATTTGCCATCAAATATCCCACAGAATGCCGTCAACTGGACGATGACGGGAACGGCTGCAAAACCTTTGCCGTCAAAAAAGGCCGTTTTGGTATCCGCTTGACGGCCCCTTACAGTGAAAAGAGACGGCAAGCTGCCAGCGAGCTGGCGAAGAAGAACACACAGAACTTGAGGAGGACAACGAAATGAAATTTCTATCTTGTAAATTCAATATTCCTGGAAGCAGAGTTTTTGCTGTGACATATTCATCTACGAATAAGGGAGTTAGGAAAATGCAATATATGTAATCTCGTCTGCGACAACAGGTCAATCAAACAGGCAAAGGCATTCTGCATAGTCCACCCGGCTTTTGAGGTGATCTGTGCTGCATTTACTATTGTTAAACAGCTGTTAAGAGCGGATTGCTCAGCCATAAAGATGCTAGCAAAGAAAAGTTACTACTTAACTAAAAAATATCTTGACAAACGTACGGAGCGGTGATATAGTATCCTCGCAAGGAGGAATTGTGATGAATTCTACCGAAAAGTGTCTTGGCGATGTAGCGGAGATCATGGCTGGTTTGACCGGTTTTGCGGATAAGGGCAAGTACAGGTATAGCGTGGTTCAGCCTAACAGCTTTACGGATACAGGCCTGATGAACGAAGTGGATGTGCAGTGGCGAAGTGATGAACTTACGGACAAACAGTTGCTGTCTGTAGGCGACATTCTGGTTAAACGTCTAAACCCCTCGTTTGTGCATGTGGTTGCGTTAGAATCTGCAGGCATGGTGGCATCGCAAAACATTCTTGTTGTTAGGCCCGGTGCTGAGATCGATCCTGACTATCTGGGCTATCTGCTGGAACAGAAAGATATCCTTGGACAGGTGGAGCATTTGACCGGTAGCACGGCAGCAATCAAAGCTGTGTCGGTCAAAAAATTGGCAGGCATCACAATTCCGGTTATCCCTTTGATAGAACAGCGCAAGGTTGGTGCCATCTGGAAACTCAGCCGAAAGCGCAAGCAGCTTCTGAATGAATACATGGCCGAAAATGACAGATTGGTGTCGTTGCTGGCTTCCCAAATAATAAACGGTGGAGGAAATAGAAGATGAACAAGACTACTTCTCAGGATATTAAGGCGACGCTGTGGAAAGCGGCCGGAACCTTCCGCGGTACAATTGATGCCGCAAACTACAAGGACTTCGTCCTGTCCATGCTGTTCCTGAAATATCTGGATGACACCTACAAGGAGTTCCTCAGAGATCTGGAGGAACGGTACAAGGGCAACCAAGTCCGCATTGAACGGGCCAAAAAGAATCTGCCATTCGTCCTGGGGGAGAAGGAACGATTTGATTATCTTTACGAGAACCGATTTGATCCCAAAATCGGTGAAATGATCAATACTGCCCTGCAAGGCATTCAGGACAGCAACACCGAACTGCGTGGTGTATTCCGCAGCATCAATTTCAACAGCGAATCCATGCTGGGCAATCCTCAGCAGAAGGTAACCAAGCTGCGTACGCTTCTGGAGGATTTTAAGCCTTTGTGCCTGGAGCCTTCCCAGATTGAAGTTGGCCCCGGCGAAGATCCTGCGTATGTGATCGGTGATGCCTATGAATACATGGTCGGCGAATTTGCCGCTGAAGCCGGAAAAAAAGCGGGCAGTTTCTTTACTCCGAGCATGGTTTCTGAACTGATGGGTAAATTGACCGCTCCCAGGGCCGGTGACTCTATTTACGATCCCACCTGCGGCTCTGCTTCGCTGCTGATCCGCACTGCTCGTCAGGCTGGTAATCCGGATCAAGTCGCGATCTATGGCCAGGAAATGAATGGTTCCTCCTGGTCCATGGCCAGAATGAATCTCTTCATCCATGGAATCCACGTCAACCCCAATGACATTGCCTGGGGTGACACACTGGCCAATCCCCAGCATTTGGATTCCGATGGTAATCTGAAGCAGTTCGATGTGATTGTTGCCAATATGCCATTCTCCTTGGACAAGTGGGCAGAGGGCTTCAACCCTGGCGGTCAGGAGGATGGCGGCAGCGATAAGGGTAAGAAGTTCAAGATGACCGCCAACCTGGACCGGTTCCATCGTTTCGACTGGGGTGTACCTCCTGCGAGTAAGGGCGACTGGGCATTCCTGCTGCACATGCTCCATTCGCTGCGGAGCAATGGCCGCATGGCTGCTGTTGTTCCTCATGGTGTTCTGTTTAGAGGCTCTGCGGAAGGCCGTATCCGCCAGACTGTCATTGAGAAAAATCTGCTGGATGCTGTTATCGGTTTGCCCGCCAATCTGTTCTATGGCACTTCTATCCCGGCATGTATTCTGGTGTTTAAGAAAAATCGTGCCACCAGCGATGTCCTTTTCATTGATGCTTCCGGCAAGGATGCGGAAGGAAAGCTGAGATACCGCAAGGACAAGAACCAGAACAAACTGGATCAGTGCCATATCGACGATATCTTCCGTGCCTATACAGATCGGGTGGATGTGGAGCGGTTTGCTCACGTGGCTTCCTTTGAAGAAATTAAGGCCAATGAGTTCAACCTAAACATCCCCCGCTACGTAGACACCTTCGAGGAAGAGGAACTCATCGACATTGAAGAAGTGCAAGGAAACATCGAGCGCATCAGGGGTGAGATTGCTGCCGTAGAAGCCCAGATGGCGCAGTATCTGAAGGAGCTTGGTTTATGAGCGAACTTGTAAAATACAGTGAGCAAACCTTTGAGAGCATTAAGCACGTCAACGAATATGGCGAAGAATACTGGCTGGCTCGTGAACTCCAGCCGGTCCTGGAATATGCCCAGTGGCGCCGTTTCTCGGATGCCATCGAGCGTGCCAAGCTTGCTTGTAAGAACAGCGGCTTCACAGTTGAGGACCATTTTGCCGATGTCGGCAAAATGGTTGACATTGGCTCCGGGGCAGAACGTCAGATCGATGATGTTATGCTTTCCCGGTATGCCTGCTATCTGATTGTGATGAATGGCGATCCCCGGAAGGAGGTTATCGCCATTGGTCAGTCCTATTTTGCGGTAAAGACCCGTCAGCAGGAACTGATTGATAACTATGAGCAAATGTCGGAGGATCAGAAACGTCTGGCAATCCGCAATGAGATGATCGCACATAATAAGTCGCTGGCAGAGGCTGCGCAGATGGCGGGTATCGCCGATCAGAGGGAGTACGCAATTTTCCAGAACAAAGGTTATCAGGGCTTGTATGGCGGCCTTGGTGCTAAGGAGATCCACGCCCGGAAGGGGTTGAAGAAGAGCCAGAAGATTCTGGATCACATGGGCAGCACCGAACTGGCCGCCAATCTCTTCCGTGCGACCCAGACTGACGAGAAGCTGCGCCGGGAGAACATCCAGGGGAAGCAGGCAGCGTATGATACCCACTACCAGGTTGGTAAGAAGGTTCGCCAGACCATCCAGGAACTGGGCGGAACGATGCCGGAAGATTTGCCGACACCTCAGAAAAGTATTGCTCAGATCGAGCGAGAGCAAGAAACACGGAAACTGAAGTCCGGCAGCGATAATTAAATTTCCACTTATTTGTGGAGACGGTAGGGGCTTGCATCCGATTCGCACGAACCCATTTAAGAGCAAAGGAGATGATGCCAATGGCACAGTTTGTTAATTCCCAGCTTATCCCCGCAATTACCAAGGCGGCATCATTTGCCGCATACTCTGTTGCACTGCTTACCACCAGCGATGCAAGCTTCGCTACCGCGCTGCACAATTTACAGATAGAGGATTGAGTTATGAAAGAATCAATCAAAAAACGAATAGAGGCAGTTCGCCGTGGCGAGGTGCCGGAGGGGTACTGTAAGGTACACCCATATGTGATTCCATACGACTGGAACGTGGTGAAGCTTGGGAACGTTACAAAGCAAACTTCTCGCTCTAACAAGGACGGACAAGGCCGCCCAGCATATTCAATAAACAATCGGAAGGGTTTTGTGCCCCAGAGTGAGCAGTTCGAAGAGGGCAGCTATGAGGATCTCGATAAAACAGCATATAAGATCGTTCGGAAAGGTGAATTTGCCTACAATCCTGCCAGAGTGAATGTAGGATCAATTGGGCGGCTCAGAGATGCGGAAGAAGTTGCGGTGAGTTCTCTTTATGTTTGCGTCAGAGTAGATGACAAAGTAGATGGGGAATTTTTTAACGCATGGACAAAGTCTCGGGATTTTTATAAAGAGACTGTGCGTAATACAGAAGGCAGCGTGCGTGAATATCTGTTCTATGAGAATTTCGCCAATATGCGCATTCCTATTCCGACAGTTGCTGAGCAGCAAAAGATCGCTGAAATACTGGAAACTTGTGATCGAATGATCGAGCGGAAGCAAAGTAAGATAGACGAGTTGAAAAAATTAAAACAGGTTTGCCTGTTGGAAATGTTTCCCCAGAAAGGCCAAACTATCCCCAAAAGACGCTTCCCCGGTTTTTCTACTCCCTGGGAACAGCGTAAGTTTTCGGATTTGGTTGAAACCCGTAGAGGTTTAACATATAAGCCTACCGATATTAGAGAAAAAGGCGTTAGGGTTTTGCGTTCGTCAAACATTGACGAGGATCGTTTTGTTTTAAAACCCGATGATGTATTTGTTGATGAAAGTGCAATTAACATCGACTTTGCAAAAGAAAACGATATTCTCATTACTGCGGCAAACGGTTCTTCAAGATTAGTAGGAAAACACGCCATAGTCAGCGAAATCTCTGATAAATCCACAGTTCACGGAGGTTTTATGCTACTTGGAACTTCCGATGAGCCATATTTTGCTAACGCCTTTATGAGTTCAGCTTGGTATAAAAGATTCATTGATTTATATGTTTCGGGCGGAAATGGTGCAATCGGAAATCTTAATAAAAGCGATTTGGATGATCAAGATATTTTAGTTCCACAGAAGAAAGAGCAACAAGCAATAGGTCATTTTTTTGAAAATCTCGACCGCCTTATCACCCTTCATCAGCGTGAGTTGGCAGAGGTTGGGAAGTACAAAAAAGCCCTGATGCAGCTCTTGCTGACAGGACTTGTGCGCGTGAACGCTTAATGGGAAAAGCCGGTGTGGCGGCAACTGCACCGGCCCCCTGAAATATAGGCGAATACTATGAAAGGCGGTGATGCCTATGAGGTGGCAAAAAAGAGTGCTTAAGTAGCGGCAACAACTTAAGCACTCAACATAAGCAGACGACAAATCACACTTACGTGCTTATATTAGCACGCCGCGTTGACGCAGTCAACAGAAAGGTTACTTATGGCAAGTTTGAATATGAACGGCCCTTATCTCTTTAACAAGGATAAGGTTGACGAAGTGGTGACACGAACAAGCGCTGGAAACTATGCACTTGGATATGTAAACGATGAAAATGCCTTCATCGTGCAGTACGTCGGCAGAGCGGATATCGATGTGAACACTCGCTTGAAACAGCATGTTGGAGAGCCGTACAAGCGTTTTAAATTCAGTTATGCATCTTCTCCAAAAGCGGCATTTGAAAAAGAATGCCGAAACTACCATGATTTCGGCGAAAGCAAAAAGCTTAAGAACAAAATTCATCCGGATCGCCCCCAAAACAGCAGTTGGAAATGTCCCTGCTGCACCATCTTTGATTGAGGGGTGACGGTATGCCAAGAAAAGAACATCATATCGTCCCCAATCCCGACGGCGGTTGGGATGTGAAGCGTGAAAACGCAAAGCGCAGCAGTGGTCATTATGAGACCAAGAAAGAGGCCATGGATGCCGGGCGAAGAATGAGCATCAATCAGGGTACCGAGTTGATTCCCCATCGCAAGGATGGAACAATTCAAAATCCTGATAGCCATGGCAACGACCCCTGTCCGCCGAGGGACAAGAAATAATCACTACCAGGCCAGCAGGGTCTTATGCCCTGCTGTGCCTCTTTATCATATAGGTCGGAGGTATTCACTATGCCGAGTCATCAGATTTTTAATGAGCGCCCGGAATCCCAGGATAGGGCGTTGCGGGAATTGCAAGCCATGGGCTATCAATATATTCCCAGAGCAGAGGCCGAGCAGAAGCGCGGCCATTTGTCGCATGTACTGTTCCCGGATGTGATGCGGGAGTTTTTGGCTTCTCAGTCCTTTGTTTACCGAGGAAAGCAGACTCCATTCCCCGATGATGCCATCGGCGAAGCAATCCGTGAACTGGATGCGCCCCTGGAGCGTGGCCTGATGTTCTCCAGCAAGGCGATCTATGATCGGCTGATTTACGGCAAAAGCTGTGATGTCCATCTGTATGACGGCAATACCCAGTCCTTCGACATTTCCTATATTGACTGGGAACGCCCCGACAACAATATCTGGCAGGTTACGGATGAATTTTCCGTAGAACGCACCAACGGCAAATATGCCCGACCTGACATTGTCCTGTTGGTCAACGGCATCCCTCTGGTTGTGATCGAATGTAAAAAATCCAGCGTGGATGTGGAAGATGGTGTGAAGCAGAACGTCCGCAACTGGCAGCCTGACTACATCCCCCAACTGTTTAAGTTCACGCAGCTGGCTATTGCTTTGAATCCGGAATCTGTCAAGTATGGTACTGCCGGAACCAGGCAGGAGTTTTACTGCAAGTGGCATGAAGAGGATGTGCAGTGGCAGGAAGAGGCCGCAAAGCGCTATGTGGACGATGGCCACATTACCGAGCAAGACAAGGTGATCGTATCCATGCTGTCCAAGAAGCGTCTGCTGAACATGATTCGTTTCTTTATTCTGTATGATAGCGGCATTAAGAAGGTTGCCCGCTATCAACAGTTCTTTGGCGTTGAAAATACGATGCGCCGCATCCACGGTGAAGATGGATGCACCAGCCGTGGCGGCGTTATTTGGCATACACAGGGTAGCGGCAAATCCCTGACAATGGTCATGCTCGTGAAGCGTATTATTGCAGACAGAACCATTGTAAACCCGAGATTCGTTCTGGTCTGTGACCGACTGAATCTGATTAAACAATTGCGGGATAACTTTGTCCATACCGGCATGGACCCGGTGGAAGCAACTACCGGGCGTGGTCTGGTTTCTCTGTTAAAAGATGGCAGCAACACGCTGATCGCCACAACAATTAACAAATTTGAATCTGCAGCAAAATCCAGGACCAAGGTCAGGGACGAGAACATTTTTCTTCTGATCGACGAAAGTCACCGTTCTCATACCGGCGAATTCCATAACATGATGAATGAGGTGCTTCCCAATGCATTCAAAATCGGCTTTACAGGAACTCCTCTGCTCCGGAAAGATAAGAGTAACACATATCTGAAGTTCGGCAAACAGATTGGCCATTCCTATCGTTTTGAAGATGGTATTCGTGATGGTGTCATCGTTCCGCTGGTTTACGATGGGCGTGTCATTCCCCAGAAAGTGACCAGTGACAAAATTGACGATTATCTGAAGAGCATCCTCGCTCCACTGACTGAGCCTCAAAAAGAGGATATGCGCAAAAAGTGGAGTTCCTTTATGCATCTGGCGCAGACAGAACAGCGTTTGTCCATGATTGCCTTTGATATCCATGAGCATTTTCTTCATTACTGCAAACCACGCGGATTCAAGGCGATGGCAGCGGTTTCCACTCGTGCCCTTGCGGTTCAGCTTGAGCGTGCGATCAACGGTCTGGGTGGTGTAAAAGCGGCTGCACTGATCTGCGATGATTCTGTTTCCACCGAGGGTGATGAAGGCACCATCGGTAAAAATGACAAAGCAATTATCCGGGATTTTTTCAAAAAGGAAGTCGAACCCAGGTTCGGAGCCAAGTATGATGATTACGAAGAGTATGTGAAGAACAATATCATCGGCGGCGAAGATGTTGATATTGTAATTGTTCAGAGTATGCTGCTGACCGGCTTTGACGCACCGTCCCTGGGGGTGCTGTATGTGGACAAGCCTATGAAAGAGCATTCTCTGTTGCAGGCTATTGCTCGTGTAAATCGTATTGCTGCGGGTAAAGATTTTGGCCTGATCGTTGACTATTGGGGGTTGTTTGGCAACCTGAATAATGCGATGGAAATGTACAGTGACGATCAGTCTGGTTTGTCCGGATACGATTCTGCTGATATTGCGGACTCCATTACAACAGCAGCAGAGGAACAGGAGAAGCTGAAGCAAACGCACAAGGCACTGTGGGATTTCTTTGGCAACGCATCTTTTGACCAGGATAACCCCAGAGCCTGGGTAGCTTTCTTTGAGAAAGAAGAAGCAGCAGAAAGTGAGGCACTCAGGAAAGAGTTCTATGAAAAGCTGGCTGCGTTCTCCAAGATGATGACAATGGCTGTGGGCAACTATTCCCTGTACCAGAGCATCAGTTTTGAGCAGATGCAGAAATACAAGGCAGATCTGCTGTTCTTCCAGAAACTGCGTTCTTCGCTGATGATGGTATATGCAGAAAAAGTGGATTTCAGCAAATACGAAGATGGTATCAGAAGTCTGCTGAATACATTTGTTACTTCTGAACCCGTTGAAATTGTTGTGGAGCCGGTTGCCATCCATGACAAAGTTGCCATGGAAAAGCAGTTGGAAGAAGTGGAAGGCCAGAAAGCGAAGGCTGCATACATCCAAACCCGTATCGTTTCTGAGTTGGAATCCAGAAGATATGAGGATCCGATGATGTTTAAGAAGTTCTCTGAAAGAATCCGGGATACAATCGCAGAATACAGAAAATCCAGAGACGAAAATGTGTATCTGGCCAGTATGAAGAAAATGGCCGACGATTTGCGACAGGGCTTTACTGGACACTCCTACCCGTCCGCAATTATGAATGACAGCGATGCAAAGGCTTTTTATGGTGTTGTGTCAGATACATTAAAACAGCATGGTGGAGATGACCTGGAATTCGATGATGCAGTCGGCAAACTGGCGTTGGATACGAAACAGGCCGTGCAGTCACTGGCTCGTGTGGACTGGAGAACAAGTACACCAATCCACAAGAAAATGAACCAGGCTGTCGAGGATTTGCTGTGGGACTTCTGTGACGAGTATGGTATTGATTTGCCAATCGATAAGATGGACCTTCTGATTGAAAGTACCATTAAGACGGCAATGAGCAGGTATTGATATGGAGTACTCGGTAACAGTAAAAGGAACGGAACTCCCTGTGGCGGTTTCTTTGAAGAAAATGAAGCAGGTGCGGCTGAAAGTGTTTCCCTCTGGGGAAATAAAACTATCTGCACCGATCGGGACACCAGAGTCCTGGATTAAGGAGCATCTTCGCAGTAAAACACCTTGGATTGAAGAAAAATTGGAACTTTTTATTCAAACAAAAGCAGTCGAAAAAGAGGAACACTTTATTTCTGGAGCGTCCACTCGTATTCTGGGTAGGCAGCTGACAATCCAGGTGCATGAGGCTAAACGTAAGCAGATCCTTCGTGAAGATAGTGTGCTTCATATCTATACCACAGAAACAGAACAGTCCCAGATCGATAAGCAGGTCAATAACTGGTGGCAGCAGACAGCCAAACGGTATTATCAGGATATCGCGGATCAGCTCTACCCGATCATCGAAAAACACGGTATTGAAAGGCCCTCTGTATGTGTGAAGAAAATGAGTACGTTGTGGGGTAGCTGCAGCAGAAAGAATCAGAAAGTGAATCTGAATTATTATCTGTATAAAGCAAGTGTTCCCTGTGTGGAGTATGTAATTTTGCATGAATTGACACATTTTCTGTATCCATATCACAACAAGGATTTTTACGATTTCATAACGATCCACATGCCAGACTGGCAGGAACGGAAGAAGCAGCTTGATTACGAATTTGTACTTGGTATTTGAGATGCCTTAAGGGAGATAAAAGGGACGAACTTTGGTAGTGTTGTTTCGTCCCACAACATGACGCTGAACAGCTTTGTGGAAAACTCCATCACCCAGGCCGTTCATGCAGGAGCATGAGAAAATGGTGTAAGGACTGTTTCATGGAAGCGTTTTTACAGCGTTCAAAAAGGGTGTATGAGACGTATTATAGCCTCATCCTATTTACCAAATTGGAAAAACTATGAATTTTGGTAAATATCCCTTGCGCATTCTACGGATAACTGGTATAATACAGATACGAAAAACTACGTTTTTCACTGGTTGATAGCATCCTTTGATAGCTTTTTGATAGCAAAAACTCAAAGAATACACAGGATATGGATAATGCGAATCAAACTAGGTCAAATGAAATCAAATCGTCCAAACAAAAATGTTTAGAAATGAGATTCATTTGGCGAGCCGCAGTCATGACGTAACACTTGGTGTAAACCACCCTTTATAAATTACATCATGGTTTGCGATACTGGCACTTTCGCCTTGCAGGTCATCGTCCTTTGAC
>ERZ779922.2231-NODE-2231-length-11738-cov-238.957288_pt1 | contig 11738 bp, 7 predicted proteins | sample MGYA00511544_ERZ779922 | MGnify/ENA primary metagenome ERZ779922 (study PRJEB29588, sample SAMEA2154516) | human gut metagenome | biome: human gut; feature: human-associated habitat; material: faeces | place: Denmark | collected 2008/2010 ... | reverse complement strand
AAATATCGGAGATTACCAACTTTTTTAGGCACTATTTCTTATCCCGAACTGAGGTCCTCATAACTCTCTCATTCTAAGATATCTGCAAAAACTTATCGGTTTTTTATATAAAAAAAGTCGCGGAACTATAGAAGGTGAGATCACCTCGGCAACTACAGTTCCAACGACCAGTCTAGTTTAATTTATTGGTTCCCGCATACTATTTGTATAGTAAATGATAATTATTTTATTACCTATTTCATTGATATTTGGGGGCATTTAAATTTTGAAACGATATGCGCCCCGATACAGATATATGAACTAAACTTTTCTTAAACTTACTACTGACTCAAGTTTCGCATGTAAGCTCCATACGCCCTGAAAGGGCAGAAGCCCCTAGCCCAGGGCATCGCCCTGGGTTATTACGGACGCAAACCTGTCGCCCTGTAAGGGCAAAAGCTTTAAAACTCCAGACAAAACATAAGGCTTTTGCCCTTACAGGGCGTCTTGCTGATTGCTATTATACCCAGGGCGATGCCCTGGGCTAGGAGCTTTTGGGCCTTCAGCCCGTTCTTGAACCACATGCGAAAGTTCAGTTACTGATAGGTGAATTCAAACTTCTTGGCCTTTCCTTGGTTGAAGTTATCAGCCTTCAGCCAGAAGTATCCCTTGTCACCTTTTTGGGCATTCTTGCGTACATTCCTCAACTTAAAGGTATATGTATAGGTTCTGTCTCCCTCCTCCAGAAGAGTTCCTGAATTCCTCCTGATTACTTCAGCCTTATAGGTAAACCAGCTGCCTGTTTTGCAGTCGCCTTCCGTTTCGGCTTCAGTATTACCTATTTCTACCTTCCAGTCCTTTGGATTGATATCATTGGATGCGATTTTGAAATTCACTGGCAGCAGTCCGTCAGGGTAATCCTCAGGAATGGTGATGGTGAAATCTCCTTCGCTGTTCAATGTTGCACTTATATTATTGGCATTTTTGAAGTCATAATTAGCCTCACTCACACTATAGAGATGGATGTTTCTGTTGAGTCCATGCTTCTTGTCGGTGAGGTAGATGATGCCTTCTCGCCAGGTCTTGTCTATCTTGTCCAGCCAATAGGTGATGGTACCGGTACCGGTCTTTGATGCTTCGTCATAAGTATAGTCGGTAACCTTTGGGGCAGCTGCAGTTCCGAATGACAGGTTCTCAGTCCATAAAGCCACGAATTCCGTAGTATCCTTGTTGGCTGCATCATCGCCCTTATAAGTGAACTTTACCGTCTGCTCAGTATTTTCACCTGTATTTACAGTCTTATAAGTACCTCCGACGATAGCCAGTTCGTAATTTCCATCAGTAACGCCCGGTACAATCTGTTCTACTCTAATCCAAGGGTTGTTTGCCGGTGCACTTTTCAATGCTACCTCAGAATTAGAATTGCCATAGCTCTTATCCAGCTTATCAATGATGATTTTATATTCATAATTACGCTTGATGGCGTATGGCTTATTATTGCTGTCCTGTAAGTTAATCAGGTAATAGAGGCCATCATGCCATAAAATCACTTTAGCAGGATCTGTTGGCAGATTGTGCTCTTCGAAAGCACCTGTCGGGTTGAACATCTGACCAACATCACCTTTCAGTCTTCGGGTGTTGATGGCTGGGGTAACATAATTTACCTTCCATACCCACTCATCATCTCCTGTAGTAGGGTTGAATAACAGACTGTCTCTGTTGAAGGGAGCCAGCGTTCCGTAAGCCACACCATTGATGACTGTCATTTTAAAGTCGTTTATTATACCAGGATTTGCTTTCTTTACCGAATCGCTCCAGTCTGCAGAAATCTTCGCTCTGTCTCTGATGAGATGAATGATATAATCTTTCTTTTTGGTATCTGGTTTCAGATACTCTTTCAGTTCTTCTGGAGAGTCTTTCTTGATATATCCCCAATAGCGTATATAGGCAGCCTGGTTTTCACCATGTTCTGTTTCAAATGTAGTCATGAGCATATTCTCATGCATACCTACCCAATTTGCCTGGTTGCCCCAGTTGATGGTTTGGTATTGGCTTCCAGTGTTGGCAACCAGATGGATACGGGACGTTTGGTTTGGTATGGTTGCATAGAAATTATGTGGTTCTGTGCTTCCATTCGGATGAATGTCTCCATCATCATGAATTGTACCATAATTGTCTCTTGTGAATCCTTTGATTTCTTTAAATTCTGTAACCTTGCCGAAACCTATAAACTGACCTTCATTATCAAAGCAGAAGAGTTTCATGCTGTCTTTCGGAATTCCTTCATTCATGAACACGGTGCTTCGGGTTACCTGTTGTTCGAAGTTGGGGATGGATACATTGAAACTGGCTGTGTAGTAACCTTCTTCGGTTTCGTCTTTAGAAGGTTCGCTGTCGGCTATACTGTCAGAACAGCCTGTCAACATTGCTGTTAACAGGACTGCTATGATTCCGATATATAATTTTATTTCTTTCATGTCATTTACCTTCTTTACTTTTCACCTTGTTTCTCTATCAGTTCTATTTCTCCCGGAGTCAGGTCGTGGACGCAGCGAACGTAGGTACCGTTCTGCGGGTTGTTGCCGTTCCTCTCGGTCTTGTCTCCATCCAGCGTCCAATAGTATTCGCCTCTCAGCAGCTGATTGCTTATAGCCTTATCTTCGTTGCCTAACTTATAGATTCTGTTGATTTCTTCCTTTGTAGGAAGTCGCCAACCATTCAGTTCGAGACTTTCCCCCTTATAAGTTGTAGCCTTTTCCTGATACTTTTTACAGTAATCTCTTGCTGCCTGATTATCCTCGACTTTTGTTTCACCCTTTGCGGTTGATGCAAGGATGTAAGCAGGAGAAACGGTGTTGTCGGCAGACATATTCTCATTGTTGACTACAGGTTTGGCAATGGTGTAATCTGTAGCATACTTGTTGCTGGAGAACTGTATCGTGTACAGATGATTCTTCTCTTCAAAATCATTTGTACCTTCGCTTCTTACATTCATTGAATAGACCGAAGGATACTTTCTTACGGCTATTTCCTGTTTTTTGTCTGCGTTTCTAACTTTGATGTTAAAATAGGAATATTGAATAGTACAGTATGATGGAGCTCCAGCATGTACGTCTATCCATCCTCTATAGCGATTTCCTGTAGACTCTTCGAAATTTGCCTTGATCTGTCCATCCTGTCCGGACTGCTTATTACCATATCTGTCAAAATAATAAGTAGTTGGATTCTCAATGTCACATTCATTAGATGCAAACCAACGCATGGTGTAATCTGTAAAATCATTGCTTTCACCACCTTTTATATCTATGGCAGTAGGAGATACCACCAGATAGCTTGCCCCATCCGCATTGACGTGGGTATCTTCACCTACGGTCCATTTGGTAATCGCCCATTTCAGATAGTCTTCCTCTCCGTTGTAATCAATATCTGTATTGGTATCCAGATACTTGATGACTGCATTGACGGTATAGATATAGTTGCGGTCTAACTTCTTTTCGCCTTGCGGATCACGGACAGGGATAACCAGATGCTTGGTAATGGTTGTTTTTGCATCCGTGTTTTTTTCGAAAGTTACATCTGCAACAAACTGTGGCATATCCTCTTTCCCGTTCCATGTTGTGGAATAGCTGTAAGTTGTTACCTTATAGATATTGTCTTTATCTGCTGTAGCATCATACTCCTGATTATCTTTTATGATATTGGGAGTAGCAGGTTGACCGGCAAAGATAGCTGTATTGGTATTGTAATTGATGAACTTCCACATTACTTTTGTTATTTTGTAATCCTTCACCGTAGAAGAGATGTTCAGCTTGATTTTGGCTGCCGCTCTCACCAGTTTTACCGGAATATCCTGTTCCGGATCTTGGGTGATGGTATACTTACCTTGGCTGCTCATCAGGAATTTCTTGTCGTTTACCATGGTAGCTGGCTTCCAGATGTCATCATCCTGCTGGGTACTGGCAAGGAGTTCTTTCAGATTCTTACCCTTGAGATTTTCCTTTGCATTGGCTACTGCATAGTAAGGATAAGTATTATTCACATCAAGATGGAGTGTCGATTTCCAGTCGCCCGAACCCAGTTCCTTTGCTTTGTTCTCTTCTACAGGGGTGTCGAACTGACGGTCTATTCTGAGTTCGCTGGATGCTGGTCCGAACATCTTAAAGTCAAGAGAAGACAGAGTTTTTTCATGAAGATTCTCTTCTTCCTTCACTCTTGTGGTCTGCAGGTCGTTGACCATGGGAGTCATGCTCAACTGTTGTGTAGCCGAACCGTTTCCCAGTTCGTCTTCAGCTGAGCATCCTGCCATGAGCCATCCTGCCGTAAGAGCCAAGAGGCATTTTGCGAATCTTATGTCTATATATAACTTCTTCATGATGAATGTTATTTTCTGTTGTCTTTATAATACTTGTTCAAAGTGAATATCCTTACCGGCGAATTTGCCCTCCTTACATCCATTATATTTGAAACCTGGATTCAGGACAAACTTATCGTTTGGATATTTCGTCAGGAACACCTGCGCCTTTACATTATGTGGCTTTGCCAGATCCAGTCTGTTCTTTGGCACGACATAGAAGTAGAGTGTCTTCTTCTCACCACTTTGATTGATGATGAAATCCTCTATTTTGTAGGTTTTTCCTACCGGATTCTTGCCATTGTTTTGGTCTGTAATGATTGGATCGTAAACCGGTTCTTCTTCTGGATAGTAGCCATTTTCGTCGCATTCTACGAATCCGAACATCGGGTTGTCTGTCTGGAGAATCCAAGGCTTACCATTGGTATCGATATCCTTGAGCGTAATCATCGGTCCGCGTTTTGGGAAACCGTAATATACCTTGTAGCCCCAGTCTGTCTGATCTCCGCCAGGGATAACCACGTTGGTTGAGGCATCGATGAAATCGAATGTTCCTCCATCCTGCCATTCCTGAATGGTAGGAGTAACGGTGAGCTTGCCCATCTGTCCGTTGAGGAAATAACCATAAACTACCAGTTCTCTGTTTCTGATGGCATTTCCTTCAGGAATATTGAAGGTCACGTGCTTCTCGGTTGTTCCACCATCTAATGAATAGTAGATGGTGCCTCGGATGGCTTTGTTGGTCTCACGGAGATAACAGAGATCATGAGATTTGATTCCTTCCTTATTAAGAGCATCCAGATATTCCTGGGCAGACTGATTACTCGTTTTGATGAAACTCTTAGGATCCTCCACATCCTTGATATCCGTGTTCTCTACACCTGCCAGTTTCAGAGCGGTAGGTACGTAAGTCGTACCTGTGTCGTATTTCTGACTAGTAACGTCCTGGTTGTAACCATCCTCGTTATATGTCGCTTCGTCGGGAAAAACATAGCTGGCAGTAGGAATGGTGTTGCCTTCTACCTCTATTCTTGTTACCTTTACCTGACTGGTGTTGGCATCAGTACCCTTTTTGCGGGCAAAGTAAAAATGGAGTTTCGAAACGGCGCGAACCAGAGGAATCTTGATGCCTTTGTCTTTGGCTCCTTCTTCTGTATCAGCCACATGGGCGTCTACAGAGATTTGAGTGATGGCGCGGGAGATAGGGAGTCCCTTTTCCTTTGAAACCTCTTTTGTTTCTGCAGTACCATCGCTATTGATACCGAAAGGTGAGGTAAAGCTGACTTCTTTCAGATCTTTGCGGGTTACAGAACTGAGGTCTTTGCCTTTTATCTGGTCCGGCATGTTGATGCTCTCAGAGTTTGCCAGGATGTAAAGGTCGATGTTCTTTACTTCTTCTCCGCCAATCTTTCTCAGGAATCGGAGGTTCAGGGTATAGTTACCGTTCTTCACTTCGCTCAGCGTCTCTGCTTTATAAGAGATAGGAGTGGCTTCATCGCCGGTATTTGATTTGAACACCCACACCTTGATGTTGTGGATGTCGTTCTCCTGAGTAGGATTCGCATCAGTCTCATTGTCGGCAAGAGCCTTTCCGCTAGTTTCTCCGGCTCTGGTACTGTTTCCGGTGCCGGTAGAGAAACTGAGGCTCAGATAGGCATTGTCGCTTTGAGCAGTTTCTGTATTTTCATTCTCTGAACAGGATGCCATTGCGCCTACCATGAGCAAAGCAGCGAGTGCCATACACACTGGGCGTGTCATCTTGGTCAGAGTAGATTGATAGCGTTTCATGTTTTCTTTCTTTTACTTATACTTCTTTCTTTTCTTATTTTCCCAGGTCGGCATTCTGAAGATTCAGAACCCAGTTGTTTACCTTGATTCTTGCATCCATGCTGTAGGTAGAACTTGGAGCTGGCACGTAGAATACCAGAGTGTAATGGTCCTGACGGTCCAGATACTGCTGGTCGCTCCAGTCTTTGCCGTAGCGGTCGCTGGCACAGAGTGAGAGGAACCAAGGCAGGGAGTGGTTGAAGATGACTTTGTTGATGCGCTTGTCGGTGATGACGATGCGCTTGTCATCATATTGGCTGGATCCGTCGGCAGCGCGACTCTTGTTGTCATCTTTGGTTTCGAACATACGTGATGATGACAGGTCGTAAACCAGCGCCTTTTCTACGTATTCGCCTTCTACCTCGGTCTTGCCGCTGTGGTTTTCTACCAGTTTCTTCTCATAAGGAAGATAGGTGATAGCCTTTGGCTTTACCTTGTCGCCCTTATAGTCGAGTAGGGCAGCGGAACCTTTGATTTCTACATCGAAGTTTTCGGCTGTGAATCCTTCCTGGTCGGGTTCGAATGGAAGCATCACCACGCGGTATGTCTTGGTACACTTCATCAGACTCAATTTTCCCTGCACATCGTTTTCTCCATCAAAGTTGAGGGTGTCCTGTGCGGTATAGAGGGCGGTGAAGTGCTTGTCGTTAACGGATTCTTCTGCGTTTTTTTTGCCCATTTCCTCTTGCAGGTCGTTGATGGTAGAGATACCTGGGGTAAGTTTAGTAAACCTAAACTCGGTCTCATCATCACCTTCGGCTCTTGTTCCCATTGCGGCAGGCTGCTTGTCACGAGCCAGGCAGACGAAGGTATACTTGCCTGCTTGCAGGTCTGTGATTTCCATCTTATGACCTGTTTCAAACTTGTCAGCCGACTCGGTATAGTTATCTACGAACTTACCGTTCTTGTCGAATACATAAACGTTGAGGTTCTTCACCTCTGCAGAGAAAGCATCAGCCTCTTTCACATTATAAGTATAGTCGAATTTGAGCGACAACTTAGCTGTAGGGCAGCCCGTGATATCATCTTTCATGCATGATGAAAGAGAAGTGAGTGCGATGGCTGAGATGCAAACCAGCTTGCAACATTTGTTGTTGAGGAAATGTGCCATATTCTTTATCTTTTATAATCTTTTACTTTTACTTATTTTATATAGAGAGTGCCGTAGGTAGCGAATATCTTTGCTTCATCAGCTCTCTGTTTCGTTGCCTTCGGCATCGTTATTATCTAAGGATGAAAAGTGCCAGTCTTTCGGGTTGGGGGTATGACGGCACGTCTTTGTATCTCCCGCCTTTTATACATGGGCGGCAATGTTAGTTATCTTTTAAGAATGTTTTCGTTCTTTTCAGAACGAACGTTTGGTTGATAAACTCTCGGAGGAGGATTGCTCCCCCGAGAGTATTGGTATATATATAAGTATTTATATTTTATCTGTCTGGTTTGACGGAATATTACTGCAAGTTAACGTCTTCTGTGTTGAGAACCCAAGGGTTAACAGTAACGGTAACGTTGAGATAGTAGAAATCATTCTCTGTTGGAGTACCATTAGGTACCTGGGCACCTACGTTGAAGATGTTGTTAATATTGAGGCGATAGATGCTGTTACGTTGGATAGCGTTAGCATAACCGATGTAATTGTCCTTGATAACATGCTTGTAGTATGTCTTACCTCCCTTGAATACTTCAATGTTGTAATCATGACGGAACTTTGCCAACGTTGCTTCGTCCTTGATGGCATTACTCAATTCTTCCTTCATTGTGCCTGCGTTCTTGCCTTCGCCGAAGAGGTTTGTTACATCCTTGTAATCTTCGAAGATCTGAGCGAAAGAGGTGTAGATAACGTTGTTGTAACGATAGAATGTACCATCCTCGAAGTCTGCAGCACCAGTAAACTTGCTGCCATCCAACTTAATCTGATACTCGAAGTACATGGTTGTAGGAGCAGTTGTAGAGTTATTCTCGAATACGTAGTTTACCTTCGTTGCTTCTGTAGTAGTGAAACCACCATCCTTGTAATCGTAATTGCCACCGAAAGCTGCTGTTGGCTGGATGTAGCTGAAGCCTTCTTTGTCATTAGGAATGACAAGGTCAGAAGAATTCCAAGTCTGCATTACGTAAGACTTGTTGGCCAAGTTAGAAACAGCATAGTTTAACAACTTAATCTCTGCTACCTTCTCCTTAGCATCCTTCATTGCTACCTTCAAAGCCGCTGATGCATCAGCTGGAGCTTCTGCAAGAACTGTTGACTTGCTAGTAGTTGGAGCATCGATACGAGCTACTACACGTTCAACCTTGATAGGGGCATTAGGTATTGTTTTATAATTAACCTTTGCTGGGTTAGCTTCATTATTGTTAGCCTTGATGAAGGTTACTGTATAACCGTTACCATCTACCTGTGTATCGTTCTGGTTGAACATAGCAAAATTGTTGGCTTTTGCATAGTCGCCTACGAACTTATTATCTGTAGTTGCTGTAGTTGAGAATGTGCTGTTCAATGGGTCTTCGCTGTCGGCGTTAGCCAAGAAATATACCTTGTATGTCTGACCTGCAACTACCTTATCTACTTCAATCTTAATCTGGGTAGAACCATCATTACCCTGAGTTGGCTTACCTGCTTTCCAGTCTGATTCTGTGATTGGCTTTGTGAAAACAACTTTACCAGTAGCATCTACCAAGTAGATTGTACCGCTTGTTACATCTGATTCTTCTGCAGTTGCATCTGTAGGATTGTTAACTACAGTTCTGGTACCATCTGACTTTGGAGTCTGTACATTCAAAGTCATGTAGAAACCATCTACCTTAGCCTGACCTGCTTTGTCACCATCCAATTCATCATTACTGCTGCAGCTAGTGAAAGACAAAGCTGCGGCTGAAACCAAGCTCATTACGAGCAAATTCATTTTTTTCATAATCTTTTTACTTAATACAAAAAAAGTTATACAATATATTTTATTAATTCTTGTTCTCAAAATTAAGTTTCGCACATATTGGCACAATCCGCTGAAAACAGATTGTATTTTACATCATCTTTTATCTTATACTTATATAAATAGAAAGTAAATAGTTACTCAAGTATCGCCCCACACGCCCTTTACCTTTCCCTTCGGCCGGTGACCGTTGGTTCAGGGCGTGCTGCTTCTGGAGCTTTTGGGCCTTCAGCCCGTACTTAAACCACTTGCGAAAGTTCAGATACTTTCTTTAAAGTGCCTGGTTAACTTTATCCAGGTTTTCCTGCGCCTCCTTCAAACCACCGGCAATAGCTTTCTCAAAGTATTGCTTGGCAGTCTGATAATCTTCCTTCATGGAAGCCAGACAACCGCGGGCATTGTTTGCCTCGGCGCTGTCGCCTGCTTTCAGGAGATATTTCTCTGCACTCACCTTGTCGCCACGTTCGATGGCTGCTGAGGCTGCATTGAGATTGGCAAGTTTATCTTCAGGGAACATTCTTACAGCTATGTCGAAAACATTGTTGAATTCGGCGCTACCTTTAGGATAAGTCTGGGCTACCAGATACATCTCCTGGAGAGAGAGCTTCTGAGGATGGGTCTTGATAACCTCTTTAGCCTTTTCTACATTGAATGCCTGAACATCATATTCTATCGTATAGTCGGTACGGCGAAGTGATGGCCATACATTCTGCAGGAGATAGCGATAAGCCTGAGGAGCCTTCTTGAGCAATGCTTTCTCTTTGGCATCTGGCTGCATGTTGCTGTTGATGATCTCAAGTGCAGCTTCCTTCTGAGGAATATCATTCTCATTTACATACTTGATGGTTCCCGCCCAATCCTCCGCTGTAGCTGTGGTCGCAAACAGTTTTGAAGAAATAGGATAGGTCTTCAGGATATGCTTCAAAAGCGCCTGTGTACGGTTATGCGACAACTTGTTGTTGTTGGCATATCCGCCATCTGGTGATGCATAGCCGTGGAGGGTTATCTTGGTGATGGTAACATCCGAATCGTTCTTCACGAGATCGAGTGTCTTGCGGATATTATCCAGTTCTCTGGCATTGTTGCCCAAATCGTACAGGATATCCCACTTGTTCACCTTGAAGTTCAAACGGGCAGAACCATTCTCCTTTCTTGCCTTTACGGCTTCTGCCTTAGGCTGTACATAAGCGTTGAAGAGATTCTTCGGAGTAGCGAATGCACGTCCTTCCGGATTCAGAATACCTTCGTCGAGAAGTTGCTGGTTGCAACCGCAGGCATCATTACTGATAGCGAAGTTTGAGTTCTTCATCCAGTCGCTGAACGGAGCGGCGTATTCATAATGAAGCGTCTGTGCTGTCTTGTTCTTACGGAGTGCCACGATGAGTGGGTTTACCGTAGCCGTTTTCTGGTTACGCTGATAGTAAATATATCTCTTTTTACCCATCACCTCAACGCTCGGCATGAAGAGTGTATCCTTTTCGTTGAGGATCATTGGGGTATAGATGAGACCTTTGTTGCTGGCAAGCTGAATTTGGTCGAGGTTCAAGTCCATAGCCACTTTCACCTGGTTGCCAACCTTTCTGATTGCCTTATTCTGGATTTTCAGATTCTTGTAAGCCTGCTGGGTATTATCGGCTGATATAGGAAGAGCGATAAGCAAGGCTCCGAACATACTACTTATTATATTATATGTATTCATCACTGATTCTTTTTAAAAAACATACACTAAGTTGAGGGCTGCTTTCGTCGGGCCCACATAGTTGTGTGCCTTGTCATCTTCAAGTTTATCTCCGCATTGAGCACAGTTAAACTTATCTGCCTTAGAGTAGATATAGCCTACACCAAGTTCAGCTTCCAGATTCCAATGTTTCGAGAGAGCCCAAGCGTAGCCGTAAGCTACACCTGCACCGATAAACCATCCTTCATACCGATAGTCTTTCAGCTTAGAGAAATCAGTGCCCAGGAACTTGAAGTCAAGATCCATGCCACCGATGTTGTGCGATCCACCCAAGGCATGGAAGCCGATGAATGAACCCATCATTTTGTTACAGAACCAGTATCTGGCCTCTGGCTGAACGAGCCAGTGTTTCCATTTCTTGTTCTTTGAAAACGTCCAAGGATTGTAGTTTCCGGATACGTCAAGTGTCCATTTTGGAGAAAGACCGAATTCAACACCCAAGTTCATGGTTGTCGTTGCATCATACAGCAAGTTGGTCTTTACCGCAGCTTCCTGCGCTAGAGCAGGACAGATAAGGCTGCCGAGTGCTACTAACGCAATTAAAATCCTTTTCTTCATACCTCAATTAAACTTTTCTTTTTTAAAAATACATTGAGTGATTTAGAATCACCTTTTACTTTCGTATACTCTTTTATATTTATAATGATCACCAATACCTGAATCTACTGAGAACTCATGTTTCCTAAAGTTTACTTTCAACTGTTCCTTTTCTCCTTTCAGTTTACTTTCAACTTACTTTTTAGTTCATCTGTATCTCATATCGTTGGATTTCGGGTGCAAAAGTAGAACGAATATTGGATACAACCAAATTTTTAAGCACTGAAAAATACTGAAAAATGCCATTTTTAGCAAAATAGTACACGTAACTACTCAGCACCCCCTATGGGCATGAGTAATCGTCTTACTGTTGTACTAC
>ERZ779922.2225-NODE-2225-length-11763-cov-6.867099_pt1 | contig 11763 bp, 8 predicted proteins | sample MGYA00511544_ERZ779922 | MGnify/ENA primary metagenome ERZ779922 (study PRJEB29588, sample SAMEA2154516) | human gut metagenome | biome: human gut; feature: human-associated habitat; material: faeces | place: Denmark | collected 2008/2010 ... | reverse complement strand
ACGCCCTGACCGCCAGCCTCATCAGCGTGCTGGTCTGCGTGCTGGATGCCATCTTCAACTTCTTCCTCATCAACCCCACCCGGACGCTGCGGGGCATCACCGTCTGGGGTGCCGGGCTGGGTGTGCCCGGCGCAGCCCTGGGCACCGCCCTGGCCACCGTGGTGGGCGGCCTGCTGGCCCTCTGCATCCTGCTCTTTCGTGAGGGGCCGCTCTGCATCCGCAAGCCCGGTTCGTGGAAGATCACCCGCGCCTGCATCCGGAACCTAGGCAAGGTGGGCGTGCCGTTGGCCGCCGAGCGCGCGGCCCTCTCCTCGGCGCAGGTGCTCCAGGTGCGTATCGTCTCCCAGCTGGGCACGGTGGCCATTGCGGCCAACAGTCTGGGCGTGAGTGCCGAGGGCCTGTGCTACATGGCAGGCTACGGCATCCAGGGCGCGGCCATTGCATTGATCGGGCAGGCTGTGGGTGCCCACCGGAAGGATATGGCCAAACGCTTTGCCTGGCTCTGCACCCTGATGGGCATGGGCATTATGACCCTGACCGGTGCGGGCCTATTCGCCTTTGCCCCAGCCCTGATGAGCATCTTTACCGCCGATGCCGCTGTCATCGCGCTGGGCGCGCGGGTGCTGCGCATCGAAGCCTTTGCCGAGCCCATGTTCGGTGCCTCCATCGTAGCAAGCGGTGCCATGCAGGGCGCAGGCGACAGCACTGCCTGCTTTGTGCTGAACCTCGTCAGCATGTGGGGCATCCGGCTGACGCTGGCGTTCCTGCTGGCTCCCCGGTTCGGCCTTGTGGGCGTGTGGGGTGCGATGTGCTTCGAGCTCTGCGTGCGCGGCCTGCTGTTCCTTATCCGCCTTGCCCGGGGCAAGTGGCTGGAAAAGGGCGCGCTGTCTTAATACACAAAACAGGGAGATTACATTATGACAAATGCAGAAAAGCGTGAAGCGGCACGGCAATTGATTCAAAAGTGGCATAATAAAGGCAGAGAAGACGAGGACGACCGCTCCTATTGGCTGGATATCTTGCAGCGCTTACTGGGTTGTGCTGATGCAACCGACAGAATTGAGTTTCAGAAAAAAGTAATCGTTAACGGAAACACAAAAAAAATCGATGCCTATATCCCTGAAACAAAAATCATTATTGAACAGAAGTCAGAAGGCATTCCTCTGGACAAGAAGATCTCGCAGTCCGGTGGAACCGAACTCACTCCTTACGAACAGGCCAAACGCTACAATGATAATCTGCCAACTTCTGAGAAAGCAAAGTGGATCATCACTTCCAATTTTCAGGAACTGTGGATTTACGATATGGATACCCGCGTTCCTGAAAATAATGTTGTAAAAATCCATATCGATGATCTTCACCACAATTCTTCGCTTCTGGACTTTCTGCTGGAGAAAAAGGTTGTCCAAGTCTCTAAAGAAGTAGATTTGTCACAAGAAGCGGGCAAACTCGTTGGCAAAATCTATGATGCATTTTTGAAGCAGTACCATGATCCAGAAAGCAAGAAAGCCCTCGAAAGCCTGAATGTTCTTTGCGTCCGGCTGGTATTCTGCCTTTACTCTGAGGATGCCGGTCTGTTTGAGCAAAAAGATTCCTTTAGCGGATACATTGCTCAATACGAGCCAAAAGACCTGCGTCCGGCTCTGTTGTCACTGTTTAAGGTTTTGGATACTCCCTATCCTGACCGACCCGACCTATATCTTTCGGAAGAGCTGGAAGCATTCCCCTATGTCAACGGCGGCCTATTTGCCAACGAGGATATTATCATTCCAAAAATCACACAGGAAATCAAAGACGCTCTTGCGGAAGCCGGGCATTTTAATTGGCGGGATATTTCGCCTACCATTTTCGGCGCTGTTTTTGAAAGCACGTTGAATCCGGTTACCAGACGGAAAGGCGGGATGCACTACACCTCGATTGAGAATATCCACAAGGTAATCGACCCGCTGTTTTTGGATGATTTGAAAAACGAATTCGCAGAGATTCTGACAATTGGTGTACAGAAGCAAAAGAAAAAGAAGCTGGAAGAGTTTCAGAACAAATTAGCCGGACTGACCTTTTTAGACCCAGCCTGTGGCTCTGGCAACTTCTTGACAGAAACCTATATTTCGCTCCGCCGTCTGGAAAATGACATTTTAAGGGAACTGCAAAACGGACAGGTCATCTTTGGTGATACCAATTGGAATCCCATTAAAGTCTCCATCTCCCAGTTTTACGGCATCGAAATCAACGATTTTGCCGGTGATGTTGCAAAAACCGCTCTTTGGATTGCAGAAAGCCAGATGATGAAGGAAACTGAAGATGTTGTCTTAATGCATCTTGATTTCCTTCCATTAAAAAGCAATGTAAATATCCATATCGGGAATGCCTTGCAGATGGATTGGGCTTCCATCATCTCCCCCTCCAAATTATCGTATATCATGGGAAATCCACCGTTTGTTGGGCAATCTGTCCGAACAAAAGATCAAGCTCACGATATGAACGATATCTGGGGACAGGGTGAAATAGAAACCAAACTTGATTATGTGATCTGCTGGTACAAAAAAGCGCTAGATTATATCAATACATCCAGCACGAATATCGAAATTGCATTTGTCTCCACGAATTCTATTTGTCAGGGCGAATCCGTTCCAACATTTTGGAAGAAAATGATTGATTCTGGTGCTGAAATTCACTTCGCATATCGTTCTTTTGTATGGGACAGTGAGGCAAATGAAAAAGCGGCAGTTCATTGTGTCATCATCGGTTTCTCCAACTTTAGCCGCTCTCATACAAAATTCATTTATACTGAAGAAACAAAAACAAAGGCAGAACATATAAACCCCTATCTATTAGATGCTCCTGACATTTGGATTACAAACAGAATTAATAAACCTCAAAATGGTTTACCCAAAATGACCACCGGTAGTCCTCCGACAGATGATGGTGCTCTAACACTTAGCATAACAGAGAAAGAAGAACTTGAGAAACAATATCCCGTATTGGCAAAATACATCAAGCCTTTTATAGGTGCAAAAGAATTCTTACATGATAATGTAAATAGCTATTCCAGATATTGCTTATGGTTTAAGGATGGTAATGTCTCTGATTATGTAAATATAAAAGAAATCACAGAACGCCTTGAAAAAGTCCGTGCTTTGCGAAAAAGCAGTAATGCAGATCGGATACAGAAAATGGCCGATTATCCTTACCTTTTCTGCCAAATTCGGCAACCGTTATCAACCTATCTTGTGTTTCCGAGACATTCTTCACAGAATAGGCGGTATATCCCGATTGGTTTTATGCCTTCTAGTGTAATTGCCGGAGACGCTTGCAGTATTATTCCAAATGTCACAATCTATGAATTCGGAGTTCTGACATCTAATGTTCATAATGCGTGGATGCGTGTTACTTGTGGTAGGATAAAAAGCGATTTCAGGTATTCCCCCGCAGTTTATAATAATTTTCCTTGGCCTACTCCCACCTTAGAACAAAAAGCAAAAATAGAACAAACTGCACAGGCCATTCTTAACGCACGAGCAATGTATCCAAACAATTGTCTTGCAGATTTGTACAATCCTCTGGCCATGCCTGAACCGCTGTTAAAAGCCCATATCGCAAACGACAGAGCCGTCATGCAGGCCTATGGTTTATCAGTCAAGGACACCTCTGAAGCCGATTGTGTAGCGTTCCTGATGAAACGCTATCAGGAGTTGACACAAACGAAGTAATCTCTCAAATAACAAAAAAGAAAGGACGCTCTCGCGTCCTTTCTTTTTTGTTTTGTCACTCACTTCCGGCCATGCAGGATGGGAGAGAGCGGCTTATAGATCAACATGCAGATCAGGGCATCCAGCAGGCCCTTGACCAGAGTGAAGGGCATATTGAAGATGACCAGGCACTTGATAAGGCTGTTTGCAGAGGGCAGGATAGCCTGATACATACCCAGGATGGCTTCCAGCGGCATGTGGTAGAACTTGACGTAGGCCGGGTAGGTGATGAAGTAGTTGGACGGCACACTGAACAGGGCCATGGCCACGGCACCAGCCACGGCACCGATGATGGCGTTCTTGCGGCTCTTGTGGTGCTTGTAGAGGTAACCGGCCAGTGCGGAGAACACCGCACCCAGCATGAAGTTGCACAGCTCACCCACCAGCGCGGTAGAGGTGCCCTTGATGACCACATGGAACAGGTTCTTCATAAAGCTGATGATCACACCGTACACCGGGCCAAGGGCAAAGGCACCCAGCAGGGCAGGCAGGTCGGAGAAGTCCATCTTGACGAAGGACGGGATGAGCATCGGGAGCGGGAACTCGATGAACATCAGGATAAAGGCCACCGCGCTGAGCATGGCGGCAACGGTCAGGTTGCGGGTCGTGTTTTTCTTCATGGTAATATCCTCCCGGGGTGTTCTGACCCCAAATCAAAGATTGGAAAGCCCCTTTCGCGTGGTTCGGAACCGGGAAGACAATCAAAAGCGCGCCCTGCCGCAGCAAACACTGCAACAGGGCGCGTAGACAAATCGTATTGCCTGCCGTTTCTTGCATCCGGACTATACCGTTGGCCCCGGAGTTTCACCGGGTCAGCACCCTTGCGGGTGGTCGCGGGCTGTACCGCCAGTGGGGAATCTCACCCCGCCCTGAAACGAACTTTCTGGCCAAGAGTATAACGCGGCTGCTCCGCCTTGTCAACCCCTTTTTTATTTGCCCTGCACGGACCGGATATGGTATACTGTGGGACAGGATGTTACAATTTTTGATACAAGGAGCTTTTTGCTATGATTTTTACCGTTCGTGACCTCGGGTTCGAGATCGGGCCTTTCTTGCTGGAGGGCTGGTGGGCGCTGGCTGCCCGGGCCGTCTGCGCCGCTGTCATCGTTTTTGCGGGGCTTCTGGTCGGCTGGCTGCTGCGCCGGAAGATCTTTCCCGCTCTGCAGGCCCGCAGCTGGCACTTTGCCGCCACGCCCATCCTCCTGCGCAGCTTACAGAGTCCTTTGGCGCGGATGGCCTTTTACAGCGGCCTGTATCTGGCCCTGACCAGCCTGCCGTGGGCCATTCCGGGCCTGACAAAGTTTCTGTTCACGGCTTATAAGATCGCAACGACCCTCCTGTTCTGCCAGGGCCTGTACAATGCTTCTGAGGTAGCCGACCTGCTGCTGGCCTCCTGCAGCCCGGAGATCCGGAGCAACAAGACCCTGCGCTCCCTGCTGGACACCACCTACAAGGTGCTGGTCATCATTCTGGGTGTTGCCACCTGCGCGCAGATTGTCGGCTTCCCCATCGGCAGCATCGTAGCCGGTGCCGGTCTTGTGGGCCTGACCATCTCGCTGGCCGCACAGGAAAGCGCCAGCAACCTGTTCAGCGGCATCGTCATCCTGCTGGACAAACCCTTTTCCATCGGCGACTGGATCACCGTGGGCAATGTGGAGGGCGAGGTCATCGACATCAACTTCCGCTCCACCCGCATCCGCTCCATGGACCACAGCGTAGTCATTATCACCAACAGCCAGATCTGCGCCTCCACTGTCCAGAACGCGGCCCTGCGCACCATGCGCCCTTATAAGTTCACACTGGGTGTCACCTACGGCACTACCCGTGCCCAGCTGGAAAAGCTGATGGCTGACCTGCAGGCCATGCTGGACAACAGCCCTTACACCAACAAGGGCACCAACATCGTCCGGCTGACCAGCTTTGGCGATTCCAGCATCAACATCCTGATCTCGGCCTACCTGACCACCAATGTCTATGCCACCTTTCTGCAGCAGCAGAATGATCTGAACCTGAACATCATGGACGTGATGCAGGCAGACGGCGTGGACTTCGCCTTCCCCTCCACCAGCGTCTACATCGAAAAGAATTGAGCATACCACAACGCCCCCTGTGTGCCTGCTGCGGCGCACAGGGGGCGTTTTTATCATACGTCATTCCCGGGTCCTGATCTCAATCGTTCTGCCGCCAAGATCCTCATAGACGCGATGGGAGACGGAGAGCACCGTGCGGCCCGCGGACGCACGGCGCAGAGCCTCCAGCACGCGGGCCTCCGTTTCGGCATCCAGATTGGCGGTGATCTCATCCAGCAGCAGCACGGCGGGGTCTGCAGCGGCCGCACGGGCAATGGACAGCAGCTGCCACTCGCCCTGCGAGAAGAGGCCCTCGGTACAGACAGTGTCATAACCCTCCGGCAGAGCCCGGATGGCAGCATCGATCCCGGCCAGTGCAGCGGCAGCCCTTGCCATTTCCCCGGTGATCTGCGGGTCTCCCAGCGTGATCTGTTCCAGCACGGTGCCCGGCACGCGGGAGAAATGCTGTTCCACACAGCCGATGCAGGTGCGGCGCTCCCGGTCGGTGATGTCCCCCACCTTCACGCCGCCGATGGTCACCGTACCGGCCTCAGGCTGATACAGGCCCAACAAGAGCTTGAACACGGTGCTCTTGCCCGCACCGGTGCGGCCCACCAGCGTGACCTGCTCCCCCTGTTTCACGGTCATGGAAAAATCCTTCAGAACGTGCCGTTCCCCATAGCCGAAGGTGACGTGCGCAAATTCCACATCGCCCCGGGCAGCCTCCCTGCGCGCGGGCGGGATCGTGCGCTCCGGCTGGTCGAGAAAGGCATCGATGCGCCTGACACCCGCCATGGCCGACTGGATGGTCTGGATCTCCATGCCCAGGCTCTCGATGGGGGCAAAGATGCGGGAGATGTAGTTGATGACGGCCACCGAGGTGCCCACCGACATGCCGAACAGGGTCAGGAGCTGTGCGTTCCCCGAAGCGGAGAGCAGCATCACGATGCCGACCACAACGGCATTCAACAGCAGCACCACCGGCGAATAGACGGCATCATAAAAATTGGTGCGCTCCATGGCGGCATAGCTGTCACCGATGCACCGGTCATACCGGCGCTCCATGTAATCCTCCAGCCCCAGCGCCCGGATGGTGCGGATGTTGTGCAGGGTCTCGGGCACCTGCCCGGAGACTGCGGCGACAGCGCGGCGGTTGTCCAGCTGCGCGGCCAGCATCCGCTTCTGGACGTGACGGGTAAACACGGCAAACAGCGGCAGCACCAGCAGCAGGATCAGCGCAAGGCCGGTATTTTTCACCGCAATGACCCCCATGATGGAGACGATGCGGCAGGCATCTGCTGCCATGCTGATGATGCCGGAAGTGAACAGGGCTTCCACCGTGTCCACATCGCCCGAAAAGCGGGCGGCCACCTCGCCGGGATTCTGCTCTGCCAGTGTACCGGCGGGCAGGCGGCTCAGCTTTCGGGACATCTCCGAGCGCAGGGCATGGGTCATCCTCTGGCCAAAGAGCACCAGCAGGCTTTCCTGCGCCGAGGTGAGCACACCTTCCAGTGCAAGGCTGCCGAAGTAGAGCAGCACGGCCAGAAAGGACAGCGGGAGGCCCGCGGTCAGACGGTCGATGACCCGGGCCAGCAGCAGGGGCGGCAGCAGGGATGCCGCCACCGAAGCTGCCACACACAGCACCGTGCCCACCGTGAGAAGGCGGTGCGAAGCCGCTGCCATCCGGACGGCAGCAAACACGCCGTGATCATTTTTCTTTTTCATGCGCCCTCTCCCCCTTTCAGGCCGGTCTGGCTTTCATACAGCTGGCGGTAGACCGGAACCGCTGCCATCAGCTCCTCGTGGGTGCCAACGGTGATCCTGCCGCCCTCCATAAAAATGATCTGCTGCATCTGCGGAAAATGGTACAGCCGGTGGGAGATCAGGAACACCACCTTATCCCTGGCATACCCCTGCAGCTCGGCAAAGATCGCATCCTCGGTGCTGCGGTCCAGTGCCGAGAAGGGGTCATCCAGCACCAGCACCGGGCGGGGATGGGCCAGCGTCCGGGCCAATGCCAGACGCTGTGCCTGCCCGCCGGAAAGGCGGGTGCCGCCGCTGCCGATGACCGTCTCCATACCCTTTTCCATGGCCAGCACTTCCTCCTTCAGGGCAGCGGCTGCAAGCCACGGCATGACATCCTGTTCGCTGCCACAGAGGACATTATTCTGCACGGTGTCGGCACTCAGTTCCGGGTCATGGCCAAGATACCCGACCGTGGCGGCGATCTGGCGCGGGGTCAGGGTGGAAAGCTCCCTGCCGCCAAAGCAGACCGAGCCTTGATAGGGCGCTTCGCAGAGGAATACGCGGCCGAGGGTGGATTTTCCGCAGGCGACCGGGCCGGTGATGCCGATGATATCGCCGGGGTGGGCCGTCAGGCTCAGGCCGGAAAAGACAGGCTCTTCCCCATAGGAGAAGGCGAGTTCTTTCAGCGTCACATCCTGTGCCGCCGGGATCTGCAGGGCATCCAGCTGCTCGGGCGTTTTCATCAGGGGTCTGATGCGCTTCCAGGAGACCTCTGCCTTTTGCACCGCGTTGAAGAGCTTGGCCACCTTGGAGGATTTGACCACCAGCTTGGTGAAACAGGAGAGGAAGGTGGTGAAGGCGGCGATATCCCAGCTGCTCCAGCCGGTGCCCAGCACATTCTTTGCGCCGAACCACAGGATGAAGAGGATCCCTGCCTCGGATGCCGCCAGATAAAGCGGCGGCAGCGCGGACTGCCACACGTTGTTCCGCACGGCAGTCTTTTCGTAAAGGCTCAGGGCCTCCTCGTATTTTTCCATCCGGGCCTCCTCGCAGCCGTAGATGCGGTAGGTCACGGCATTCCGGGCACGGTCCAGCGTGGCACTGCTCAGGGCACCGGCGGCCTTTTTATAGGCCGCACCGGCACGCTGCACCGGCTTTTTCATCCCTGCCGCGCAGACATAGGACACCGGGGTAAAAAGCAGGCCCAGGATCGCCAGCCGCCAGTCGTACACCATCAGCATGACCGCATAGCCCGCCAGCGCCACACCGGTGTCGAACACCTCCGTGGTGAACTTGCGCATTCCCTCTACGCAGTCGTCGACATCGGCGATGGCCTTGGTCATCAGCTCACCGGCCCCCTCTTTTTCCAGCGCTGCCCGGCTCTGCCGCACCAGATTGGCGTACAGGATGCCCTTCATCCGGCGGTTGATGTTGTTGGCGAAGCGGCGCACATAAAAGCGTTTGATGAAGCGCGCCGCCTGCACCAGCAGTGTGACCGCAATGTAGGCCAGCACCAGCAGCGCCATTTGGGCTGCGGTCTCACTGCCGCCCAGGATATCCGCCAGGCATTGGGCCAACCGGCCCTCGAACCACGGCGCGGCCAGCAGACCGATGTTATAGACAAGGCCCGAAAGGGTCACAAGGAGCAGCGGGAACCACTCCACCCTGAAATAGGAGAGAACCCGGTCCGGGCGGAACGATTTATCTTTTTTCATGGGGCATTTTACTTCCTGCAGGTGTTCCATTCAGTATACCACGGTACAAAAAGCATCTGGACAGCTTTGTTCAGAAAAAAGCCATAACAGCAGGAACAAAATGCAAGATCATTGCAATGGTCACCGCTGTCATGGCGATCGGTTTTCTTTGTATGAAAAATGCTCCCATCGGCAGGATCTGCATTGCAGTGGTGTGGGTCTGCCATCTTCTGTATTTCACCTTGCGGGTCAAGACCATCAAGCCCACAGAGCAGACTCAGGAAAGTGCAGAATAGATCCCCCCGGGATCCCATCAGATTGCGGACACCCATAGCCCGCAGGGAGAACAGTTACGTTCTTATCGGTTCACGAAATTCAGCGCCAGCACGAGCAGCAGCATGTGTACCGGGTAAAAGGCGTAGCAGGCATACTGGAACGGTTTGCTGTGGCAGCCCTGCCGCCCGCGATACAGCCAGATGGGCACCAGCGCCAGCAGTGCAAGCCCCTGCTGACACAGCTCAAACTCCATGCCGAACAGCCGGATGGGGTACATCAGCCCGCCCAGAAGCACCACGTTGATCCAGTACAGGGTCAGCACCTGTCCCAGCAGGCACCACCATTTCCGGCCACGGAAAATGTAAAAAGCGAACACGGTCAGCACACCGGCACCGTAGTAATCCGTCATGCCCAGCGTTCCCAGCAGCGCCCCCGCTGCTGCCACTGCGGCGCACACCGGCAGCGAGACCCAGAGCTTTTGCTTTTTGCGCACCGTTTCCATCAGATGCACCCCCAGAAGCCCCAGCAGCAGCGTCCAGATCACGTTCTGGTGCACCGGGTAGAACCATGTCCCGCCATACATCAGATCAAAGGGCACTTCCGAAAGCAGTGCAAACAACAGCAGCCTCAGGGCATAACGCTTCAGATTTCGGGTATGAAAGTAGCCTTCCACTGTCATAAATGCAAAGATAGGGAACGCCAGCCGCCCGGCACAGGTCAGCCAGTCCTGCGCCGGCAGAAGGGTCGCCCACAGGTGATCCATCAGCATCAGCGCCATGGCAATGATATGAAGCGCTGCTGCACTCAGGTCAATGCAATTTGCGGCAGTGGAACGAATCGGTTTGGTTGACATGATCATACCTCGTCTTTGTCTAAATTCAGTTGCTTTGTCTGGAATACGAACGACTCCCTCCAAGAATTGCAGCCCCGGCAGTTTTTTACCGCCGGGGCTGCAGCACTTCATCGCTTATCCCTCCGGTTTTGCACCGGCCATTTTGGATACGGCAAGCATCCAGGGCAGCTTCTGCCATTTGCTCTGCCTGCAAAATGGGGGATGCAGTGCATCCGCCCCGCAGGCGGAAAGATGCTCCCGCAGCAATCTGCGGGACAAATTCAGAAAGGGTGGCTTGCCTGCCTGCCCATGGAGACGTCAGCACGGTAGCAGGAATGTGAGGAATGGCAAAGGACGGTTTCGGCGAAGAAACGTCTGGCGGTGGCGGAAAAGCCGAACGCAAGATTTTTTCAATGATGCTGGCTCGTAAGGTGAACCGGACCGAAACTTCCTTGCGGAACTGTGCAGCGTTATCGTTCATCTGCACCTGAACCGGCAGCCGCGTTCCCGGCGCTTGCCGCACCCAAAATGGCCGGTTGGCGGCGTGTCACCCTTTGGCGTTTTCTAGATAGGTCTCAAACGCTTCGGCAAAGCTGGCGTTCACATCAAAGGGAACTGCATAGTCCACCCGGGAGGTCACAAGGCACAGGTCGATCCGGTTGGAGGTCTCATCTGCCTGCCGGTTCAGCTTGCCCAGAGCAGCGTGGATGACCTTGCGGTCATAGTTGATGGTGGTCACCCGCTTCACATCACAGCGGTAGGCGATCTGGTTGCCCTCTGCATTGAAACGGTAGCCGGTGCCGCCGCCGGAAAGCAGCTGCTCGGAGCTGCGCAGGTCGTTCATTCGCTTGAAGGTGCGCGCCACGCTCTGCCGCGCAGCGTTCAAACTGACCTCGCTGTCCATATCCATGTCCAGCGCATCCTTTGCCTTGCGGATGGCAGCGAACAGGCGGCCCTTCTCCTCCAGCAGATAGAGCATGAACCGGGCAATGTCGGTGATCTGCTGGGCATATTCGGTCTGGGGCAGGTCCAGGATCGTCTCGTCCTCAGCCTCTGCCATGGCCTTGTGGCGCAGATAGGTGTTGGCCACATTCGTCACATTGGAATCGCAGTCCAGAATACCCTGGGCCTCGTCCAAAAGGGCCTGCAGCTTGTTCTGATAGCGGAATGCTTCTTTCAGATTCATTGTGTCCACCTCGTTTTTTCTTGGTCGCTGTGCGTTCCCGTCTGTTTTCCTCTATTGAACCATATTTTCCGGCAAAGCACAAGCCGCCCGCCAAAAGTGCATCAAAATGCAAAACGCCCCAACATGTTCTTTACCACACGTTGGAGCGCTATTTTCTGGAGCAGGATACGGGACTCGAACCCGCCGCCTACTGCTTGGGAAGCAGTCGCTC
>ERZ779922.2221-NODE-2221-length-11769-cov-4.216237_pt1 | contig 11769 bp, 8 predicted proteins | sample MGYA00511544_ERZ779922 | MGnify/ENA primary metagenome ERZ779922 (study PRJEB29588, sample SAMEA2154516) | human gut metagenome | biome: human gut; feature: human-associated habitat; material: faeces | place: Denmark | collected 2008/2010 ... | reverse complement strand
TCTTGTTTTTAATTGTGAGATTAAATAGAGAATGCATCAAAACCACCGTCTACGATAGCGATTGTTCCGGTTACGAATTTGGAAGCGTCGCTGATCAAGTATTGGATTGTACCAAATAATTCATCCGGTGTACCCAGACGTCTGAACGGAGTATGTGCAATGACAGATTCAGCACGTGGAGTGTAAGATCCGTCCGGATTTGTCATCAAAGTACGGTTCTGCTCCGTCAGGAAGAATCCCGGAGCAATTGCATTTACACGCAAACCTTCTCCGAATTTGATCGCCAGTTCACCGGCCAGGTATTTAGTCAGGTTGGAAATGGCGGCTTTGGCAGCACCATAACCCACGACGCGGGTAAGCGGGCGCAAGGCGGATTCGGAAGAGAAGTTAACGATAGCACCTTCTCTTTGGTTAGCCATTACATCGGCAAATACCATTGTCGGGAGAACTGTTCCGAACAGATTCAGGTCTACCACCTTACGGAAAGCGTCGATGTTTAGGTCGAAAATCGTGCTGTCCGGTCCGATGGTCGCGCCAGCCATATTACCGCCGGCTGCATTCAGCAATGCATCGATGCGACCATATTTGGCCAGGATATCTTTTTTGTTCTGTTCCAGAATTTCTTTGTTTAATACGTCGGTCAGGAAGAAGCTTGCTTCTCCTCCTTTAGCTTTGATGTCGGCTACAATTTGTTCACCAACTTCGGCTGCACGGTCAAGGATAACGATTTTAGCACCTTCTTCAGCAAGATGACCAGCAATACCTCTGCCTAAGATCCCGGCTCCACCGGTAATAATGACAACTTTGTCTTTAACGCAAAATAAATTAGCCATATTTTTATTGTTTATGATTGTGATAATTTCATTGTTACTATCTTATTGTGCTCGCGCACACATTGGGCACAAAAGTATAGTATTTATTTATCAAACAAAAAGAAAACGGATAAAAAATACCTTTTTATGTTTTCAAATATAATTGTTATAGTATTTGATATTCTCTTTCATCAGGATATCAATCGGCATATAATTGATCTGTTCCACTTTTTCTTTGAGGACTAAATGGCGGAACAGTGCCCGTATGCAATTGAATCCCTGCACTTCCGGCCGTTGGGCGATCAGGTGCGTGATGGAACCGTCATTTAGGCAAGTGATATTCGGGTCTATCACATCATAGCCGATCAATCTGAAATTCTCTCCTTTATCACGGAAGTATTTTCCCAGTAAGTGGGCACGGGAATTGAATATGATACCTGCGTTCACCTCCTTATGCTCTTCTAAGAAAGTATTCAGTATGCTTATGTTCTTTTCCGGTTCGTCGGCATGTAATTGTACAGAATAGATACGTCCGTTATAGTTCTTTTCTGCCAGATAAGTCCTGAAGCCTTCCTCGCGTTTCATGACCTGGGTTACCTGCATTTCTCCTTTGCGGATAAAGCGGAAGATTGCGATATTTTCGGTCGGGTTGATTTGTTCGTATAGCAAACGGCCGGCAATGTATCCGGAATCATACGAGTTGGTCCCGTAATAGGCCACGCAATTGGTGTTTTCAATGAATGCGTCTATCAGTATGTAAGGTATTTGTAACTGATCCAGCCGGGATGCCAACTTGACGACACTGTCATGGAACTGTGTTGCAATCACGACTCCCTGACAGTCGGCTTTTTCGATCCGGGGAATGAGCTCGTCGAAACTGCTTTTGTCGTATTGATTGAAGCACATACGTTCGACTTCTACGTTGTAGCTGAAAAGTTCCTGCTCTGCTTTATCTATTCCTTCGCAAAGTTTATCCCAATATTCACCTTTTGTAAAAGAAGGAGTCAGTGTGATAAAATGGTAGTTCTTTTTTAGTGCAAGGGAACGGGCTATCAGGTTCGGGTGATAGTCTATTTCTTTTAAAACTTTTTCTACTTTTTTCTGTGCCTCTTCGGATACTTTGCCTCGGTTGTGCAATATGCGGTCGACGGTTCCGGTCGAAACTCCGGACATCTCTGCAATGTCTTTGATTCTATATGTCTTACCCATAGATCGGAAAGCTATACAGCCCGCAGAATGTTTATTTTTGCGGGCTGTTGTCTATTTATGATTTGATATTATAGTTGTTGTACTTCTTCTTCTGTTGAAATCGTATTTAATTTTCTGAATGTGTAGCACTGCATCATATAGATAAGAGGAACGGCGACAAAGAGTCCGACGAAGAACAAGATGCAACCGACGATCGCAGTGCCGATCATGGCCAACAGTAATAAAAACAACGGCATCCCCTGTCCTTTAGTCAAGTCCCAGCTTTTTTGCAGTGATTCTATAATTCCGCAGTCTTCCTCTACGATATAGGCAGAATAAAATTGCAGGCGGATAGCCACTGCGATCCCCATAATGATACTGGCAATAAGATAAGTGAAGATTTTACGGGATTGCTGCCCGTATGCGGAAAACTGTGGTTCTTCTCCATCCATTGTCTGGAACAGATTTTTTATGTAGCCCAACATGAAAGCACTGGATATGACGGCACTGATCAGATTCACGATGATCTTACCGACCATCGAACCTTGCGCTGGCATACCGAACAGACTAATGATTGATGACAGGATAAAATATCCGATAAACAGCCCTACCAGTACCCAGATCTGAGATTTAGTGTACTTCCATGAAGTGCCGAACACTTCCGATATCATAAACTTTGGTTCCATATGAATTGATTATTTAGGTTATATAAGCCGTAAAATTAGGATAAATTATTGAATAAACAAATTCTGTGTTAAAATTATGTATCAATTTAAACGAATATATTTTCGATTGGTCAAATTCTCAATATATCTCTGATACAGAAATATAAAATAAGCAATTTTTTAGTATAAAAGATTGTATAAACGGAAAAAGTACAACAAAAAGATTCTACATTTGTACGCTTTTTATGAGGAATAGGCTATGAACCCATAAGTTTAGGACAGCATCGTTGTGGAATTTTTTTTACTATGGATGCAGCGGATCTCACCCGTTGCGATGGCTTTTTGATGGCCTTCTAATGACTAAAACAAGAATAGTATAGAAGATATATAATAATGAATATGGATAAACAAATTTTGAGAACTACTATTACCCAATTAAGGCAAATTGCATTGTTTGCAGTAGGGGTATCTTTATTAACCGCTTGCGGGAACAATCAAAGCGGTATGAAGTTAGGGGATAATGAATTTGCTGTCCTTGCTGTCAATTCGACAACGAGCGACCAGACAACATCCTATCCGGCGACGATCAGAGGAACGCAGGATATTGAGGTACGCCCCCAGGTTTCGGGTTTTATCGTTAAGTTATGTGTGGATGAAGGAGCAACAGTTCGTAAAGGGCAGGCTTTGTTCCAGATCGATCCGACCCAGTATGCTGCTGCGGTCGGACAGGCAAAAGCGGCTGTCGAGATGGCTAAAGCCAATGTCGCTACTTTGACCCTGACCGAAAAGAATAAAAAGGCTTTGTTCGATCAGAAGATTATCAGTGATTTTGAGTATCAGACAGCGGTCAACCAGCTTATGTCTGCCAAGGCAAGCCTGGCTCAGGCAGAAGCATCTTTGGTAAGCGCAAATCAGAATTTATCTTTCTGTACGGTGACAAGCCCGTCGAATGGCGTTGTCGGTACATTTCCGTACCGTATCGGAAGTCTGGTCAGCCCTTCTGTTTCGCAGCCGTTGACAACCGTATCCGAAATCAACGACGTGTATGTTTATTTTTCTATGACGGAGAAAGAGCTGCTGCGTCTGACAAGAGCCGGGGGTACTTTGAAAGAACAGCTGGAAAAGATGCCGGCTGTCCGCTTGCAGCTGTCTGACGGCACAACTTATCAGTCTGACGGCAAGATCGATGCCGTTAGCGGTGTAATCGACCAGTCAACCGGGTCTGTCAGCATGCGTGCTGTTTTCCCGAATGATAAAAATATATTGAGAAGCGGCGGTACCGGCAACATCATATTCCCATACACGATGGATGGGATTATTATTATCCCTCAGTCCGCTACTGTCGAAATCCAGGACAAAAAGTTTGTTTTCGTCTTGCAGGCGGACAATTCCGTGAAGAATACGGAGATTCAGATCTCTAATCTGGATGACGGGAAGAATTACCTGGTGACAAATGGTTTGAAATCCGGTGACAAAATCGTGATTGAAGGCGTACAGAACCTCCATGACGGCCAGGCTATCCAGCCGATCACGCCGGAACAGCAGAAAGCGAAATATGATCAGGCCTTGAAAGATCAGAACGAAGGTAATCTGAAGACCGCTTTTAATTAATAACTTCCATTTGTTCGTTAAAAACAGAAGATATGAAATTAGATAGATTTATAAACCGCCCGGTGCTCTCAACGGTGATCTCCATCTTGATTGTCATACTGGGTATATTAGGCTTGCTGTCCTTGCCTATTACCCAATATCCGGATATTGCCCCTCCAACCGTTTCGGTGAAAGCTACTTATACGGGGGCAAACGCACAGACGGTATTGAATAGTGTGATTGCGCCGCTGGAAGATCAGATCAATGGTGTGGAGAACATGATGTACATGACTTCGTCGGCTTCGAATAACGGATCGGCCGAAATCTCCATTTATTTTAAACAGGGTACCGATCCTGACATGGCTGCCGTCAATGTGCAGAATCGTGTTTCGATGGCACAAGGTTTGCTGCCGGCCGAAGTAACCCAGATCGGTGTGACGACTCAGAAACGTCAGAACTCCATGTTGATCGTGTTCTCTGTTTATGATGCCGAGGACCGTTACGACCAGCGATTTATCGAGAACTATGCCAAGATCAACCTGATTCCGGAAGTACAGCGTGTACCAGGTGTGGGGGATGCGAATGTGTTAGGAACCGACTACTCCATGCGTATTTGGTTGAAGCCGGATGTGATGGCACAGTATAAACTGGTTCCGAATGACGTTGCAGGTGTCTTGGCTGAGCAGAACGTGGAAGCCGCTCCTGGTTCGTTTGGTGAACGGGGTAACCAGAGTTTCCAGTATACGATCCGTTATAAGGGACGTTTGCAGGAAGTAAGCGAATTTGAGAACATGGTCGTGAAAGCTTTGCCGGATGGTGAAGTGCTCCGTATGAAAGATATCGCCAATATCGAATTGGGACGTCTGACTTATAACTTTGTCAATAAAGTAAACGGTCATAGTGCCGTAACTTGTATCGTTTATCAGATGGCAGGAACCAATGCGACGGAAACCATCAATAATATCCAGAACCTGCTGGAAGAAACAGAAAAGATATTGCCTCCGGGCTTGAAGATCGACGTCGGTATGAATGCCAACGACTTCTTGTACGCTTCTATTCACGAGGTGCTCAAGACATTGATTGAAGCTTTCATCCTGGTATTCATCGTTGTGTATATCTTCTTGCAGGATTTACGTTCGACTTTGATTCCGGCTATCGCGATCCCGGTAGCATTGATCGGTACGTTCTTCATGCTATCGCTGATCGGCTTTAGCTTGAACTTGCTGACTCTTTGTGCTATGGTGCTCGCCATTGCGATCGTGGTCGATGATGCGATCGTGGTCGTCGAGGGTGTCCATGCCAAGCTGGATCAGGGATACAAATCAGCGAAACTGGCTTCTATCGATGCCATGAACGAGTTGGGCGGTGCTATCGTCTCCATTACGTTGGTCATGATGTCCGTGTTTATTCCGGTAAGTTTCATGAGCGGTACGGCCGGTACATTCTATCGCCAGTTCGGTTTGACGATGGCTATCTCGATCGGTTTGTCTGCATTGAACGCCTTGACGCTGAGTCCGGCTCTGTGTGCGATGTTCTTGAAGCCGCACGAAGAAGGGCATGAGAAGAAATCGACTTTCGTCTCCCGTTTCCACTCTTCTTTCAATGCCGCATACGACTCTTTGCTGAACAGCTATAAAAAACGTGTTGTATTCTTTATCCAAAAGAAATGGCTTTCGTTCGGTATCGTTGCCGGATGTATCGTCCTGCTTGTTGTTTTGATGAATGTGACCCCGACAGGTATGGTTCCGAATGAAGATACCGGTACGATCATGGGAGCGGTGACGCTGCCTCCGGGAACTTCCCAGGAACGTACGATAGAGGTGATGAACAAGGTGGATAGCCTGATCGCTGCCGACCCGGCAGTCAAATCGCGTACGGCCATTATTGGTTTCAGCTTTATCGGTGGCCAGGGGCCTTCATACGGTTCGTTCATTATCAAGTTGAAAGATTGGGAAGAACGTTCCATGATGCAGAGTTCGGATATTGTGTATGGCAGTTTGTTCATGCGTGCGCAAAAGATTGTGAAGGATGCACAGGTGCTGTTCTTTACTCCGCCTATGATCCCAGGGTATTCCGCATCCAGTGATATCGAGTTGAACATGCAGGATAAGACTGGTGGTGATCTGGAAAAATTCTTCGATGTGACGAAGCAATATATGGCTGCTTTGACAGCGCGTCCTGAAATCAAGTCGGCACAGAGTACCTTCAACCCTAACTTCCCGCAGTATATGATCGATATCGATGCGGCTGCCTGTAAGAAAGTAGGGATCAGTCCGAGTGATATTCTGGCAACCATGCAGGGATATTACGGTGGTTTGTATGCCTCCAACTTCAACCGTTTCGGTAAGATGTACCGTGTGATGGTCCAGGCTGATCCGGCTTTGCGTACCAATTTGGAATCGTTGAAGAATATCAAAGTCCGCAATGGAAACGAAATGGCTCCAATCTCGCAGTTCGTGTCTATCAAGAAAGTGTATGGACCGGATATTATCAGCCGTTTCAATATGTATACATCTATTAAAGTGATGGTTGCGCCGGCGGATGGATACACCAGTGGCCAGGCATTGAAAGCAATCGAGGAGGTTGCCGGTACGACACTTCCGACCGGTTTCGGATACGAGTTGGGTGGTATGGCGCGTGAAGAGGCTGAAACCAGCGGCAGCACGACCGGTTTGATCTTCCTGCTCTGTTTCGTCTTCGTTTATTTGCTGCTGAGCGCCCAGTATGAAAGTTATATTCTGCCGTTGGCAGTATTGCTTTCCATTCCGTTCGGTTTGATGGGTAGCTTCCTGTTCGTACAGGGATGGGCTGCTTTGGGTAATATCCCGGCTTTGAAGATGATCTTAGGTACGATGTCCAACAATATCTATATGCAGATCGCCTTGATCATGTTGGTCGGTTTGTTGGCGAAGAACGCCATCCTGATCGTAGAGTTTGCCCTCGACCGTCGCCGTATGGGTATGAGTATCACGTGGGCTGCCGTTTTAGGTGCTGCCGCTCGTCTACGTCCTATCCTGATGACATCGTTGGCTATGGTAGTCGGTCTGTTGCCTATGATGTTCGCGTTCGGTGTGGGTGCTCACGGTAACCGTACTTTGGGTACTGCCGCCATCGGAGGTATGTTCATCGGTATGATCTTCCAGATTTTTATTGTTCCGGTTTTGTTTGTGGTATTCCAGTACTTGCAGGAGAAATTCAAACCTATCGAATGGGAAGATTTGGATAACAGCGATATGAATACGGAAATAGAACAGTACGCAAAAACAAAATAAGAGATGACAATGAAGAAACAGATTATATATATGGTATGTGCAACCGCTCTTTTGAGCAGTTGCCATATCTATAAAGCATATGACCGTCCGGATACGATCGAAACTTCCGGTATCTACCGTGATCCGGTCTCTGCCACCGACACGTTGGCAGCAACAGATACGGCCAATATGGGAAACCTGCCCTGGAAGGAAGTTTTTCGTGATCCTAAATTGCAGGCCTTGATCGAAGAGGGATTGGCAAACAATGTGGATATGCAAGCCGCTATTCTGAGGGTAGAGGAGGCCAAATTGTTGCTGACTTCCGCTCGCCTGTCTTTCCTCCCTTCTTTGAATCTGGCTCCGCAAGGAACTATAACCAAAATGGAAAATACAGGGTATGTGAAAGCCTATACCTTGCCGGCGGCAGCCAGCTGGGAAGTCGATTTGTTTGGTAAACTGTTGAATGCGAGCCGCGGGCAGAAAGCCGCTTACTTGCAGAGCCAGTACACGCAGCAAGCGATACGCTCGCAGCTGATCGGCGGAATCGCCAATGCCTACTTCACTCTGTTGATGTTGGACCGCCAGGTGGAGATTACTTCCAAGACGGTAGATATCTACAAAGAAAATGTGCGGGCTATGGAGGCGATGAAGGTTGCCGGCATGACAACAGAAGCCGCAGTCGTCCAGATGCGTGCCGTGTACCATCAGGTATCCGGTTCGTTGATCGAACTGAAGCGTCAGGTGCGTGAAGTGGAGAACTCCTTATCTGTATTGCTAGCGAAAGCACCGCAGCCTATCGACCGCAGTACGCTTGAAGACCAGGTGATGCCAGAAGAGCTGATGGCTGGTGTTCCTTTGCAGTTGTTGGAAAACCGTCCGGATGTGAAGGTGGCCGAGATGACATTGGCTAGCGCTTATTATACGACTAATAAGGCCCGTGCCGCTTTTTATCCGGGAATCAATATTACGGCGACAGCCGGTTGGACGAATGGTTCGGGTGTTACGGTTTCCAATCCGGGACAGTTTATGTTTCAGGCGTTGGCTTCGTTGGCACAGCCTATCTTTAACAATGGTAAGCTGGTGGCCAACCTGAAAATCTCAAAAGCGGAAGAACAGATTGCCAAGATGAACTACCAGCAGACGATTCTGGAAGCGGGAAAGGAAGTGAGTGACGCTTTGCATCTTTATGATGCTACCAATAGAAAACTTATCCAGGACAAGGCTCAGATAGAAGAGTTGGAAAAGGCGGTAACCTATACTAATGCTTTGTTCCAATCCGGACAGTCCACTTATCTGGAAATTCTTTCTGCCCAGCAGAGTCTGCTCAGTGCGCAGTTGACGGAAGTCTCCGACAATGTCCAGCGTATGCAGGCTGTTATCAATTTATATAGTGCCGTCGGTGGCGGAAGAGAGTAAAAAGCAATTGACAATTTAAAAGGTGATTATTATGATTAGTCCGTTAGCTTATGTAGATGCAAGCGCGAAGTTAGGAGCGAACGTAACCGTCCATCCGTTTGCATACATCGATAAGAATGTAGAAATCGGTGATGACTGCGAGATCATGCCTCATGTCAGTATCATGAGTGGAACCCGTATGGGAAAGAGGAACCGCATCTTCAATGGTGCTGTCATTGCTGCCGAACCGCAGGATTTTAACTATAAGGGAGATGATACGATCGTCGAAATCGGAGATGACAATGTGATCCGTGAAAACGTAGTGATCAACCGTGCGACCAATTCTGACGGGAAGACGGTTATCGGTAATGGCAATTTCCTGCATGAAGGCGTGCATGTTTCCCACGACACGCATATCGGCAATCACAGTGTGTTCGGATACGGGAGCAAGATTTCCGGCAACTGCATGATTGAAGATTATGTGATTTTCGGAGGTAACGTGCTGGTGAGCCAGGGATGTCGTGTCGGAACCTGGTCGATGACGCAGACCGGTTGCCGCTTCCGCAAGGATGTGCCTCCTTATATCGTGGCTGCATTGGAGCCGACGACCTATTACGGGGTAAACTCCGTAATCCTGATGCACGAAGGCATGAGCGAAAAGATCGTAAAACATATCAGTCATGCTTACCGTATCATCTATCAAGGTAACACCAGTATATTCGATGCCTTGCTGATGATTAAGGACCAGGTGCCGATGAGCGACGAAATCCAGCATATCATCGACTTCATCAGTGCTTCGAAATTGGGCATCATCAAATAAAATAGGATTATCCGACAGAAAAGAAAGAGTTGTTCTTTATGGAGCAGCTCTTTTTTTATTTATCTTTGTTGAGTTTTATATTCTCAATGTCTAATCTAAAAATGAAATGTAACATGAAAAACTTATTTAAATCGTTTGTGGTTCTTTTAGCAGTTATGGCTGCTGTCCCTTCTTTTGCGCAAAAAGCGAATAACACGTTGACTGAAAAAGAAAAGAAACAAGGTTGGACTTTGCTGTTCAACGGGAAAGATTTTACCGGTTGGAGACAATGTAACAGTACCGGTATGGCATCGAACTGGGTAATCGAAGACGAGGCGATGAAAGTCTTTACCGCTCCGGGCAAAAAACCTGGACACGGTGCAGGTGGCGATATCCTGTATAAGGAAAAGAAGTTCAAGAACTTTGAGCTGTCTGTAGATTGGAAAACCAGTAAAATGGGAAATTCAGGTATCTTCTATTATGTACGCGAAGTTCCGGGCAAACCGATCTATTATGCAGCTCCCGAAGTACAGGTTCTGGATAATGTGGATGCAACCGACAACAAGCTGGCAAACCACCTTGCCGGTTCTTTGTATGATATGCTCCCTGCCGATCCGAAAACGGTAAAACCTGCCGGCGAATGGAACACGATTGTGATCAAGGTGAAGGATGGCAAAGTGACGCATACCCAGAATGGAAAGAAGGTCGTTCAGTATACTTTGTGGAGCAAAGAATGGGATGATATGGTTGCCAATAGCAAATTCAAAGATTTCCAAGGCTTCCAGGAAGGCATTTCCCATGAAGGGTATATCGGCTTGCAGGATCATGGTTATCCGATCTGGTTCCGCAATATCAAGATTCGGGAATTGAAGTAAGTTATGGTTTAAATCTGCTAATTTAAGTGACAATTGGCATGCTTCTATTGTCAAACAGCCTGCTCATAGACCTTTTGCCTTTAGTCGAAAACCTTTTCGCCCTTGGTCAAAAGCCCTTTCGACACAGGTCAAAAACCTTTTCGACTAAGGGCGAAAAGGTAAGGAGTGGTAGAAATAGCTGTTAATACCTGTGTATTTGTTGATTAATTGATATTGTAGTATCCTTGTTTTTCATTTAATATATATAGGTGGACGTGAAGATGGGGGCATGGCCAACCCGAATCTGGGCGAGACAGGGTGAAGGCAAATTTTTGAGGTGAAGGCAGTCCGGTTATCTGCCTTCACCCTTGTATGACATGATAATCGAAAAGTGTCAAAGGGTGGGTGAAGTTGAAATGATTCATATCTGCCTAAAAATGAACTTATATCATTTAATATGAACTATAAGATGGAGAAGGTGTATAGACAAAAAGAGGATAACCCCGAAGGACTATCCTCTTTTCTATATTATCAAACCTTTTTTCCGATTATTAAAGAGCGCCGACTTCTTTCAACGCTTCGTTTGTTTTGTGAACGGCTGCTGCACTCTTGGCGAAGAGTTCTTTTTCTTCAGCTGTCAATTCCAGTTCAACGATCTTTTCGATACCGTTCTTACCCAGGATAACAGGAACGCCGATGCAAAGATCGGATTCTCCGTATTCACCTTCCAAGTAAACGGAACAAGGAATCATCTTCTTCTGGTTGTGGATGATAGACTCGACAACATAAGCTCCTGCTGCACCCGGTGCATACCATGCGGAAGTACCTAACAGCTTAGTCAGTGTAGCACCGCCGACCATAGTGGAAGCGACAACTTCCTGCAGTTTTTCAGCGCTCAACAACTTACTTACGGGAATACCTTTGTAAGTAGCCAGACGAGCCAACGGGATCATAGTCGTGTCACCGTGACCGCCGATTACCATACCTTCGACTTCGTTAGCATTGCAACCTAAAGCCTGAGACAAGAAATATTTGAAACGGGAGCTATCCAGAGCACCGCCCATACCGATGATGCGGTTTTTCGGCAGACCCAGAGACTTCAATGACAGGTAAGTCATTGTATCCATCGGGTTGGAGATCACTACCAGGATTGCGTTCGGAGAATATTTCAGGATGTTCTGAGCAACACTCTTAACGATACCAGCGTTAACACCG
>ERZ779922.2218-NODE-2218-length-11790-cov-2.903536_pt1 | contig 11790 bp, 10 predicted proteins | sample MGYA00511544_ERZ779922 | MGnify/ENA primary metagenome ERZ779922 (study PRJEB29588, sample SAMEA2154516) | human gut metagenome | biome: human gut; feature: human-associated habitat; material: faeces | place: Denmark | collected 2008/2010 ... | reverse complement strand
ATACCGCTATGCCCCGGCGAGCCGTATTTCCATCTACGATTATTCGCAGCTGATCTTCTCGACGATGCTCGGTTTCTTCATTTTCGGGCAGGTGCCGGACGGCTGGAGTTTTCTCGGATATGGAATTATCTGTCTGATGGCAATTTCCATGTTTGTATATAATAACCGGAAAAGAAAGAATACTCAAAAGCAGGCACTTTTGGAATCGAAAGAGCTGTCAGATGTAATAAAAATGTAAGGGAAAGTACCCGCCGATATGGTTTACAAGCGATGCCAAATTATATATACTGAAGATAAAGTCGGAGTGGTTTTCGTGTTCAGAAACGTGAATTTCAGGAACAAAAGCTGGGTTGCCGACACAGCTCGAAAATGGGTTATAGATAGGGCGGAAAGTTATATAGGGAAATACGACATAAGCCCGACAGCAGACAGGAGGAAACAGGGATGAAAAAATTAGCAACCGCACTTGTGAGTGCAGCAGCCATTATGACGATGTCAACAACCGCATTTGCAGCCGAAAATCCGGCGGAGGTATTTGACCGGGTGATGGAGAAGAACAATACGATTCAGTCCGCGGAGATTCAGAGCGGCGTCCATTCGGTCATACTTGCAAAGGATGTCATTCCGGACGGTCAGATGAAAGTTGATATGGCGATGCATGCAGAGATGGATATGCAGGATACCACCGATCTCAAGTACCTGGCACAGGTCGCTTCCTCGATTCTGGGACAGGACAGCTATTCACAGGTTTTTTATACGGACGGCTACTATTACGTAGATGCCAACGGTGTCAAACTGAAATACCCGATGCCATTAGAGCAGATCATATCCTCCGTCCAGACCGGAGTCAACACCAGCAATATGGAATCCAGCTATATGAAGGGCATTTCCTTAAACGAGGTCAATGGAAAACGTGTGCTGGCATATGAGGCAAATCCAAAGAAGCTAAACAAGAACGTCAAAGAAGCCCTCGGAACCGTGATGAACACACTCGGCACCGATATCAATCTGGACATGAACATCCAGGAAATGAAAGGCGCTTACGTGCTGGATGACAACGATTACATTATCTATATGACAAACTATATCGTATACAACATGGAAGTCCTCGACCAGCCGATGACCTGCATTACTCTGATGGAGACCGAAGTCCAGAACCCGGGCGAGCCGGTCGTAGTGACACTTCCATCCACGGATGGCTATGAAGACTTAATCGGTTTATACGATGGAGTCATTGAAAGCGAAGTAGAATAAAAAAACAGACAAAAACAAAAATAGACAATCAAAAGCCAGCCGAGCAAAGCAAAGGCTGGCAGGTAAAAGCGATCCATAACATAACAAGAGGAAAGTGGCGTCCGGGAATCTGTAGAGCCAGCGTTCCCGGACGCCTCTTTCCGCATCACGACAATCAATCAATCTATTACTGCATCTCATCCTCAATCATCCGATATCCAATCCCAATCTCTGTAAACACATACTGCGGTTCTGCTGGATTCTGTTCCAGTTTCCTTCGAATATGTGCCATATTCACGCGCAGAATACTGTTATCATCGTCCGCATACGGCCCCCAGATATTCGAAATAATCGTATCATACGTCATGACCCTGCCGGAATTCTGCGCCAGCAGGGAGATAATCTTAAACTCGATCTGCGTCAGATGGACATCCTTTCCATCAACCGATACCAGATGTTTTTCAAAATCGATCGTCAGTCCCTTTGCATGGAATGGGCGCTTATAAAGCGGAGAATCCGTGTTTAGGCGGTTGCTGTGGCGCAGGGCAGTCCGGATGCGCGCGAGAAGCTCGGAGGTGCCGATCGGCTTGGTCAGATAATCATCCGCGCCGAGGTCGAGCGCACGTACCTTTTCCTGTTCCTGCGTGCGGGCGGAGAGGACGATGATCGGGACGCTGGACCAGGTGCGGACCTGGCGGATGATCTCCATGCCGTCCATGTCTGGAAGCCCCAGGTCGAGGAGAATCAGATCCGGGCACTGGGACGTGATGATCGGAAGTGCTTCTTTTCCCGTGTGTGCGGTGGAAATGCGGTAATCCTGTGCGGACAGGGAGGTGGAGATGAAGTCGCAGATGTTTTTTTCATCTTCTACTAATAAAATAGAAAGTTTATGTGTCATGTTATTTGTCCTCCTTTGGAAGGGTAAAGTAAAATTCGGCACCGCGCGTGTGGTTGATTGCCTTGATTTCGCCGCCGTGGGCGAGAATGATCGTTTTACAGATGGAAAGCCCGATTCCCATGCCCTTTCGTCCATCCGGCGAAGTGCTGGTCGTCGAAGAAGAGCCGTCAAAGATGGTTGCCAGCTTCTCCGGCGGGATGCCGACGCCGTAATCGCGCACGTGGAAAACCGCATAGTCGGAAAGTGATTCCACATAGCACTCGATCGGCTCGATGCTTTCAGCATGGACAACGGCATTTTCCAGCAGGTTGATGAGAACCTGTTCGATGAGGACGGCGTCCATCGGGACCATCAGGAATTCCTCCGGCACGCGCACATGGATATTGGCGTCTGGAAGTCTCTTTTTTAAGCGGATCATCGCCTCGGAGAGAACTTCCTCGACCGGTTCCGAGGTCTTAGTTACCTTTGCCGTCTCATTGTTGATACGCGTGACGGAGAGCAGGTTTTCAACCATGTTTAAGAGCCAGTTAGAGTCCTCAAGAATATGGCGCACCAGTGCATTTTTCTCAACCTCCGGGAGGTTGCTGCCATTTTCCAGATATACGGTACTGGAACCGATGATGCTGGTAAGCGGGGTGCGGAGGTCGTGGGAGATTGCCCGCAGCAGGTTCGCCCGCATCTTTTCTTTTTCTGCTTCCATCAGCATCTTTTCACGTTCCGCCAGCACGCGTGCCTGCGTTTTCATGTTGCTTGTGATGGCGCTTGTAATGCCGGAAATTGAAAACATTGCCACGAAGGTAATCGGATATCCGGCCATCGTGAAATCCAGCGCGAAATACGGATACGTGAACAGAAAATTGACGCAGACGACGCCGACAAAGGAGGAGAACAGGCCGAAGCTGTATCCGTCCGTAAAACGCGCTACCAAAAAGACCGCCAGAATGTAGGTCAGCGCGATGTTGGCAGTCGGGTTTTTGAGCGCATGAAAAAAGCAGAACGCGATGGTCGTGGCGGTACCCATGAAAAACAAGGTAAGTCCCCAGCTTTGTATGTATGTCGGAAGCGCACAGAATTTTTCGACGATCGGGCGGGTCCGGAACCAATTTTTTAAGGCGTCAATTTTGGATGGATGTGTTTCGCCGCCATTGGAAATGCTGGTATTCGGAGAGCTGGGTTCGGCTGAGCCTTGAAGGCTGCTGGTTGATTCTGTTTTCGGGAAGGTTTCATTGGAAGTTCCAGGAACAGAAGGTTTGCTTGAATGTTTCATTAAATAAAGAAAGTCTCCTTTCAAAAAATTCATTTGGATGGTTCTATTATACAATGTTTCTTCTGAAAAATAGAGAGGAAGACTGTTAAAAAGTTGAAAAAATCGTGAAAATTTGGGATAAAAACAGAAAGACGGTGGACGGAGGAGAAAAATCGCGTTACTGGGCACACATGTGTGTGAACAGGAACATGATTATTGAGAATCTAGCTGGATAAGGGCGATTTCATTGCATTTTCAGCGTCAGTGTGTTAAACTCCAAACAGTCTCCCGATTGAGGGAAGCAGGCTGACCCGCCTGTTAGAGAGTGACAAACGGGCTGCCGGAGTGCAGGGCGAAAGGAATGAAAATAAGATGAAAAAATTAGGAAGAAATGATCTGTGCTGGTGTGGAAGTGGAAAGAAGTACAAACATTGCCATGAGGCATTTGATGAGAAGCTGATGGAGGCGGCGGATGCCGGACACCAGATTCCGGATCACGACATGATCAAGACCCCGGAGCAGATCGAGGGGATCCGCGAAAGCTGCAAGATCAATGTGGCAGTTCTGGATTATGTGGCTGAGCATATCAAGGCTGGCGTCACAACCGAGGAGATCGATCAGTGGGTATATAATGAGACGACCCGCATGGGCGGAATCCCGGCGCCGCTTGGCTATGAAGGATTCCCAAAGAGCGTGTGCACATCCATCAATGATCAGGTCTGCCACGGCATTCCGTCAGCGGATGTCGTATTAAAGGATGGCGATATCATCAACGTGGATGTTTCGACCATTTATCACGGCTATTATGCGGATTCTTCCCGTATGTTCTGCATTGGAAATGTCAGCCCGGAACATAAAAAACTGGTGGACGTTGTCAAAGAGTGCGTGGAATTAGGTCTGGAGCAGGTAAAACCGTGGGGCTTCATGGGTGATATGGCGGAAGCGGTCCAGAAGCATGCGGAAGAAAATGGTTATTCTGTGGTTCGAGAGATCGGCGGTCACGGCGTTGGTATCGAGTTCCATGAGGATCCGTGGGTTGGCTATATTGGTCAGAGAGGCACCGGTATGATGTTTGCACCGGGCATGATGTTCACGATCGAGCCGATGATCAACGAGGGAACCGAGGAAGTATTTGTGGATGGCGACGACGACTGGAGTGTATACACGAAGGATGGAAAAGCATCCGCCCAGTGGGAGATCCAGGTGCTGGTAACTGAGGATGGTCATGAGGTGCTTTCCTGGTAGCTTGCAGAGTACATAAAAAGAGACGGCGTCAAACCGTCTCTTTTTTGTACCCAAGGTGGGCGTTCTTCACAGCCGAAGGGGGATAAAAAACTGTGAAGAAATATCTATATAAAGGAAATTGTTGTTAGTCGAGCCAGATAACGATTGCGCGCATTTCTTAGTGCCATCTGCCTCATTGATGTTATGCCATTATAATACTGGATAATTGTGTCCATATTTTGACCAATATCTAAAATAAATCTAAACGAGTATTACATAATTCGAAACTTTTTCGGAACTGTTTATGAGGCTGGCGCGCTTGAATTTTTCTTGTCGATTTCTTGGATGGGGTATATAATAAATCTGGTGGTTAAAGGGGGGCGGTCTGACTGGATAGAAACCGCGTCCAGAACAAAGTAATTAAGAAGAAAGTGGCAGGGATTATATGGAAAATTTTTTATTTGCACTTAATACAGTCCTTCCGTTTCTGCTCTATATCGCATTTGGATATGGAGTCAGGATGTCGGGGCTGGCGGATGAGGATTTTATGAAGCGCCTGAATAAAGTGATCTTTCAGGCATTCTTTCCGATTCTGATGTTTAACAACCTGTATTCCATTCCGGAGGGAATGACATTAAATCTGCGTCTGGTGGCAGTCGCCATTATCAGCGTGCTGCTTTTGCAGGCGGTTCTGCTTGCTGTGGTTCCGCGTCTGGTAAAGGAAAATGAGCGGCGCGGCGTTATCATCCAGGCGATTTACCGCAGCAATTTCGTCCTGTTCGGCATTCCGCTGGCAACCAGCGTGTTCGGTGAGGAAGGAACACTGCTGGCGACGATGATGGTGGCGATCGTGATTCCGGTCTACAACATAACGGCGGTCGTGATTCTGGAATTGTTCCGGGGCGGCAAGGTCCCGGTTTTCGTTTTGATTAAGAATATCCTGAAAAATCCGATGATCCGCGGCGCGCTCATGGGCTTTATCTTCCATATGTTAGGGATTAAACTTCCGGTTTCCGTGGAAGGACCGATCAAGCAGTTTGCCAATCTGACAACGCCGCTGGCTCTGTTCGTACTGGGCGGAACGCTGCATTTCAATGCGATCGGCGGCAATCTGAAATATGTGGTTCCGTCGATGACCGTCAAGATGGTGATCCTGCCGGCAGTGATTCTGGCGGTTGCGACGCTGCTCGGCTTTTCCGGTGTGGAACGTTTTGTTTACTTTGAAATGTACGCGACTCCGGTTGCGACGGCGTCCTATGCGATGGCGCAGAACATGGGCGGCGACGGCGAGCTGGCGGGACAGTTTGTCGTGCTGAGCACGGTCGCCTCGGTTGTGACGATCTTTTTGTGGGTCTATTTCCTTAATTCGATCGGATGGCTTGCATAAAAATAAATATATAATAGGGGACTGCCAGACAGTGGTTTGTGGAAGAGCAACAATTGTCTGGCAGCTTTTTTTGTGTAAACAAACACTGTTTTTCATGAGAACCGAAATTTTTTTTCATAAATTAAGATGTATGTATAATCTTTTCAAAATTAAAACATTTAATAGACAAAACTGAATGAAAAAGTTATAATAGTATACAAATGCGAGAAAACTTATTTATTTTCCATGTGCTTTTGATGCTTCGAATCAGCGAATTGTATGGAATGGGAGGATGTGAAACATAATAAGGATATTGCATTATTGTTGAAAAAAATTAGGGGAAAAGGTGGTGGTTCAATGATCAAGGAGACGATCCAGGCGGTCGAGGACGCAGAGGCGAAGGCATCGGAACTGGTCGCGCAGGCTTCGGAGGATGCACGCCGCGTTAAGGCGGAGGCGGAGGCAGAAGCGGATCGAATGCTCGCAGATGCACAGAAAAGGGGGAAAGAAGCAGCTGTGAAGCAGGAAGAAGAACTGACTCTCAGAGGGGAGGAGTACGTAAAACAGGCACTGGCAGAAGCCGAGGCGGAGTGTCAGACGCTCAGAGAGACGGCGGACAGACGGAAACCGGAGGTGGTTGACCGGCTCATAGCGGAACTGGTCTAGTGAATGGAGGGATGTAGATATGGCAGTATTGCAGATGCAAAAGCTATGTATCTGTGCCCTGAAGAAGGACCGTAAGTCCCTGATGGAGTTTCTGCAGGCTGCCGGAGTGCTGGAGCTGACAGCGGAGGCGGAGCCGGACGAGGTATTTAAGCGGACGGACACGCTGGAGGATCGGCAGAAGTTTGAGCGGAATGCGGCGACGGCGGACCGAGCATTGGAAGTGCTTGCCGCGGTGGTTCCGGAGGAAACATCGATGCTTGCTGGGCTTGCCGGAAAGCCGCTTGCAAAGGCAGGCGCGTACCGGGAGACGGAGGCGAACGCAGAGGCGCTTTTAGGTCAGGCGGAACGCATTTTGAACCTGCAAAAGCAGATCACGGAGGAAAAGACTGCGGCGCTTAGACTGCTGGCGGAGGCGGAAAGCCTGAAACCGTGGCAGAAGCTGGAGATTCCACTTGCGTATCAGGAGACGAAACGGTGTGCTATCTTAGTCGGCGCGGTCGGCGGAGGCGCTTATACGCAGGAAGAAATTTACGCTTCGGTGGCAAAACAGGAGCCGCAGCTTGAAAAATGGGAGCTGGAGGTTGTCGGAAGCGACGCCGACCAGACCTGCATTGCGGTAATTTGCCTGAAAGAGGACGAGGAGAAGCTGGAGACAGCACTCCGGTCGATTGGATTTGCCCGTCCGGCGCGTCCGGTGGAGGAAGTTCCGGCAGCTTACGCTAAGAAACTCAAAGCGCAGGCGGCAGAGCATGAGGGACGCGCGGCAGCGACGGAAGAAGAACTGAAACAGTGCGCTCCGGCGCGGGAAGATTTGAAATTGTTATCCGACTATTACCGCCTGAGGGCACAGAAGTATGAGGCGCTCGGCGAGATCTTACAGTCGGAAAAAACGTGTATGATCACGGGATTTATCCCGAAGCGCGATGCGAAAGGACTGGAGGAGAAGCTGAATAGCCGGTTTGAACTTGCAGTGGAAAGTTCGGATGTGCCGGAGGATGAGGAAGCACCGGTGCTTCTCTCCAACGGAACCTTCGCGGCGTCGGCGGAGGGCGTGACCGCGTCCTTTGGTTTACCGGCGAAGGGGGAGATGGACCCGACCGGCATCATGGCAGCGTGCTATGTATTCTTGTTTGGTCTGATGCTTTCAGATGCGGCATACGGATTTATTGTATTTTTGATGTGCTTCCTGGCACTTAAGAAATTCCCAAGGATGGAAGAAAACCTGCGGAAATCACTGCGGCTCTTTATGTACTGCGGACTTTCGACCCTGTTCTGGGGCGTCATGTTTGGCGGTTATTTCGGAGATGCGGTGGACATCGTGAGCCGGACATATTTTGGACATACGGTGACGATACCGGCGCTCTGGTTTGTCCCGCTAAATGACCCGATGAAGCTTTTGGTTTATTCGATGTTATTTGGCGTGATTCATCTATTTCTGGGGCTGGGGCTGAAAGGATATATGCTCTTAAAGGATGGCAAGGTTGTGGATTTTATCTGCGACGTGGTACTCTGGTACCTCCTGCTTCTGGGGCTGATCCTGATGCTGCTTCCGACGGAACTGTTTGGTTCCATCGCGCAGATGAATATCGTATTCCCGCCGGTGCTTAATTCGCTGGCAAAGGGAATGGCGATCGTGGGCGCGCTGGGAATTCTGGTGATGTCGGCGCGCGACAAGAAGAATCCGATCCTGCGGCTGGCGCTTGGCGCATATGATTTGTACAATATTACCGGATGGGTGTCGGATGTGCTTTCCTACTCGCGCCTTCTGGCGCTCGGACTGGCAACCGGCGTTATCGCATCGGTTATCAACCAGATGGGAAGTATGGTTGGAAATAATGTATTTGGCGTGATTGTATTTATACTGGTATTCTGCTTCGGACACCTGTTTAACCTGGCGATCAACCTGCTCGGCGCGTATGTGCATACCTGCCGTCTGCAGTACGTCGAGTTTTTCGGAAAGTTCTATGAGGGTGGCGGAAAGGCCTTCCGTCCGTTTAAGCAGATAACAAAATACGTGGAAATCAAGGAGGATTAAATATGAGCGGAATTGTATTTGCATTGTTGGGAGTTGCAGTGGCGGTTATTCTTGCAGGTATGGGTTCAGCCTACGGCGTAGGCGTGGCAGGTCAGGCAGCAGCCGGAGTCGTAACCGAGGATCCGGATAAATTCGCGAAGGTGCTTCTGCTCCAGCTGCTTCCGGGTACCCAGGGTATCTACGGTCTGCTGGTTGGTTTCATCGCTCTTTCTAAGATTGGTCTTCTTGGCGGCGGCGCTGACATGAGCATGTCGATCTCCCAGGGACTCTTATATCTGGCAGCATGCCTTCCGATCGGCGTGGTTGGTCTGGTATCGGCGAGACATCAGGGAAGAACGTCGGTTGCTTCCATCGGTATCGTAGCGAAGAAACCGGAACAGTTTGGTAAAGCGATGCTGTTCCCGGCGATGGTTGAGACCTATGCGATTCTGGCACTTCTGGTTTCGATTCTGGCAATCAATGCACTGTAATCTGGCACGGCGGAAAGAATCAAAATCAGTTAAGGAGTGAAGCGTATGAATGGATTAGATAAGATTATTGCTCAGATCCTTGACGATGCAAAGCAGGAATCGCTTGCGATTCAGGAAAAAGCAGCCGGTGAAGCGGAGGCGACCCTTGCGGCAGCCGGTGAAAAGGTAAAAAAGCTGGAGGAAGAGCAGGCGAAATCGGCGGCGCAGCGTGAAAAAAGCTATGAGGAACGGCTTCGTTCTTCGGCGGCGCTAAAGAAGCGCCAGGCGATCCTTGCGGCAAAACAGGCGATCATCGAGGAAATGCTTGCGGCGGCACACAAGGAGCTGCTGGCAAAGCCGGATGAGGCGTATTTTGCATGGATGGAGCAGCTTCTTTCCCGGTTCGTGACGGATCGGGCAGGAGAAATCTATGTTTCAAAACGTGATTTAGAGCGGATGCCGGATGATTTTCCGGCAAAGATAGAGAAGACGGCGCAGGAAAAGGGCGGAAGTCTGGTACTGAAAAAAGAACCGAGGGAGATCGACGGGGGCTTTGTTCTGGTGTATGGCGGTGTCGAGGAAAATTGTTCTGCCGGGGCGTTGTTTGCGTCGCAGCGGGATGAGCTGGCGGACAAGGTACATGCGATGCTGTTTGGATAACGGCGGGAGAAGGTAAGGAGGGCTTATATGTCTGATACAAAATATGCCTACGCGGTCGCCCGGATCCGGGCACTGGAAAATGGGCTTTTTTCCTCCGCACAGATTGAACAGCTGCTGTCCGTAAAAAGCTACGAGGGGGCACTGCGTTTCCTGACCGAACACGGCTGGGGGGATGCAGATACACCGCTCAGCGCGGAGGCGATCCTGACCCGGGAGAAGACGAAAACCTGGGAGACGGTCCGCGACCTTTTGAAGGGCGACGACGCGATCCTGGCAGTGCTTTCCTACGGGGATCTCTACCACAATTTAAAGGCGGCGATCAAGGATGCGGCGGCGCCGGGCAGCCACGGCAATGTCTATTTTGACGACTGCGAGGTGGACGGCGTGCGGATGGCGAAGATCGTGGCGGAGAAGGACTGGCAGGCGCTTCCGGCACATATGCGGGAGGCGGCGAAGGAAGCCAGCGAGACATTTCTGCACACGAGCGACGGGCAGCTCTGCGATATCATTGTTGACCGGGCAGCGCTCGCAGCTATCTATGAGTGCGGAAAGAATGCGTCCGACGCGATCATCCGCGATTATGCCGAGACGACGGTCGCGGTGGCGGATATCAAGATAGCGGTGCGATCCCAGAAGACAGGAAAACATCTGGATTTTATGCGGCGCGCGATGGCACCGTGCGATAGCTTGAATATCGAGCGCCTGTCACAGGCGGCTCTTGGCGGCGCCGGCGCGATCTGCGAGTATCTGGAAGGAACCCGCTATGCGGGCGGCGCGCAGGCATTAAAGGAATCGCCGTCGGCGTTTGAGCGGTGGTGTGACAATCAGTTGACCGAGACGATCAAGCCGCAGAAATATAACCCGTTTACGGCGGGACCGCTGGTTGCCTATGTGCTGGCGAAGGAAAATGAGATTAAAACGGTCCGTATCATCCTGACCGCCCGTCTGAACGGTCTTGAGGAGGAACAGATTCGGGAAAGGATAAGGGAGATGTATGTATAAGGTTGCAGTAGTCGGAGATTACGACAGCATCTACGGATTTGCGGCGCTGGGACTGGAGACATTTCCGGTGTCCGATGTAAAAGAGACGGAGAAAGTATTTCTGGAACTGGCTTCTGGTTCCTACGCGGTGATCTATATCACCGAGGCGGCTGCCGGGATCGAGGCAGCTATCGACCGCTACCGGGAACAGCCGCTTCCGTCCGTGATCCTGATTCCGGGGATTTCCGGGAATACGGGAAAAGGCGTGGAGTCAGTCAAGCATTCGGTGGAACAGGCAGTTGGATCGGATATTCTGTTTGGAGATGCATGATAGAAAGGTGGGTGAAACCTTCCAATGAGCAAAGGAACGATAAAGAAGGTAGCAGGACCGCTGGTTATCGCCAGCGGGATGCGGGATGCCAATATGTTTGACGTCGTCCGCGTCAGCGACGAACGTCTGATTGGCGAGATCATAGAGATTCACGGAGATGAAGCGTCGATTCAGGTATATGAGGAGACTTCCGGTTTAGGACCTGGCGAGCCGGTAGAGTCGATGGATGTGCCGCTTTCGGTTGAACTGGGACCGGGACTCCTGACGAGTATCTACGATGGAATCCAGCGGCCGCTGGACGATATCATGAAGGAGACGGGCAGCAACAACTTAAAGCGCGGCGTTGAGGTTCCGCCTTTAAAGCGTGATAAGAAATGGCAGTTTGTGCCGACCGTGAAAGCGGGCGACAGTGTGGAAGCAGGCGACATCATCGGTACCGTGCAGGAGACGCTGATCATTGAGCATAAGATTATGGTGCCGTATGGTGTAAAAGGTACCGTCAAAGAGATCAAGAGCGGTGAATTTACGGTGGAGGAAACTGTAGCGGTCATTGAGACGGAAAACGGCGAAAAAGAGCTTACAATGATGCAGAAATGGCCGGTTCGGCGCGGACGTCCGTACCAGACGAAGCTGCCGCCGGTAAAACCGCTGATCACCGGACAGCGTGTCGTTGACGCATTCTTCCCGATCGCCAAGGGCGG
>ERZ779922.2211-NODE-2211-length-11804-cov-4.836582_pt1 | contig 11804 bp, 7 predicted proteins | sample MGYA00511544_ERZ779922 | MGnify/ENA primary metagenome ERZ779922 (study PRJEB29588, sample SAMEA2154516) | human gut metagenome | biome: human gut; feature: human-associated habitat; material: faeces | place: Denmark | collected 2008/2010 ... | reverse complement strand
CATCACCGGTCATGAAGATGGCAACGGCGAGGAAGCCAAGCATCAACGTGCGAGGAACGCCAAGTCGTTCAAGAATCTTAATCATGCGAGCACCCTTACCCGATACATCTCTCAACTATGAGAAAATCGTACGAATCAATATGGATTATTCGGGGGTCAGGTGTCATGGCCGCCTTGCCATGGCACCCGGTTTATACAAAGCGATGGCCGCCGCGAGAGAGGTAACGTGCGGCGGCCACGATTTTCAGAACAGTCGCAAAACCGTTTGCGACGTCACTTGCCAACCTTGACGACGGCCTTGGAAACGCCGGTGATCTTGCCGTCGAGGAAGTCCTGCACCTGCTCGAGCTCGAGCTCGTGGCTGATGAGGCCGCCGATGTTCATCTTGCCGGAGGAGACCAGCGAGATGGCGTCGCGGAAGGTCAGCGGGTTGATGAAGGAGCCCTGGATGGTCAGCTGCTTCTTGTAGATGTCGTAGGTGTTCATCTCGAAGTGAGCTTCCTGCGGGCCAACACCGAACATCAGCACCTGAGCGCCCTTCTTGGCGGCGGCGACAGCCATGCCGAGGGCTGCGGAGATCGAATTGGAAGCGTGTCCGCAGGTAAATGTATCGTATTCGCTCTCTTCGGGAGAAGGGAAGGGGCGAATACCTCCCAGTTTCCGGTTGGTGGAGAATGCTTCACGCCGTCCTGTGAGGATTTTGTGGCCGTACGCCTGATGTCCCACGTCCCATACAATACGGTCATAAGGTGTATTGTAGACGTAGTGCAGGGCTACGGTCAGTTCCACTGTTCCGAGGCTGGCAGCGAAGTGCCCCGGATTGCAGGAGAGTTCTTTAATAATGTCTTGCCTTAATTCATCGCATACTTCCGGCAGTTGGTCTACTTCCAGACGGCGCAGATCATCGGGGCTGTTGATTGAGTTTAGCAAGTTATATATCGGTTCATTCTTCATGATTCGAGAAAATTTGGTGCAAAAATACGAAAAAGAAAGCGGAAGCCCTTTCTTTTTACCTAAATTCTTATTGTTAAAGCGAAGTACGAGGGTGGAATGGCATTCGGTCGTTGGTATATTGAAGTATGTGCCGTCGGGTTCCCGGAAGAACTGTAACTTTCTTTTTATTATGTGAAATGTGGATTAATATTACTAATCAAATGAAATCTCTATTAGGGAAATAAAAGTTGCATGAAAAAAGAGAACATGAACTTGCAGAAACGTTCGTATCGTTATTAATAAATTTGATGATCGTTTATTATAGACGTGTCTTCCGTTTATTAGAAACTCTAAAATGAGATTTTGTAGGAAATAGATTGAATTAATGCAACAAAAAAGGCTGCAAACTTCATAGAGCTTGCAGCCTTTGGGCTATATCAATCGTCTTATTCCTTAGTAAAATGAGAAGGAATAAGCTGTATTTGTTGTAATATGATACTGTATTTTATCCATGTTTTCTATTCTTTTATATCCGTTATTCATTGATTTTCTGTTTTCGGTCTACAAATATACAACATAAAAAGCCATTTGTCAAGCCTTGAATAGATTTGTGATTAAAATAAAGCGGAATATCGTATCTTTGTCGTACTTTTGCAAGAGAGAAACAATCGAAAGAAGGAGAATATATGGATTTTCAAACAAAGGTAGAACTACCGGCGGGCTTGCCGCCTGTCAGTCATGCGGAACGGATTCTTTTGATGGGGTCTTGTTTTGCAGAGAACATGGGCAGGTTGCTGGCAGAAAATAAATTTCGCGTTGACATGAATCCTTTCGGGATTCTCTATAATCCGCTGTCGGTCTCTACGGCTTTGGTGGAGATATTGAAGGGGAAGGTGTATCAGGAGAAAGACTTATTCCTATATAAGGAGTGCTGGCATAGTCCGATGCATCATGGTTTGTTCTCTGCGTCATCGCCGGAGGAAGTACTTGAAAAGATAAACACTCGCTTGTCGCAGGCTCACCGTTCGGTCCACGAACTTGACTGGCTGATGCTGACTTTCGGCACTGCCTATGTATATGAACAGAAAGAAACAAGGCAGGTAGTCTCCAATTGTCATAAACTGCCGGAGAGCTGCTTCAACCGCCGGATTCTTTCGGTAGATGAGATTGTGAACGAATATACTTCGTTGATAACCAGTATGGTGGCGCGCAATTCTCACTTGAAGGTCTTGTTCACGGTCAGCCCTATCCGGCATATACGTGACGGGATGCATGCCAACCAGTTGAGTAAATCGACCTTATTGCTTGCCATCGACCGCCTGCAACAGCTCTTTCCGGATCATGTGTTCTACTTTCCTTCTTATGAGATCGTTTTGGATGAACTGCGTGATTATCGCTATTATGCCGATGACATGCTTCATCCGTCTCCGTTGGCTGTCCGTTATTTGTGGGAACGCTTTTCGGAGGCCTTCTTTTCTGCCGAAACGAAGCAGGTGATCACTGCCATCGAAGATATTACTAAAGACTTGTCACACAAGCCTTTTCATCCGGAGTCGGAAGCGTATCAACGCTTTTTAGGACAAATAGTGTTAAAAATCGAACGACTTAACGGAAAATATCCGTACTTAGACTTTCAAAAAGAAACAGAACTATGTCATATACGATTGAATCCATAGCCGAATATATCGGTGCACGCCGTGTCGGAGAGCATGAAGCGACGATTGATTGGCTACTTACAGATAGCCGCTCTTTGAGCTTTCCGGAAGAAACCCTTTTCTTTGCTTTGCCCACCAAACGTAATAATGGTGCACGCTATATCTCCGAACTATATGATCGGGGAGTGCGCAACTTCGTGGTTACGGAAGAAGACTTTAAGAGAATGGAGAATGGAGAATGGAAAATGGAGAATGCTATGCAGCAGGATGGTGCGCAGCCTACTCCCAACTCTCGACTCTCCATTCTCGATTTCTCCAATTTCTTGATCGTGGCGAATCCTTTGAAGGCTTTGCAGAAGCTGGCCGAGGCTCATCGGGAGAATTTCAAGATTCCGGTAATCGGTATCACGGGCAGTAATGGAAAGACCATTGTGAAAGAGTGGTTGCATCAATTATTGAGTCCGGACCGCTGCATTGTCCGTTCGCCCCGCAGTTATAATTCTCAGATCGGCGTTCCCTTGTCCGTCTGGCAACTGAATGAAGAAGCCGAATTGGGTATTTTCGAAGCCGGTATCTCCGAAATGGGGGAGATGGGGGCCTTGAAGCGCATGATTAAACCGACTATCGGTATTCTGACTAATATAGGCGGTGCCCATCAGGAGAATTTCTTCTCATTGCAGGAGAAATGTATGGAGAAGCTGACACTCTTTAAAGATTGCGATGTGGTGATCTATAATGGAGATAACGAGCTGATCAGTAATTGTGTGGCAAAGTCGATGCTGACAGCCCGTGAGATTGCATGGAGCTGCAAGGATATCGAGCGCCCTCTTTATATCAGCAAGGTGACAAAGAAAGAAGACCATACTGTGATTGCTTACCGCTATCTGGATATGGATAATATCTTCTGTATTCCTTTTATAGACGATGCTTCCATCGAAAATGCGTTGAACTGCCTGGCAGCCTGTCTTTATCTGATGACTCCTGCCGATCAGATTACCGAACGGATGGCACGGCTCGAACCGATCGCCATGCGCCTGGAAGTAAAAGAAGGCAAGAATAATTGTATACTCATCAACGATAGCTACAATTCGGACTTGGCTTCTCTGGATATAGCACTGGATTTCCTGGTACGCCGTTCGGAAAAGAAAGGACTGAAACGGACACTTATCTTATCGGATATTTTGGAGACAGGGCAGAGTACGGCTACGCTTTACCGTCGGGTAGCACAACTGATAAAGAGCCGGGGCATCAACAAGCTGATCGGTGTAGGAGCGGAGATTTCTTCGTGTGCCGCTCGCTTCGAAGGTACGCCGGAACGATACTTCTTCCCCGATACAGACGCCTTGCTAAGATCGGGCATTTTTAAAACCCTTCATTCGGAAGTCATTCTGATAAAAGGTTCCCGCGTATTCAACTTTGATCTGGTATCGGAAGAGCTGGAACTGAAAGTGCATGAAACGATTCTGGAAGTGAACTTGGGTGCGATGGTTGCCAATCTGAATCACTATCGCTCCATGCTCCGCCATCCGGAGACGAAAATGATCTGTATGGTGAAGGCTGCTGCCTACGGAGCCGGATCATACGAGATTGCCAAAACATTGCAGGAGCATCATGTAGATTACCTTGCTGTAGCCGTTGCCGACGAAGGCTCCGAACTGCGTAAAGCAGGCATCACCTCCTCCATTATCATCATGGACCCCGAACTGACATCGTTCAAAACGATGTTCGATTATAAACTCGAACCGGAAGTGTACAACTTCCATTTGCTCGATGCACTGATTAAGGCGGCCGAGAAAGAAGGAATCACCAACTTCCCGATTCATGTCAAACTGGATACGGGTATGCACCGTCTTGGTTTTTCCGTCGATGAAATTCCGTTGTTGATCCGTCGTCTGAAAAGTCAGAATGCGGTTATTCCCCGGTCGGTATTCTCTCATTTTGTGGGAAGTGATTCGGCGCAATTCGACTTCTTCACCCGTCAGCAGATTGAACTGTTCGAGAAAGGTTCGCAGGAATTGCAGGAAGCTTTCTCACACAAGATTCTGCGTCATATCTGCAATACAGCCGGTATCGAACGTTTTCCCGGTGCGCAGTTTGATATGGTGCGTCTGGGGATAGGACTCTATGGGGTAAGCCCGATCGACAATTCGATTATCAATAATGTAAGCACGCTTAAGACTACGATTCTTCAGATTCGGGACGTGCCCGGAGAAGATACGGTAGGCTATAGCCGGATGGGACATCTGACGCGTCCTTCCCGCATTGCGGCAATTCCTATCGGGTATGCCGATGGCTTGAACCGCCATCTGGGACGTGGCAATGCTTACTGTCTGGTGAATGGCAAGAAAGCTCCCTATGTAGGAAATATCTGTATGGATGTCTGTATGATTGACGTGACGGATATCGATTGCAGGGAAGGGGACAAAGCTGTCATCTTCGGTGACGACCTGCCGATAACCACACTTTCGGATAAGTTGGGGACGATCCCTTACGAAGTGCTGACCAGCATCTCGAACCGTGTGAAGCGAGTCTACTATCAGGACTAAAGCGCAGGCGGTAAAAACAGAATTATATGTAGTAGAATAGTGAATGGAAGACTATAAAGGTTAACGATGGATAAATGGGCGGTAAATGATAACGGGTATACTTAAATTATTTCCCGTTTCCCGTTTATAGTTTCCTGTTTTTCTTTTATAGTCTGCCGTTTTTCTTTATATTTGCACCAACTAATAAACCTCTATAATTAATAAACATATGACAAACTTATTATTATTAGGCTTTTTGCCTAGTGGCTCTGAATGGATCATTATTGCTCTTGTTATTCTTCTCCTTTTCGGTGGTAAGAAGATACCCGAACTGATGCGTGGCTTAGGTAAAGGAGTAAAGAGCTTTAAAGATGGTGTGAACGAGGCAAAAGAAGAAATCAATAAGGCAAAAGACGAAATCGACGCACCGGCAGATTCAGCTAAGAAATAATAAGCAATGGCAGAAATGACCTTCTGGGATCATTTGGATGAGTTGCGTCGGGTACTTTTTCGTGTTATCGGAGTCTGGTTTGTATTGGCAATCGGCTATTTCGTAGCGATGCCTTATTTGTTCGACCATGTAATACTGGCGCCTTGCCATAATGATTTTGTATTTTACGACTTACTACGCTTTATCGGTCAGAAATTCGATTTGACTGATGAATTTTTTACGCAGGAGTTTAAGGTGAAGCTTGTCAATATCAATTTGGCAGCTCCTTTCTTTATACATATGTCGACAGCTTTCTGGATGTCGGTAGTGACGGCTATGCCCTATATTTTCTTTGAGGTCTGGCGTTTTATCAATCCGGCCCTTTATCCGAATGAGCGGAAAGGAGTCAGGAAAGCCTTGACCATAGGAACCGGTATGTTCTTTATCGGGGTGCTTATGGGATACTTTATGGTATATCCGCTGACACTCCGTTTCCTCTCTACCTATCAGCTGAGTTCGGAAGTCGAGAACATTCTGTCGCTCAATTCGTATATCGATAACTTTATGATGCTGATTCTCTGTATGGGACTGGCTTTTGAACTTCCGCTGGTGACTTGGTTGTTGTCTTTGCTGGGAGTCGTCAATAAGTCTTTCCTGCGCAAATATCGCCGTCATGCAGTTGTCATTATCGTAATAGCTGCCGCTATCATCACTCCGACGGGCGACCCGTTCACACTGAGTGTTGTGGCTATTCCGCTTTATCTGCTCTATGAAATGAGTATTCTGATGATAAAGGATAAGAAGGAAGTTCCTGAGTTGGAAGAAGAAGAGGAAGAAGAAGGCGTGGCAAAAGTCTGATAAGCCAATTATTTATCGTTCGTTTCCCCAAGTGTGTGTCAAAAGTCGATAGTAACTCAATTGAGGCTGACTTTTGACACACACATGTAATTTTTATCATATCCCTTTTGTCGTATGGAAAATGAAGGAAGAGAATCTTATGAAATTCTTTTAGCCGTTTGTAAGGCGGATCATTTGCAGCTGACTATTGGCTACAAACAGATGCGCGACTTGCTGGAAAGGCTTTGCCGCCTACATATGCACAACGGTAGTCTGCAGATGACCGATCTTTCCGCACGAATTAGTTTTGTAGCGGCCAAAGTGGGGCTTTCTGTAGCGGAGCAAAACAGACTGCATACCTTCCGACTGACCTCCAATGCCATTCTGAACCGACAACAGGAACCTACCCGCGAACACCTTCTGCGGGATGCGAAAACGCTGGCTTTCTTCATCCGTAAACTTTTTGAGGAAGATATTCCACAGGAACTGTATCGTTTGCTTCCCCGGACGGATGCAACTTATATCGTAGCTCCTCCAGCACACAAGCAGGTGCAGCGGATGCGCGTCTGTTTCCAGTATTCCGACGAGCAGTATCTGTATGTGACTCCTTTGGATGAAATAGCTGACGAACCGTTGCGTGTCCGTTACAATATTCCTCAGATCAATGAAGAATTTGCGGAAACCTGTCAGTTGCTCTGGCGCCATGCACAACTCAACTTGCTGGATGTCGCTGTTGACGAAGCAGGAATTCTGACCCCTTCGTTCATTGTCCTTGAACCGGATTATCTGCTTGATATCAGTTCATTGGCAGAATGTTACCGTGATTATGGACATCATCCGGCAAACTATTTCCTTTCCCGTCTTCAGCCGATAGAGAATGCACGCCCGTTGCTTTTAGGAAATATAGCCAACCTTTTCCTCGATGAGTGGATACATGCGGAAGGGGAGGTGGATTATCTGAAATGTATGCAGAAAGCTTTCCGGCGTTATCCGATTGAACTGGCTGCTTGTGCCGACCTGCGTGATCGGGAGAAGGAACGTCAGTTCTTTGATGACTGCAAACTCCATTTTGATCATATCCGTGAGACGGTGAATGATACTTTTCATGCCGCCGGCTACGAACTGGACAAGACGGATGCCGTGCTCGAACCTTCTTATATATGTGAAGCGCTCGGCCTGCAAGGGCGGCTCGACTATATGCAGCGCGATATGTCTTCTTTCATCGAAATGAAATCGGGAAAGGCTGACGAATATGCGATTCGCGGAAAAGTGGAACCGAAAGAGAATAATAAGGTGCAGATGCTGCTTTATCAGGCAGTTCTGCAATATTCGATGGGGATGGATCACCGGAAGGTAAAGGCTTATCTGCTCTATACACGCTATCCGTTGCTTTATCCTTCCCGTCCTTCATGGGCAATGGTCCGCCGTGTGATCGATCTGCGCAACCGGATTGTAGCGGATGAATATGGCATCCAGTTGCGGAACAGCCTGGAATATACGGCACAAAAACTGGAAGAAATAAAAGCCTCGGTACTAAACGAGCGGGGATTGTCGGGACGTTTTTGGGAGACGTATCTGCGCCCTTCTATCGATAATTTCCAGGAGAAGTTGAAATCTCTCTCCACTTTAGAGAAAAGCTACTTCTATGCACTCTATAATTTTATAACGAAGGAACTTTATACGTCCAAGTCCGGTGATGTGGATTATGAGGGACGTACAGGAGCCGCTTCTTTATGGCTTTCCACTTTGGCGGAGAAATGCGAATCGGGGGAGATCATCTATGATTTAAGAATTAAAGAGAATCACGCAGCCGACGAACATAAATCCCACCTGTTGCTGGTACCGTCCGGAGAACTTCAGAGAACGGTGGCGGATGATGCGCAGCACACCCTCCCTAACTTCCGTCAGGGCGATGCCATCGTGCTTTACGAACGGAATGCGGATACGGATAACGTCACCAACAAGATGGTATTCAAAGGCAATATCGACTATCTGAACGAGAATGAAATCTGTATCCGTCTGCGTGCGACCCAGCAGAACTCTTCCGTACTTCCGTCTGATAGCCTCTATGCTATTGAGCACGATGCGATGGATACTACTTTCCGTAGCATGTACCAGGGACTTTATGCTTTTATGTCTGCTACAAAAGAGCGTCGTGATTTGCTGCTCTCTCAACGGGAGCCGCAATTTGATGTGGCATTGGATAAGCAGATAGCCGAAGCTGCCGATGACTTTACTCGTATTGCTTTGAAAGCGAAAGCAGCAAAGGACTATTTTCTGCTGGTAGGGCCTCCGGGAACCGGTAAAACGTCTTGTGCACTGAAGAAGATGGTCGAAACCTTTTATAAAGAGGAAGGAGCCCAAATTTTATTGCTCTCGTACACTAACCGTGCCGTAGATGAAATCTGTAAAGCACTTTCTTCCATTCGTCCGGAAGTCGATTTCATTCGTGTGGGAAGCGAGCTTTCATGTGACGAGAACTATCGGGATCATTTGATAGAGAATGAACTTGCTACCTGTATGCGTCGTACAGAGGTTTGCGAACGTATTAACCGCTGTCGTATATTAGTCGGTACAGTAGCGTCTATCTCCGGCAAACCGGAACTTTTCCGATTGAAGCATTTCGATGTGGCTATTGTAGATGAGGCTACTCAGATACTGGAACCTCAGTTGCTGGGCATACTTTGTGCCAAAGGAGAAAACGGAAAAGAGGGCGTTGGCAAATTTATCCTGATAGGCGATCATAAGCAACTTCCGGCTGTCGTCTTGCAGAATACGGAACAATCGGAAGTATACGATGAAGCCCTGTCTGCTGTCGGACTGAAGAATTTGAAAGATTCTCTGTTTGAAAGACTGTATCGCACAGCCCGTCAGCATACCGATGCCCATCGTACTTACGATATGCTCTGCCGTCAGGGACGTATGCACCCCGAAGTGGCTCTGTTCGCCAATCAAGCTTTCTATGAAGGTCGGCTGCTGCCTGTCGGACTGCCGCATCAACTGGAAGATTCCGGAAATATCAACCGGCTGTCTTTCTATCCTTCGCGGCCCGAACCGATGGGTTCTTCTGCTAAAACAAACCATTCGGAAGCAAAGATTGCTGCCCGTCTGGCCGCAACTGTCTATAAAGAACACTCGGAAGCATTTGATGCCTCCCGCACATTGGGGATCATTACTCCATATCGTAGTCAGATAGCTTTGATCAAGAAGGAAATAGAAGTTCTCGGCATTTCCGAACTGAATCAGATATTGATTGACACTGTAGAACGTTTTCAGGGAAGTGAACGCGATGTGATTATTTATTCATTCTGTGTGAACTATCCGTATCAGTTGAAATTCCTTTCCAATCTGACAGAAGAAGACGGAATTCTGATTGACCGGAAACTGAACGTTGCCTTGACACGTGCAAGAAAACAGATGCTGCTGACAGGTGTGCCGACGCTGTTGGAGCGTAATCCACTCTATAAAAGTTTATTAAAATTAATAGAGAGCCTCCGGAATATTGCATAATTTTTGCAGACGTTAGTTTTTATTCTCTCTTTATGCAATTCATTAACACCTATTTGTTGAACAAACCCCTATCTTTGCAATACGTTTTTTTCATAGAGATTTAGATTTAAGGTTAGAAGAATTGTGGAAGTCGTGAGACTTCCCTTTTTTTCATCTTAACGTTTACTATCCTTCATTGTTTGAATGTGCAAGATATTTTGTAAAATAGTACAGGATGGCTATGAAGAATAAGTAAACCTAAAAAGCCTTCTTCGTGAGAAGAGGCTTTTTTGTTTTTGGAACTTTTTGAATAAATAATTGGTTAAAAAAACAGGAGGACAAACTCATGCTGAGTGCCCTCCTGTTTTTTATTCTATATAATTATATCGGATTAATCCAATACGATAGGCTTATATTTAGGAACCAGTGCTTTCATAATAACCCAACCGATCAGGTAAGCCACTGCGCATACACAGAAGATTACAAAGTAACCGGCCGGTTTTCCTTCGAAGCCCATGAATGTCATCGCAGGATGTACAAACTGTGCTCCTTGTTCCAGTAGTTCTTTTGTCATTTCCACTTCTTTGCCGTCAACCATTGTTGTTCCGGAAGCATATACAAATAAGTTACCTGCCACTTTCTGAAGAATCATTGAACCGATACCACCGGCCATACCACCGATACCGGTGATACTTGCAATTGCTGTTCGGGGGAACATATCACCTACTGTAGAGAAGATATTAGCCGACCATGACTGGTGGGCAGCTCCGCCGATACCGATCAGGATCACGGGGAACCACGGAGAGAATGTTCCCAATGGCTGTGCCAGCAATACCACTAACGGGAAGAATGCGAAAATCAACATTGCTTTCATACGTGCCGCATAAGGGTTCATGCCGGTCTTGTTGATGAAGATAGTAGGAAGCTTGCCACCGTAGATGGATAACATCGTGATTGCGTAAAGTGTGAAGATAAGTCCCATTCCCAGAGGATCGGAAGTTTTGATACCGAATTGGGAGTTCAGGTAAGACGGGGTCCAGAACAGGAAGAACCACCATACACCGTCAGTGGTAAATTTACCGAAGACAAATGCCCAAGTTTGTTTGTAGCTGAAACATTGCCAGAATCTCATCTTTTTCTCGTCTTTCTCCTCTGTTTTCGGACCTGCACCGGCCTCATTCTGGTCTTGTTCGATATATTCAAGTTCGGCTTTGTTTACGTGCTTGCTCTTTGAAGGAGCATCATACATAAATACCCAGAAGCCCATCCAGATAAAACCAAGTCCACCAATAACGATAAACGCCATTTCCCAACCGAAAGCTTTGGCAAGGATAGGAATGGTGAGCGGAGCGATCAAGGCACCGATAGAAGCACCGGCGTTGAAGATGGAAGTAGCATAAGCACGGTCTTTCTTCGGGAAGTACTCGGCAGTTACTTTAATAGCGGCGGGGAAGTTACCGGCTTCTCCGAGAGCAAGTATACAGCGTGCAGCCAGGAAGCAGTACATACTGACAGTAGCGATGGTTACCACCACGTCTCCGGTGGCTCCGGCAAGTTCGGCAGCACTGTGCAGTCCTACCTGCGCTTCTGTTACAATACCACAGACTGCGTGCAGACAGGCACCGGCAGACCATACGCCGATAGCCCAGAGGAATCCTTTCTTCGTTCCCATCCAGTCCACAAAGCGACCGGCAAAGAGCATACATATTGCGTAAACAATAGAAAATACGGAAGTGATAGTACCGTAGTGTGATTCATCCCAGTGAAATTCCGGTTTGATAAATTCATCCCAGGTGAGCGATAGTACCTGGCGGTCGAGATAGTTAACTGTAGTAGCAAAAAATAGCATCGCACAGATCGTCCATCTGTAGTTTGTCATTTTTTCGCCTGTTTTTTGAAATGCATTCATGATAATGGATTTAAATAGATTTTGAT
>ERZ779922.2204-NODE-2204-length-11868-cov-8.263777_pt1 | contig 11868 bp, 13 predicted proteins | sample MGYA00511544_ERZ779922 | MGnify/ENA primary metagenome ERZ779922 (study PRJEB29588, sample SAMEA2154516) | human gut metagenome | biome: human gut; feature: human-associated habitat; material: faeces | place: Denmark | collected 2008/2010 ... | reverse complement strand
ACCCCTACACGAAGGCGCTCTTCTCCGCCATCCCCATCCCCGACCCGAAGGTGAAGATGAACCGCATCGTGCTCGAGGGCTCCATCCCCTCCCCTGCCAATCCGCCCAAGGGCTGCAAATTCCACACCCGCTGCGCCAACTGCATGGCCTGCTGCAAGGAGGAAGCACCCGTCCAGCGCGAGATCGAGCCGGACCACTTCGTGTGCTGCCACCTGTACGATAAGTGATGAAGAAGGACGACTTCTACGAGGAGGACGACGGCCGCACGATCGCCGACATGAGCGGCATCGAACGCCAGCCAACCTTTCTCCCACACTTTCACCGCAAGCGCAGCGACTTTTCCGCGCCCGACGCGCCCCGTGCGAACGACCGCCCGTGGGAAAGCGCTGCCGGTGAGCTGACGCGCGAGGAGCGCAATGCCGCCATCCGCGGCGCGCTCAAGGCGGGACTGCTGATCGCAGGTGTGTATATCCTCGCCGCTGCGGCGCTGATCGTCGCGATGCAGCTGCTCTGGTCTTAAATATGGAAAAAGGAAGACTCTTTCGAGTCTTCCTTTTTTATTTTTCTGCACGGCCAACGACAAATAGCTCTCTTTTCTTCGGATTTCAGATTGTTTTCATCTTTATTCTATGATATACTAGGTGAGTTGTATGTCGTAAAAAAGAGAGGAGATTCTTCATGGATCATAAAAGAGGTTCCTTTTCCGGCAAGATTGGCTTTGTCCTTTCGGCTGCGGGCGCGTCCGTCGGCCTCGGAAACATCTGGCGCTTTCCTTATCTGGCCGCCAAATACGGCGGCGCTATTTTCCTGCTGGTATACATCATTCTGGCGATGACCTTCGGCTACACGATGATCATTGCGGAGACTTCGATCGGCCGCATGACCGGCAAGAGCCCTGTCGGCGCTTACAAGTCCTTCAGCGATAAGCCTGCGCTGCGCGTGGGCGGCTGGATCAACGCCATCATCCCCATCCTCATCGTCCCCTACTACTCGGTCATCGGCGGCTGGGTCATCCGGTATCTGGCCGACTACATCAGCGGCCACGGCAGTGAGCTGGCCGCAGACGGCTACTTCTCGGCCTTCATTTCCAGCGGCGCTTCGGCGGAGATATGCTTTGTCATCTTTACCATCTTCACCCTCGCCATCATCTTTGCAGGCGTGCGCAACGGCGTGGAGCGGGTCTCCAAGGTGATGATGCCCATTCTCGTGGTGCTGTCCGTCATCATCGCGGGCTACTCCGTCACCCGCCCGGGTGCGCTGGAGGGCGTAAAGTATTTCCTCGTGCCGAATCTCTCCAACTTCTCCTGGATGACCGTCGTGACTGCCATGGGGCAGATGTTCTACTCCCTCTCCATCGCAATGGGCATCCTCGTCACCTTCGGCTCCTACATGAAGAAGGATGTCTCCATCGAGGAGTCTACCGAGAACGTGGAGATCTTCGACACGGCCATTGCCATCATGGCGGGCCTGATGATCATTCCGGCGGTCTTCTCCTTCTCGGGCGGCGACCCGGACACCCTGCAGGCCGGCCCGGCCCTCATGTTCATCACCATCCCGAAGGTCTTTGAGAGCATGGGCCTCGGCACCGTGGTGGGCATCCTGTTCTTTTTGCTGGTGCTGTTTGCAGCCGTGACCAGCTCCATTGCCCTGACCGAGAGCGCCGTCTCCACCTTCGAGGACGAGCTGGGCTGGGACCGCAAACAGGCCACCATCCTCATCGGCATCATCATGCTGGTGCTGGGCAGTCTGTCGGCTCTGGGCTACGGCCCGCTGGCCCGGTTCACGGTCTTCGGGATGCAGTTCCTTGACTTCTTCGATTTCCTCACCAACTCCGTCATGATGCCCATTGCGGCCATCACCACCTGCCTGCTGGTGTCTCGGGTCATCGGTGTGGAGAAGATCGAAGAGGAGGTCACGCTGGACGGCAAGTCCTTCCGCCGCAGACGCATCTTCAACTTTATGATAAAGTATCTCTGCCCCATCTTCGCGGCCATCATCCTCATCAGCTCGGTGGCAAACGCGCTGGGCGTCATCTCCATGTAAGCAGACAACAAAAAGCGCTGGAAGCCTTTACACCGCTTCCAGCGCTTTTCTTATGCCCGTTTCAGGATGCTCTTTATCTCGTCCAGATTCTTTACAAAATAAATGCCGCTCTGCCGCTCGGGGCTGGACAGCCCCATCTCGACCATGTGGGCCAGCAAAGCTTTCAGCCCGGCGTAGTAGCCGTCGAGGTCATAGAGGATGCAGGGCGCGTCCAGATGGCCCAGCGAGACCTTGGACATCACCTCGGCGATCTCCTCCAGTGTGCCGGTGCCGCCGGGAAACGCAATAAACGCATTCCCCAGCGCGATCATCTTTGTTTTGCGCTCAGTCATATCCTTTGTCACGATCAGCTCCGTCAGCCCCTCGTGCTGCAGCTCTCCCTGCACAAAAAACTCCGGTTCCACGCCGGTCACTTCGCCCCCGGCGTTCAGGGTGCTTTCGGCGATCTCTCCCATCAGGCCGCAGCGGGAGCCGCCGTACACCAGCGCGTTCCCGCTCTCCCCGATCCACCTTCCCAGCTCCTGCACCGCCTGCTTCAGGGCCGGATCATTGCCCTCGTTTGCGCCCAGATATACCGTGATGTTCATTGTATTCTCCCCCAGTTTCGTTTTTGCCTTATTTTATCACGCTTTTCTCCGGCAGAAAAGAGGGCGGGCCGGTTTTCCTTGCAAATGCTGCCGGACTGTGCTATGCTGAGAGGAAAAAGGGGGATTTTCCTTATGAAAACAGCATTGACCATTGCCGGAAGCGACTCCAGCGGCGGCGCAGGCATTCAGGCCGACATCAAGACCATGACCGCCAACGGTGTGTTTGCTCTGAGCGCCATCACGGCTCTGACGGCCCAGAACACCACCGGCGTGACCGGCATCTTTGAGACCACACCCGAATTTCTGGCCCAGCAGCTGGATGCGGTGTTCACCGATATCTACCCGGATGCCATCAAGATCGGCATGGTGTCGTCGTCTGCGCTCATTGAGACCATTGCCAAAAAGCTGCGCCAGTACGATGCAAAACATATCGTAGTCGATCCCGTGATGGTGGCCACCTCCGGCTCCAAGCTGCTGCAGGACAGCGCCATCCAGATCCTGACCGGACAGCTTCTGCCCATGGCCGAGGTGGTCACGCCCAACATTCCGGAGGCCGAGATCTTGTCCGGCATGACCATCACCGATGCCGCCGGGATGGAGGCCGCTGCAAAGTGCATCAGCGAAAAATACGGCTGTGCCGTGCTCTGCAAGGGCGGCCACAAGGTGAATGATGCCGACGATCTGCTCTGGCACAACGGCAGCGGCAAGTGGTTCCACGGCGAGCGCATCGCCAACCCCAACACCCACGGCACCGGCTGCACCCTGTCCAGCGCCATTGCCTCCAATCTGGCAAAGGGCTATCCCCTGGATGCCGCCGTAGAGCGGGCCAAGGCATATATTTCAGGCTGCCTGTCCGCCATGCTCGATCTGGGCAAAGGCTCCGGCCCCATGGACCACATGTTCGCCCTGCGCGGCGAATTCGTGGAGCACTGAGCCACAAAAAAAGGGCGATGATCTCTCATACGCCCCAGAACAGGATTCCCAGTCCCGCCGCCAGCAGGATCATTCCGATGGGCGACGGGGCTTTTTGCGTCCGCTTCTTCCAGACAAAATGCACCGCCCATAAAACAGCAAACACAAGGATTGATCTCGCATCCGGTGCAAATCCATCCGCCAGCGTTTTGATGCCGCCCAGTGTGGAGAGCATCATGTTCAGTGCGGTCGCCAGGATCATGGCCACCACACAGGGCCGCACACCGGAAAGAAAGGCTTCCACACCCGCATACTTCATCAGGTTTTTCAGCACCGCCGCGATCAGCAGGATGATGAAGAACGAGGGCAGCACCACCCCCAGCGTAGCGATCAGCGCCCCCGGAAAGCCGCCCTGTGATGACCCGATAAAGGTTGCCATATTGATTGCCAGCGGGCCCGGGGTGGACTCTGAAACGGCGACAAAACTCAGGAATTCTGCTTCGGTCAGCCAGCCATGACGCAGCACGGTCTCCCGCACCAGCGAGATCATCCCGTAGCCGCCGCCAAAGGAGAGCGCTCCAATCATCAGAAAATTGAGGAACAGCTGGAGGTAGATCATGCTTTCTCCTCCTTCCGCAGCTTTCTTAACAGGTAGAGCAGCACCCCTGCCGCCCCGCAGAGCAGGATGTAGTAGAGGGACGAGAAGGACACCGCCGCCACCGAGCAGCCCACCATGGCCGCCACAACACCGGCAACGATGATCCTGTTGAAGGCCGTGCCGGACAGGCTTTTCAGCATCTTCATCCCCGCCGAAAGGATCAGATAGATGACGCAGACCTGAATGCCCCGGAACGCGCTTGCCACTGCCGACAGCTGCAAGAACCGGTCAAACACCAGTGAAATCAGGTAGATGACCACAAACGAGGGCAGACAGACCGCCAGCGTGGATGCCGCGGCCCCTTCTGCCCCTTCGATCTTATAGCCCACATAGGTGGCGCTGTTCACCGCCACAGGGCCCGGCGTGGACTCCGCAATGGCGACCATATCGAGAAATTCCTCCCGGCTCAGCCACTGCTTGTCCTCCACAAATTCCCGTTCCAGCAGGGCCACCATTGCGTAGCCGCCGCCAAATGTGAACGCACCGATCTTCAAAAAAGTCCAGAACAGATCTCTTGTTTTTTTCATACACTTCACCTCGCTGCCTGCCTATTATAGCATAAAGTCTCCCATCAGGGAACCCATTCACAAGACCTTCGATCATCCTATCTCTTCCGGCACAAATGAGTCTTTCTCACAAACAAGGTAGATGTCCTTCTTCATTTTCTTCTCAAAGTATTGCTTCAATCTCATATTGGAATCCCACTTGTCTTGCGGATAAAAGCCGTACCGTTTCTTTACATCGTTCATTCTATCTTCTATATCCAGAACCCCTTCCGCTCCCGCCAGACTATCACACAATTGAATCAACCGGTCATAATCATCGTATACTGTCCTAGCCAATTCAGTCTTAATCATTTTCATTTCTTCATCTGAAACATCAAATTTTCCAATGTATTCATTTATCGTGTGATTGTTAAAAGAATGCGTCAAACAGATTTTTGCCGCCTCATCATATCCAAGGCACATCATATATGCGTACCCATCGGAAACATGGCCAAGATGTCTTACGCCAAATTTTCTTCCTATATCATGCAGTAGGCCTAAAACATAGGCCTTCTCCGCACCCATATCTCCACATGCCGCTGCTATTTTTTCTGCACAATGTGCTGCTGTTAAACTATGTTTTCCCCAAGGCCCCGGATTATTTGATAGACCATCCCGAAGCAACGCCATCGCTTCTTCTCTTGTCGGCAGCATAACCTATTCCTTCTTTCCCTTTCCTTATGCATTGATAAAAACAAATGCCGAAAACCCGCATGAATACAGGCTTTCGGCATTTTGATCCATTACTCGAGCTCGGTAAGTCCAGATTCTTACTAAACAAATTTGTTTAGTAATGTTATTTGGAGATGTTCATTTTTCCATGAGATTGCCGTGGTAGATGTGGCTTGCTGATTTTTTAGTATCAGGATAGTATCACACAACCAGCGGAACCTCTGTGAGTATTATAATGCCATCTCCCCTTTTTTACAACCTACTTCTGATATTCTTATCTGCAATTTTTCTGTCAGAACTTCCTGTTCGTAATCCAAGCTCATGCGTTAAAAGTTACATTTAGGCGGTTGGCATCTGTCAACTTTGCTTCCAGAATTCTAACAAGCTCTTGTAATTCCATCTTGCTTTCCGCGTTAAGACCCAAACATTTTGCGATTCCTTCAGAATCGGTACTTATTCTCGTATCCAATGTTAAACTTAGACGTTTATCATGCTCTGTAAAATCATATGAATGGATATGTACAGGATCACCTAACCGTACACTATTAATCTCTCCAAAATTAAATTCACTTCTCATATGTTCATACAAGGGCTTTTGAATTATTAATACTAAATGCTTGTTTAAGTGCTCAAATGTTTCACTTTTATGATGCATTTGGATAAGAATTGTTTTCAATGTCATTTTCCAATTCATTCCAAATGGTTTTTTGCTTTTCAAATCGCTTGGGTCTACTTCTAAGCCACACTCGTCTAAAAAACGTTGTCTTTCTGGCCACACCGTACCAGTTGTATCCATGGTTTGCAATTCAATTCCTATAAAATCCTTCACCTTTTTATTTTTTGCTGAAACTAAAAAATAGTCAACATTTCCTCCTGGAATCTGAACTTCTGGAATCAAATACAATTCGTTACCCGGTTCATGCAATGTCAACAAATGAAGGCAATCCATAAATATCTGATTATGTTCCAAAAGTCGAAATGGGCAAATAATGATATCCTGTGTTTGATATTTCACAGAGCATGTTCCTATTTTAGTTTCCGGATTAGACTTTCTCATTTTTGTGCAAATTTTTCCCGTATATGGACACAACTGTCGCTCCATTGCACTTTTAAAATCATTCGTTTTGTCTTTGCAATTCAGGCCAAAAAATTCACTTATTTTACTCATGAATATCTCCCATTCCGTCCTACAAATCACTCATCCAGAACACCACACCGTTCTTTTGCAAGTTCGATATATTCTTCAGACATATCAATTCCTATCGATTGTCGATTCATTCTCATGGCAACGATATTGGTCGTTCCCGTACCGGAGAATGGATCCAGCACTGTTCCGTCCGGCGGACACGTTAAAACTATCGGAACCTTAACTAAATCTTCCGGATATGGTGCAAAGTGGAGTTTTCGTCCCTGTGTATCCTCTGGAACGATCTGCCACACATCAGAAATCATACTCCCTTTAGGATTATAAAATAAGAAATAAAAGCCTTTCTCTTCAAGTTCTTTTGCACGCCCACTTAGATTTGTAGTATTTCCATTAGTAACCCTTTGATTAGCCCCCTTAATGACCATTCTAAAGTCAGAGATTTCTCCTTTTTTCACGCGATCTAGCACCTCATCTAAGGCTTCAAAAGCATTTTTTCTCTGTTCATCTGTTAATTCAGTACTCAACTCGATTTTTCTTTTATAGCGCACACCCGTTACTCCTGTTGCACTAACAACAGCACCATTCTCTATTCGTGCTTTTCTCGGCTTTTTACGTACTGAGTCAGCATCATAGTAATATCCACTTTTCTTCTTAACAAAGTGGAACACCGGCTCATATTCGCAGCCCAAACTATCCTTAGACTGTGACATTGCACCTTTCATTTTATCCCATATAACCGTATTGCGAAGAATCCATTTTTGCTCGTCTTGCATTCGTATAGCAACCCGATATGGAATATTCAACAGTTGCTTATTTTTATAGCTATCACCAATATTAAGCCAAAATGAACCGGTTGGTTTTAACACTCTATAAATCTGTTCCGTTATTGCGAGTAGATTATTGATATATTCATCGAATGTAGGTTCCATCCCAATTCCGCCGCCCAAATATTGACGTTTCATATAATATGGAGGACTTGTTATCACGCAATCAATCGAACCATCCGAAAAATTTCTTAAAACATCCAGTGCGTCTCCACAAATGAACTTAGGTCTCATTATAGATTTATCCATCAATTCTCTCATCATCTTCAACAAGCTCCATGATTTCTCCAATAGAACATCTTAGTTCCTCACAAATTTTTGTAAGCACCTCAACTCTTACATCTTCATTTTTTCCTAACTTAGCCATAGCATTCGTACTTATTTTAGCTTGTTTACAAAGCTGAGACTTGTTGATTCCTTTATCAATCAATAGCTTCCACAGTCGATTATATGAAACATGCATTATTAGCCTCCACTCAAATCGAAGTTTTCTATTTTTAGTTATTATACTATACCATCTCTCAATTTTCAATTAAATATTGAGGATTTCAATATAGCATATATTCATCAATTGCTCCTCTCTTTTTTGCTCCCATATTTCAAAAACAAATTTTATCTACTTTTACCTATATGTACAGCCCCCGCCAACATCCGCTGGCGGGGGTCTGCTATGCTTACAGTTCTACGCTGTTCTGCCTGTTCTTCTTCTGGCTTCTATCCGCGGTCTGCTCCTGCTCCCTCATAATCCCAATGACCTGCTGCATCTTCTCGGCACCGAAATAGTTCCATACTCGCCTGAAATCACGTTTCATCGCATAGAGCTGAGAGTTTTCAGCCTCCACCTCTTTCAGCCGCTGGCTCAGATGATGGGTAGCCTTCTTCTCGTCCTGATAGAAGTGCAGATACTTATCCCGCTCATCCTTGACCTCCCAGTACTTCCGATGGAGGGCAAAGAGTACCTTCACCAACTTCTGGATCAGCGGCATGGCCTTCTTCTCCCGATAGCTCTTGGCGGTCTCAAATGTGGCTGCTTCTGGCACCCATTCTTCTGGCCGCTGGGAGTACTGCGCTGACAGGTTTTCCAAACCTTCCATGATGGGAGCCAGCTTGTTCAGCTTCTGGCTCTGCTTCTGGTAGGTCAGCTCTGCTTTCTGTACCCGCTGTTCAGCGGCTTCTACAGCTGTCTGCGCTGTTTCCAGTTGCTCCTGCATCTCGGTCAGGTCGGTCTGGCACTCCTGCTTGGCAACTTCCAGAGCCGCTACCTCTTTACTACGCTCCTGCTTTTTGAAGTCCAGCACAGACAGGTGCTCTTCGTGGGTGCCTTTCTGTTCCCACTCGATGCCGTGCCGCTCCATCACGGCGGCAAGCTGCTCTTTCTCGACGTTGATCCACTGGTTCAGCTCGGATTCCCGTTTAGAACCGCCTGCAAAGCCCAAGGCTTTCAGCGCCTGCTTCAGGGACACCTTGGTGTCCAGTCCTTTGCCCTTCCAGCCGGACACATACGGCACGAAGTCGATGTGCAGATGGGGCGTAGCTTCGTCCATGTGGAGGAAAGCCCCGAACACCCGCAGTGTCGGGTTCCGCTCTTGGAAGCCCTGCATATACTCGTCCAGCAGTTCCTTTGCCAGTGCGCCATTCTCGGTCAGGACACCCATATCATCTTTGTTGCCGATCTGGACGATCAGCTCATGGAAGAGCTTTTCCTGCTTGCCTGTCCGCAGGTGCTCATAGTAGTCGGTGATACAGCGGTCCTTGCGCTTCTGCTTGGCATTGTAACGCTTCACTGCCTCGTCAAACAGTTCGTGATACACCTTCTGAATCGGCTCATCCCGGTACACGACATTCAGGCTGCTGCGCTTCGGGTCTACGTTTTCAGCGGTGAAACTTCTCCGGTTATGGTTGAGGGAGCCGGGACCCCGCATTGCGGAAATGGTTCTTTTCAATCGCACGTCCTTTCTCTGTGGAAGTAACTGGTGCCGGACACGGCAAAGGCTTTGTTACTTTCGTCGAAAGTAACGCAAAAGCACTTTTGACAGACGTTCCGTCCATCAAAAGATGCCTTTGCGCCCTGCCGGGGGCTTCCGTCTGCGGACGGGGTTTCGCTGTACCTCGCCGCTGCCCGGTCCAACACCACCTTCCTGCGTGATTGCATTCACAGGAGCGTGACACGCTCCTGTACTTTGCCAATAGAGGGACTCACCAGCGGAAGCTTTCTGGCACGCCTCGTCTGTCCAGATACTCCTGCCGAGCCTGCTCCCGCTGTTCCTCGGTGGGTGCTGTCTTGTACTGGGCATACAGCTCATGCCGCAGCATCGCATCCAATTTTTGCTCCAGACCCTGCTCAATGACCTCTTCGTACTCATTTTCGCCGCTCAAATGATAATGCAGCAAGGCGACGAAAAGTTCCTGCGAAATCTGCACATTTTTCATCATTATCACCGTTCCGTGTCGGTTGTGTCGATTGTGACGGTATTTTACATAGTAGCAAAAATACCGTCACAACCGTCACGAATCGTCACGCCACAGAATTTTCCAACGTTAATTTGACCACTCTGCCCTCATGGGTGCGCTTGCTTTCGTACCGAATTCCATAATCGTTGTAGAGCCTGTCGGCACTCACGTTCAGCTTCCGGGTCAGGATGTTTGCCTGTATGCTCACACCAGACAGACGTTCCAGCAGCTCCGTGGGCGTACCGCTCCACTCTGGCTGTTCCGGGCTGAGCATCTTTGCCACCGCTTCCAGAAGCGGGTCGGGCGGCAGCTTCCAAAGTTCCGTTTCGGCTCCTTGGAACTCCCACACGCAGCGTTCCCGGTCAAACTCCAACGTCAGCTCCTGATCCGGCTGGTCGCGTCCTACGATGTCCAGCAGGGCGGTGTTGTCCGTGCGCCGCTTCTTCTGCATGATGAATGCGCCATCCGCTGCACCCAACAGACCGTTGGTGCCGGAGATCATATCGAAGCTGTCTTCAGCTTCCATCTTCCGGGTGTGATGAACCACCAGCAGGCAGATGCCGTACCTGTCGCTGAAAGTTTTCAGTTTGGTCACGATCTCGTAGTCGCTGGCGTAGCTGTATCGGTCACCGCCGATCTCCCGCACCTTCTGCAGGGTGTCGATGATGATGAGCCGCACATCCGGGTGCTCCCGGATGAAGCCTTCCAATTGCTGGTCAAGTCCCTCGCTCACGGACTTGGCTTGTGTTGCGAAGTAGAGATTGCTGGTCTCCTCTACCCCGAACATCCGGGAGAGCCGCCGCTGCAGCCGGGCGTAATCGTCCTCCAATGCAAGGTAGAGGACGGTGCCCTGATGCACCTCGTACTCCCACAGCGGAAGCCCCATCGCCACATGGTAGGCAAGCTGCCCCATGAAGAAGGACTTGCCCACCTTGGGCGCACCTACGAAGAGGTAGGTGCCACTGTACAGCAAGTCGTTCACGATGGGTTTCCGAGGTTGATACACCGTGTCGTACAGTTCGGTCATTGATATCGTGTTCAGCCCGAAATTGTTTGACTTTTTCGCGGCTTGCAGATTGATTTGCTTGTCCGAATTTGTTATAATATTGGTGGTAATTTTATCAGACGACTGTACCGCATCTGCGCCAACAGATGCACCCGGTACGGTCGTTTTTCTATTGTCCGTCATTCGCATTCCTCCTTAAGTCCGTTCAACGTCAGGGCTACCATTTGCAGGGTCTCCAGCAAGTCCGGCGGAACCTCTTCATCCACGGCCAGCCGCTGCAATTCCTGATAGATCAGCCTCATCTGGTCTCGCAGGGCTTTGTAGACCCTTGGGTTGCCTACCACGGTGATTTCCCGGTCGGTCAAGCGGCGGATGATATACTCCTGTTTGGTCAGCCCGGAGAGCTTTACTTTGGCTTCCAGAACCTCGTCCTCTTCCGGGGACATTCGGAAGGCTACCACCTTGTTCCGCCAGCGGCCTTGCTGGTCGAGCACTCGTTCCATCTTCATCCTTCCTTTCGTTCCATGTCCAGCTTCTGCGCCATCTCCTGCTGCTTTGAGGGGAAGAGGTGGGCGTACTTATAGGTGATGTCCACACTCTCATGCCCTACCCGGTCAGCGATTGCCAAAGCCGAGAAGCCCATTTCAATCAGCAGCGACACATGGGAGTGCCGTAGGTCGTGGATTCGTATCCGCTTCACCCCGGCCTCCTTGGCTCCCCTGTCCATCTCGTGGTGCAGGTAGCTCTTGGTCACCTCAAAGATTCGCTGGTCTGGCTGGACTTTGTAGAGGGATTTCAGATAGTCTCTGATCTCGTCCGTCAGAAACTGCGGCATCTGGATGACCCGGACGCTCTTGGGTGTTTTCGGGTCGGTGATCACATCCCGGCCTTTCAGCCTTTGATAGGATTTGGTGATGGAGAGCAGCCCCTTGTCCAAGTCGAAGTCTGCCGGGGTCAGAGCCAGCAATTCGCCCTCCCGGATGCCACACCAGTAGAGGACCTCAAAAGCGTAATAGGATTGCG
>ERZ779922.2203-NODE-2203-length-11868-cov-8.864048_pt1 | contig 11868 bp, 11 predicted proteins | sample MGYA00511544_ERZ779922 | MGnify/ENA primary metagenome ERZ779922 (study PRJEB29588, sample SAMEA2154516) | human gut metagenome | biome: human gut; feature: human-associated habitat; material: faeces | place: Denmark | collected 2008/2010 ... | reverse complement strand
GTAGCTGATACACAGCAGCAGATTGAGTAATCATCGCCCCAGATTGGCTTCATTACATCATCGTTCTCATACTGGATTGAGCTTGTTCTTACAGAAATCTTAGCAGCATACTTCTTGAATGTATCCTGAAGAGCTGATGAGTAAAGAACTGTAAGGTTTGGCTCTGGAGCTGGTCCCATGTTCTCAAGTGTATGAAGGAATCTGTAATCGTTCTTTGTAACCATTGAACGTCCGTCAACACCGATACCACCAACCTCAAGAGTAGCCCATACAGGATCTCCTGAGAACAGCTCGTTGTATGACTTAATTCTTGCGAACTTAACCATACGAAGCTTCATTGTGAAATGATCGATAAGCTCCTGAGCCTCAGCCTCTGTAAGCTTACCAGCCTTAATATCTCTCTCAATGTAGATATCAAGGAATGTAGATACACGTCCAACTGACATAGCTGCACCGTTCTGAGTCTTGATAGCTGCAAGGTATCCGAAGTATAACCACTGAACAGCCTCTTTAGCGTTTGAAGCTGGCTTTGAAATGTCATATCCGTATGACTGAGCCATAACCTTCATCTCTTTGAGACGCTTAATCTGCTCTGAAAGCTCTTCTCTCTGACGGATGACATCATCAAACATGTTGCCATCGCCACAGTTAGCCTTATCCTCTTCCTTCCAAGCGATAAGCTGATCAATACCGTAAAGAGCAACTCTTCTGTAATCGCCGATAATTCTTCCTCTTCCGTAAGCGTCGGGAAGGCCTGTTATTAAATGGCAGTGCCTGGCCTTACGCATTTCCTTAGTGTAAGCACTGAAAACCCCGTCGTTATGAGTAGTTCTGTCCTTGAACTTTTCTTCAATTTTATCGCTTAAGTTATAACCGTAAGCGGAGCAAGCCTGTTTTGCCATTCTTATACCGCCGTACGGATTGACTCCGCGTTTAAGAGGGGAGTCGGTTTGCAGACCCACGATTATCTCGGAATTTTTATCAATATAACCCGGTTTATAAGCATCAATATTCGAAACGGTTTTTGTGTCTATGTCCAGTACTCCGCCGTTTTGCCTTTCCTTATCGAAAAGTGCATTTACTTTCTTCATAAGTTCGTTAGTTCTTGAAGTTGCGCCGGAAAGAAATTCAGCGTTTCCTGAATATTCAGTATAGTTTTCCTTTATAAAATCGCTTACATCGATTTCATTTTTCCATTGTTCACCTTTAAATCCGTTCCAACTGTTGTACATAATAGTCTCTCCTATTTAAATGGTGATACTATCATACTATATGTAGTATTAAATGTCAATAGAAATCCTATATTTAGTGTAAAATATTTTAATAATTAAGTATGAAATTTCTTTTTTTTAGCTGGGGTGGCGAGATTCGCTCGGCACACTGCCGTGCACCGACACGTTTGCTCACTTTCGGACCGTCCACCGGAAGGTCCGAATTTTGACTGCCGTCAAAACCGTCCTGTTCGAATCTCGCGTATAATAAAAAAGAAACCGCATACTAAAGTATGCAATTTCTTTTTTTGGCTGGGGTGGCGAGATTCGAACTCACGAATGCAGCAGTCAAAGTGCTGTGTCTTACCGCTTGACGACACCCCAAAATATTAAATATTAAAAATAAAAGCACCTAAACGCTCAAACGAAAAGGTGCCTAAACGCTTATGGGGTGGGAGATGGGATTCGAACCCACGATCTCCAGTGCCACAAACTGGCGCTTTAACCAACTAAGCTACACCCACCGTAACGCAAAAACTATCATATCATAACGAATTTGGTTTGTCAAGAACTTTTTTATATTTTAAAATCGTCAGGCGAATAAGCTTTTTCGATATTTTTATTATCGGGTTTTCTTTTAAATACATCATATTTATAATGCCTGCAATAATCTCTTTTTCCCGTTACTCCGTGCTTTAAGCAAAAAATATTTTCACCGTAATCCGATTTTCTTCCGAACTCGCACCAAAGGCAGGATTTTTTTTGTTTTTTATTAAAAAGAGAAAAGCCCATTTTTCTGCTCCCGTGTTTTTTATTATTTATTTTAATTATAACACATAGCTTTATCTTTTCCAATGATTTTTTTACTTTGAACCGAAATAAGGAACAAGATAACAACCGCCGAAAGAACTAAAACAGTTTTTAATGAATTCGTTTTAATAATTATAGTGTTATTAAGAAAAGCTGTTGAAATTTTGCACCTGAATACTTTAATTAAAACCGAAGAATAAAATAAAAACAACAAACCGTTTAAAATCCTGAAAATCAAAAATTTCAGAACATTAAATTTCATATCGCCGCTGACAGCAATGATCTGCATAATAACGCAAATTCCGCCGAACCCGAGAATAAAACTGACAGCATAAATATTTTTAAATTTAAAGACGGAACAGCTGACCTCGTTTAAATAAACCAAAAAATTTAAAAATTTCACTTTATCTGCAAATTTTTCCAAAACGGAATTTATAACACAGAATAACACTACAAAGCTGCAAATATTAATCATCGAAGCAGAAGCGCGCGCAGTACTGTTTACAAAAATATCTGAAAATTCAAAAGAACTGTCTTTACGAGTACTTTTAAATTTTATTTTATCTTTTCCTAAAAAACATGAAAATAAAAAAATACTGAAAGATGATAAAATTGCAGATAAGAATAATATCAGTCCTGTTTTAACAGATCCGTAAATTCCCGAGCCAACGGCAATTATGATAAATCCGGGGCCCGCGTTTACGCAAAATCTCATCATTTTTTCGGCGCAATTCGGCTCAATATTATCAAGTCTTACTTCTTCATTTAAAAGCATTGCTCCTATAGGATATCCGCCCAATACCGAAAGAATAAAAATAAGCGGAATTTTATTTTTTAAATTTAATGATTCTACAACGCTGATAAATAATAAAACGCATACCATAAAAGGAAATAATGAAGGTATCAAAACATCGGAACACATATAAAGCCCTTTTATTGCTCCGTTTACAGCATCATTTCTAAAAATGATAAGGCAAAACGCAAATAAAGATATCAAAGAAAAAATAAAAATTCTTTTAAAAACTTTCAAATAAAACACACCCCGCATAATTATATTCGGAGATTATATTTAATATAATTAATTAAATTTACTTATTTTGGGGCGATGAATAATAATGTCCGATAAATTCAAATTTAAAAGCCGAAAAAAGCAATGCGCAAAAATTTTTAAATGCTCGCAGGAATATTTTTCCGATAACGCTCAAAACGGCGCGCATATTGAGATATTTTCCGATAAAGAATTAACTCTCGAAGGCTGCAAAGGAATTTTAAACTATGATACCGACTTTTTAAGACTTGAAATTTTAAAAGGCGAGATATCGGTTTTCGGCAAAGATTTTTTAATTTTATCATTTGAAAATGAAGTTATCAGCATAAAAGGCAAAATCACATCATTAGAATTTTCAAACTGACAAATCCGGGAGATAACTATGAATTCGATTTTAAGATTTTTAAACGGATACCTTATTATAAAAATAATGGGCGACGACAGGGAAAAACTAATTAACCGCGCGACAATAAACGGAATAATACTAAAAAACTTCCGTTCGGAAAAAGATTATATTACAGTTTTAATAAACCTTAAAGATTTTAAAAAATTGCGGAAGATAAAAAGAAAAACAGACGCTAAGATCAAAATTTTTAAAAAGCGCGGTATACCGTTTATTATCGGAAAATATAAAAAAAGAACAGGCTTTTTGACCGGAATTATACTATTTTTTATAATTCTTGAAACAATGTCCGGTTTTATATGGAAAATAGATGTTCACGGCAATAAGAATATCGACGATAAAACGATTATAAATTCCTGCAAAAAAATCGGAATATCTGAGGGAAAAAGATATAAAAAATCAATTCTTGATAAAAAATCGCAGGAATTGTTACTTGATCTTGATAATCTTTCCTGGGCGGCAATCAATGAAGAAGGCTGCATTTTAAGTGTCGATGTCAGTGAAATCAAAGATAAAAATAATAAAGAAAAACCCGGAAATATCAAAAGCTCTGCCGACGGAATTATTACTAAAATCGATATAACTTCTGGTATGCCGCTCGTAAAGGTAGGCGACGCGGTATCTAAAGACGAACTGCTGGTTTCCGGAATTATAGAGGGTAAAAACACAACGCAGTTTGTAAAATCAAAAGGCGATATTTTTGCCGATACCCAAAGATCGGTGGAGTCAACGGAAGATTACAGGATAGTAATTAAAGAAAAAACAAAAAAGAGAGAAAAAAGAGCCGTTTTATCTTTATTCGGGCTTAAAATTCCGTTGTTTATAGGCGATTGTACAGAAGAAAATGTAAACAGCACAACACATAAGCAATTTAAGCTTTTAAAAAAGGAAATACCAATAGCCCTCACCGTGAAAGAATATACCATTTGCGATACAAAAAAAGAAATAAGATCAAAAAATAAGCTCGAAAAAATATTGATAGAAAAAAATAAAAAATATATAGAAAAAAACTTCGGTAAAAATGCAAAAATAACGGATTTTAAAACCGAATTTTCAAAATCAGGCGCTAAGGTCACCACCTATTTTACAACAAATGAAAATATTGCCGTGCCGGAGTCTATAATTGTTGAAGATCAAAATTGACATAACGGCCTAAATTTAGTATAATAAGAACATATTAATTCGGAGCGTGATATCCAATAGAGCTTTATTTTGATTTATCGGAAATAAACAATTTAACGGATCTTTTCGGCGAGTTTGACAATAATATATCTTTGCTTGAAAAGAAATTCAATGTTTCTTTTCTTTTAAGGGATTCCAAGCTTAAAATAAAAGGCGAAGAAGAGAACATAAAAAGAGCATTAAAAGCTATAAACTGTCTTAAATCCTATCTTGATAACGGCGAAGCTTTAAACGAGCAAACCGTGAGTTATGTTACGGATATGATAGAAGACGGCATTGAGTCAAAAATAGAAAGCTTAGCAGGCGACGGACCTGCTTATATCACTTCTTCGGGCAAGCCTGTAAAACCTAAGACTTTAGGGCAGAAAAAATATATCGAAGCAATTAAAAAGAATACTGTTACAATTGGCGTCGGCCCTGCGGGAACGGGAAAAACTTATCTTGCGGTAGCCGAGGCGGTTAAAAGCTTTAAAGAAAAAAGCACCGCGAAAATCATTCTTACAAGACCGGCAGTTGAAGCAGGGGAAAGTTTAGGCTTTTTGCCCGGAGATCTTCAGCAGAAAATAGATCCTTATTTGCGGCCGCTTTACGACGCGCTTTTTGATATGTTAGGGCCGGAAAGCTTTCAGAAACATCATGAAAGAGGGGAAATAGAGGTAGCTCCCCTTGCATATATGCGCGGAAGAACTCTTGACAACAGTTTTATAATTCTCGACGAAGCGCAGAACACGACTACCGAGCAGATGAAAATGTTTTTAACAAGGCTCGGATTTAATTCAAAAATAGTCGTAACAGGCGATATCACGCAGATAGACCTGCCAAGCGGTAAAAAATCAGGTCTTAAAGAAGCGGTAAAAATTTTAAAGAATATTGATGGAATTTCTATCGTAAGGTTAACGGAAAAAGACGTTGTAAGACATAAACTCGTTCAGGAAATAATCAAAGCCTACGAAAAAAACGGAGGAAGAAATGAAAAAAAAGGTAAATATAACAGACAAGCAAAAAAAGATTAAATTGCCCACGGGGACAAGACTTCTTATAAGAAAAGCTTGTATTGCCACTTTAACGGAAGAAAATTTCCCTTATGACGCTGAAATTGAAGTAACTTTGACCGATGATGAAACTATAAGGGAACTGAACAAAAATTTCAGAGATACCGACAGATCAACCGATGTTTTATCTTTTCCGCTCGGAGAAAACGGCGTTTATGATACCAACCCCGAAAGCGGTATGAAAATGCTCGGCGATGTTGTTATTTCCGTAGAGCACGCAGTAATGCAGTCCGAGCTTTACGGTCACAGCTTAGAAAGAGAAATTTCTTTTCTCACCGTGCATTCTATTTTGCATTTGCTCGGTTATGATCATATAAACAGCAAGCTTGAAGAAACTGTTATGAGAGAAAAGCAGGATATAATTCTCGAAGAATTAGGTCTTGCTATCAATAAGGTATAATAATGGAAAAGTCTGCTTTTATTACTATTCTCAGAAGAGCAAATGTCGGGAAAAGTTCGCTTTTAAATAAGATAATAGGTCAAAAGGTGGCTATCGTTTCATCAAAGCCGCAAACTACCAGAACCAGAATTATGGGAATAAAAACAGTCGGAGAAATTCAATATGTTTTTATAGATACACCGGGTTTTTTCAAGCCTCATAATCTTTTAGGAGATAATATGGTAAAAGCCGTTAAAAACTCGCTTGCAGATGTTGACGCAGCAGTACTCGTTGTAGACGCGGCAGCAAAATTCAAATTTGATCCTAACTCAATTCCTGCGGCGGAAGCGGAGCTAATCAATAATATAAAAGTTAAAAAGATACCTTGTATCCTTGCAGTAAATAAAATCGATCTTTTAAAAGAAAAAGACGAAATTTTAAAATACATAGATAAATATTCAAAATATTATAATTTTGAAAGCATAATTCCCGTTTCAGCCAAAGAGGGGATAAACACGGATAAAATTTTATCCGAATTATCTCAATTTGCAAAGCCTTCAATGCACTATTTCCCGGACGGCGAAACTACCGATCAGCCCGACAGGATAATCGTAGCCGAAATAATAAGAGAAAAGCTTTTAAGAATGCTTGAATCCGAAGTTCCTCACGGAACGGCTGTAGACATTGAAAGCTTTTATGAGCGCGACAACAAATCGGGCGAGCCGATAATTGAGATCGGCGCCACTATTATATGCGAGAAAAATTCCCATAAAGGAATTATCATAGGAAAAGGCGGAGCAATGCTTAAAAATATCGGAACTTCAGCTCGCCGCGATATAGAAAAATTCTTCGGAACAAAATGCTCGCTAAAGCTTTGGGTAAAGGTTAAAGAAGACTGGCGCAACAGGCAAAACCTTATCCGCAATTTCGGGCTTGATTTTGAAAAATAATTTTTATAAATCTCTCTTAGAAAGGAAATAATATTTATATAAACCTTTCGGAGGGATTTTTACGGATAAAAACAAAAAGTGGCTGAAATTCATTATTTCAGGCAAAGCCGAAGATTATATCAGTTATAAAAACACTTTAAATTCGCAGGAAATGGAAAAACGGAGTGAAAACAATGCGCTTTTCGACCGACGCTCTGGTGATAAAGGAAAAAATAGTTAACGAAAGCGACAGGCTTGTCACTCTTATGACGCGTGACAGGGGAGTTATAAACGCCTTTGCCGCAGGAGCAAAAAGTATAAAAAGCAAAAAAGGCGCGGCAACCTCGCTTTTAAGCTTTTCCGACTTTAATATTGAAGAAAAAAACGGAATTTACAGAATAAGAGAAGCGGCAATAAAGCACTGCTTTTTTTCGGTGGGACAGGATATTTTGGATCTTGCCCTTTCGCAGTATTTTTGCGAGATTTGCTGTGTTCTCGGAACTTCCGACAGCGACTGTGAGGAATTTTTAAGAATCATACTTAATTCTCTTTATTTTTTAAGTACAAAAAAGAAATCGAATTTCTTTATTAAAACCGTTACGGAGCTGCGAATAGCCTGCGAATGCGGATATAAGCCGGATCTTGTTGCCTGCTGCGAATGCGGAAAATACAGTGAAGATGAAACAGCCTTTTTTAAAATTGACGACGGCGTGCTGTTTTGCCCGGAATGCAAAAGCGGAGAAAATTGCATAAAAGTATCGCCCGCAGTTCTCAAAGCTATGAGGCATACTGTTTATTCCGAATTAAATAAGCTTTATTCTTTTGATTTATCAGAAAATGCCGCGCGCGAAATGAGCGGCATAACCGAAAAATACATAACTTATCAGACCGAACATCATTTCAAAACTCTTGATTTTTACAATAGTTTATTATAGAGAGGAAAAAATGTCTTATAACATTATCAAACATATGAAGACTCTTGAACTCGATAAAGTTTTAGCAAGGGTTTCCGAATTTGCCGTGTGTAACGACGCCGGCGATTTAATTAAAAATATTATTCCGAAAACTTCTTTTCTTTCCGCAAAAGCAGAGCTTGCAAGAACCGACGAAGCTTATAAATTGACGGCATTTAATTCAGCGCCGCCTTTTTCAAACTGCAAAAATATCGCAGGCGCATTGCAAAGAGCAAATGTCGGCTCGGTATTAACTCCGGCGGAACTTCTTAACATCGCCTCGGTACTTAAAACCGTCAGAGAAGTAAAAAAATGGTATGATAACTCGGAAATTAAACCTGATAATTCCGTTTTAAAAGAAAGCTTTGATCAGCTTTATCCTAATAAATATCTCGAAGAAAAAATCACTTTCACGGTTATTTCCGAAGAGGAAATCAGCGATAATGCTTCTGCCGCTTTAAGCAATATCAGAAGAAAAATCAGGCAAAATTCTTCAAAGATAAGAGAAAGCCTTGATAAAACGATAAAAGGTGCGAATTCGAAATACCTGCAGGAGGCTATCATCACTCAAAGAGAGGGAAGATATGTCGTTCCCGTTAAAGCAGAATTCAGAAACGCGGTAAGCGGAATTGTTCACGATACCTCTTCAAGCGGCTCCACGGTGTTTATAGAGCCGATAGGAGTAGTTGAAGCAAACAACCAGATAAGAATATTAAAATCGCAGGAAAAAGCCGAAATAGAAAGAATTTTAAAAGAAATTTCTTCGGAAGTTTCGGATTTTTCAGATAATATTTCTTTTTCTTATGACAAGTTGGTTGAGCTTGACGTTTGTTTTGCAAAATCCAAATATGCTTATTCCTTAAATTGCACAAAACCTGAACTAAATAACGAAAATATAATTGTTTTAAATAATGCAAGGCATCCGCTTATCGATAAAAATACCGCCGTACCGATAAGCATTGAAATAGGAACGGATTTTGACACACTTGTTATAACAGGCCCTAACACCGGCGGAAAAACCGTTTCTTTAAAAACCGTGGGGCTTTTATCTCTAATGGCAGCTTGCGGACTTTTTATACCCGCTTCGGAAAACAGCAGAGTAGCCGTTTTTGAAAAGGTTTTTGCCGATATCGGCGATGAGCAGAGTATTTCTCAATCGCTTTCAACATTTTCATCACACATGAAAAACATAGTAAATATTTTAGAAGAATGCGGTGTTTCTTCGCTTGTCTTGCTCGATGAGCTATGCTCCGGCACCGATCCTGTTGAAGGTGCGGCGCTTGCAAAAGCCATTCTTTTAAAATTATCGGATCTAGGTGCCAAAACCGTTTCAACCACGCATTATTCAGAGCTTAAAACCTATGCTCTTGATACTCCGCGCGTTCAGAATGCCGGCTGCGAATTTGATATAAATACTTTAAAGCCGACATATAAGCTTATTTTAGGAACACCCGGCAGATCAAATGCTTTCCTGATATCCAAAAGATTAGGTTTAAGCGAAGAGGTCATAAATTCCGCTAGAGCTCAGGTCGACAGTGAGTCGGGAAAATTCGAAAGAGTGATAGCGGGTCTTGAAGTTGAAAGACAAAAAGCAAGATCGGCATTATCCGATACAGAAAAGCTTAGAAAACAGCTTGAATCACAAAAAGCGGAAATTTCGGCAGAAAAAGAAAAACTTGAAATTCAGATAAATAAACTTACCGCAGACGCAAGAAAAACCGCCGCCGAAATAATTGAAAACGCAAAATACAGATCTTCTAAGCTTTTAAATGAACTCGAAGAAAAAAATAAAAAGATCAATGCCGAAAATGCTTCTTCTGTTCTTGAAAAAGCCAAAAAAGAATATAGATCGGCGTCAAAAGAATTTGATGAAATTTCCGATCCCGTTACGAAGAATGTGAAAGGCGAAAAATTAAAATCTGCGCCAAATATCGGAGATAAAGTTCTAATTTCCTCAATAAACAGCGAGGGAGAGGTAAAAGATATCGATATAAAAGGCAAAAGAGCTTATGTCCTTTCGGGCTCTATAAAGCTCTGGGTCAAATTTGACGATCTGCTGTTTAGAAAATCAACTGTTAAAATCAACGCGCCTAAAGCGCATAAAAACACTTCACACGGATTTTCTTCTCAAAACAGGATAGTTTCTCCTCAAATCGATCTGCGCGGTCTTATGGCAGACGAGGCTATGCTCGAACTTGATAAATATATCGATAATGCCAAGCTTGCAGGACTTAATGAAGTCACGATAATTCACGGCAAGGGAACAGGGGTTTTAAGAAACTCGGTTAAAAATTTCTTAAAATCAAATAAGCAGGTTGAATCTTTCCGCCTCGGAGTATTCGGAGAGGGAGAAAACGGCGTAACTGTTGCAACGCTGAAAAAATAAACCTTTTAAAACACGGGAAATGTTAATGTCCCGAAAACCGTTACCGGCGGCAAATGCGAAAAAAACTGATACGGGAAATATCAAAATAAAAACCAACTGAATATATCAAAAAACGCTATGCAGGATTATTTTAATCCCGCATAGCGTTTTTTGTTTTAAAATAATTATATCACATATCCTCCGCTTACGGATAATATCTGTCCTGTGATATAATCCGCGTCATCAGAAGCTAAAAATATGACCGATTTTGCTATATCTTCGACAGTTCCTATCCTGCCTAAAGGTATTTCTTCAACAAATGAATTTAAATCGTCTGTAGAAACAGTTTCGTTCATTTTAGTAGCTATAAGCCCGGGAGATACTGCGTTAACAGTTATTCCGCTTAGAGCAAGCTCTTTTGCCAGAGCTTTTGTAAGCCCGTTTATTCCAGCTTTTGAAGCCGAATATGCGACCTCGCACGAGGCACCGATATCGCCCCACATAGAAGATATATTTATTATCTTTCCGCATTTTTGATGGACCATAATTTTGCTTGCTTCTTTACAGCACAAATAAGTTCCTTTTAAATTGACTGAAAAAATTTCTTCGGCTTTTTCGTCTTCAAGAGAAGTAATAGTATCAATATAAGACTTCCCGGCATTATTTACAAGCAGATCTATTCTGCCGAATTTTTCAAGCGCGAAATTCATCATATCAAACACTTCTTTTTTATTTGATACATCGGCTTTAAAAGCATAAGCTTCGCACCCTAACAAGCGCAGGGAAGAGGAGAGGGCATCGGCTTTGTTCTTATTTTTATTATAGTTTACAATTATATTGTAACCCTTTGCGGCAAGAGCTTTGCAAACTGCAGAGCCGATATCGCCGGAGCCGCCGGTTATAATTGCTGATTTTTTCATAAAATCACCTTTTAAAGTTTTTAATAATTATATCATAAAGTTTTAAAAAAATAAATAATAATTTCACAATAATTTGGGTTAACATAATTCTAACATAAGCATATATTGTGTGGTTTACATAAATAGTTTACATAATTCTTTTTAATTTCGAATTTAAAGGTTGACATAAAATAAGAAATGTAGTATAAATATATTTACACCGCTGTTTTTATTAAAAACACAGCTATTTTTATGTAACCCTTTAAAAGCAAAATATACCTTTTTTCTGATTTTGTTAACATAAATCAAAGCAATTCCATAAAATTTATTCATATCTTGTCCTTTTGGCTCATAGTATTAATCGTCAGGGGGCAATTATTATGAACAAGGGCGCACTAATCAATTTCAGAAAATTCAAAGTCAATAAATTTTTTAAAATCAATAAAATCGTTTTTTTAATGTGTTTGCTGTTTGTTATAGGCTTAATTATCGGTCTTATCCTTTTAAGCAAAAATAAAGCGATTTTAGCTTTTTCAAAAAAGGTATTTTCCGACTATTTTATTTTAAGGTCAAAAAAATCATTTTTTAAAATATTTTTCTCATCATTTTTATCATCGCTTGTTTTTCTGCTTTTTAT
>ERZ779922.2202-NODE-2202-length-11873-cov-4.080894_pt1 | contig 11873 bp, 8 predicted proteins | sample MGYA00511544_ERZ779922 | MGnify/ENA primary metagenome ERZ779922 (study PRJEB29588, sample SAMEA2154516) | human gut metagenome | biome: human gut; feature: human-associated habitat; material: faeces | place: Denmark | collected 2008/2010 ... | reverse complement strand
CGGAACACTTGGTCAACCCAATCGGAATGAGTGATCAACTAAAGTGGAATAATCAATAGAACTATTCTTGTATTCATCAGTTAATCCACATGACTCTTTAACTTCTGAATATAATTTTGATTTTTCTTCTTCAGTTATATTCTTTTTTTCTTTGAATGTAAGTTCAAAGCCGGTGATTGTATAATTTGTATTATTCGTATAGTCAAGAAGTACACAACGTTCTCCATCCACAATACCTTCATCAACATTCCAAGCAATATCTTTTATATTGATTTTTTCCTTTGGACTACTACTCGTAGTCTTACTACTACCACATCCAGTTAAACTAACTAATAAACTCATAATCACAATAAACATTTTCTTATTCATAATTAAGCCTCCTCATTATTATTCGTACGATTGAATTTATTCTTAATACCTATTCATATGCATTCTCCTTCCTTTATCTGGCAAAAATATAACATGGTGATTTTTATATCTGGTTTTGTGCATGCAAACGAAAAGCCTGAACTATAATAGTTCAGACTTGGATACTTACACTATAAACTTCGTACCTCTTCTGGAATAATCACTCTATTTTTATCATCCACAATTTCTTTATTCTCTATTTCTATAAGTTTGATCATCTTTTGACACCATTCAACTTTTTGTGCTTCTATGCCAACCTGAAAGAAATGATTATAGAGCTGCTGTCTGATAAACGCATAGGAGTCAGTATTGATATGCTTAAAACAGAGGCGTGTGCCTTTATAAAGTAAACCAATTGCTTGATTATAACAGCACAATTCAAAGTAAATATTGGCGCAAGGAATAATCACATCCTCAATTTTCTGTAAATCTGTTGGAATTATAACATTGGATAACTCTAGTGCATCTTCGATAAATACTTCTGCCATATCTTTGTCATCTTGTACTAACGCATAATACCAAGCACATACTAAATAATACTGCAATCGGACATCCGCATATTCCGTTGTATTCTCCATGATTATTTTCTTTGCGTTAGTAATCAGCTTATCGATTTTTCTTATCGTACCTCGATTACTTCGCATCAAAATTGTGGCTTTAGCCAAAATATTTTTTACATACAAATGATTGATATCATAAGAAATATTTTGTTTAGAATAGAATAATGTTTTTTCAATAGCGTCAAGCATCTTATTGAGTACTCGTTCTTCATCTTGATTGTCTGTATCATAAAAGCCATCAAGAAGAATATCATAATACTCAGAAAGCATATTATAATAAATTGCATAAGCTTCTTTCCTATGGAAATAGCTTGATGCTTTTTTAGCGCGTACTAGTATATCCTGCATACCTTCTAGATCTTCGTGATTGGCATAAATTGAGAAAATCAATTCATAAATCTGCATAATCACAACCGCATCTAGTTTCATTTTATGCATAGAGTCTTCATCTTGCTCAATAGACTTAATATAATCTGAAAGAATTCTGCTTGTTTCAAAGTCATCTCTATAACGAGGCATATTGAGTAAGACTACAACCTGCAGGCTTGTGAATAGATCTGTATCACAAATCACTTTTTCTCTTTGACATTGTTTAATAATGCCTTCAGCTAAATAAAGTAATTTTGTTAGTTTTTCAATGTCTGCAGGAGATTCATCTTTAATTCGCGCATATCTTTCTTGGTTTACCTTCCCAATAAGACCTTTTTGCCACTTATATAGTTTATTGATTATCCATTTACCTTTTAATGATTCTGATCTAAGTTTCTTAGGATAATTATTCTTTGTGGATTCTAAATGAATTTCTATATAGAAATATGTTAAGAACTGTCTAACAGCATAAATAGAATCATTTGTCCATTCCCAGCGATGCACAGCTTCTTGAATCACATTGTTCATTGAAACCATATTCCTAGAAATAGTAATCCAGCCATCTTTAATTAACTCATTTAAATCATCTTTAGACTCAAGTTGCATAATTCTCTGAAATATATTTATCTCTATTCCTTCATCGCCAATCAAAGAAAGTACCTTCAGTAAGACCTTCTTTTGTGAAGAAAGCATATTTGTGACAAATAATGCATCTATGATATGTCCAATCGTATCACTTATTTGTTTACTATCTCTTTCGTAATCCACCTTCTCAGGCGCAATTGTAGAAAAACCATTCTCAATTGTAAGAGCTGCTGCACTAGAAATAGTTATATGACTATTCGCAATCTGTTTCGCAATTAATTCTAGAATAAGCGTATGATTCTCAATACTATTGAGTATACGTTTAAAGTCATCTAGCTCATATACTTCAATAGAACGTCCAAGATGGGCTTCAAATATATGTATTAAAGCATTCCACTCTGTTATCGCAGAAAGTTCCATTTTTAGACAATTTGAATAAGAAGGTAACTTACGCGTTAAGAGAATAATTCTTAATCCTGTAGAAAGAAGTGCAATTAAATCATCATCCATCTCACCTGTAAAATTATCAATGACTAAAACAGCAGAAGTACCTCTTACAAGTTCACGTATCTTTTGAACTTTTTTATCAAAGTATCTGATGTTCGTTTTATTTTCTTCATCTTGTCTTAATGTGTTTATTTCAATATTCATGTCATTGGATATAGTTTCTTCAATACTGTCCTTATAATAGACATACAGAACTGTATCAAACTTCTCACGATAACGTGTGAGATATTCTTTAATAAAGGTACTCTTACCAATACCACCCATACCTGATATAAATAAACAATTATAATTTGGATTTAATAGAAAACTATCTAATTCTTTCAACTCCTGTTCACGTCCATAAAAGATTTGCGGCTTTATAATATGAGTAGAATAAATACGTGGTATTAAAGGGTCAGCATACTTCTCAATTATTGATAATTGATCTAATACTTCCTCCATATTTTGATATCTGTCAGCATAATAAACAGCTAATGTATTATGAAAGAAATGACATAAAGAACTCAATAATCGATCATCACATTGATGATAGTCATATTGTATTTTTGAGAAATCATATACAGCATCTATTTCACAATCAGGTACAGTAGGTATATGACCAAACAAAAGATAAAACAATAATGCACCTACACTATAAACGTCTGTATGTGGTCCTAGTCGTTTTATTTTTGAAGTCTGTAACTCAATAGGTGCAAAGCCTTTAGTATAAGATAGTCTGATATCATTTGGTTGATTTACTTTTTTCCATTCAAAAAGCGAATTAAAGTCAAATAGCTGAACCTGCTTTTGATATCCATCAACAATCAAAACATTATCAGGCTTGATATCTAAATATAAATATCCCATCTTGTGAATATTACCTAAAACATAAACAACCTGTTTAATGAGTGTAATACATTCTTTTAAATTCACTGGTTTATAAGCAGCTAATGTATTCTTAGAAGAATAGGCAGATAAGATATAAGATGTACCATTTTGATTAAATACATCCAATTGATTTGTCATGGATGAATAGTTATCACCTGAATAGAATAACTTATTTGTATGTGAAAAATCACAACGGAATTGTTTCTGTTCTTTTTGAAAAGAATCCATATCATGTACTGATGGAACTAGTTCATTATTATTACGAGAAATATGAAGTTTGTAAGGGTAGAACTCCTTTATTCTATATAGTGTTTGATCACCTGTATCAGTGATACGAACTGCTTCATATACAATGCAGGATCCTCCACGCCCAATTTCATTTTTTATAATACAATGAATCATTTCACCACTATCATTAGATAACCAAAGCGGAGTATTTGGTTTCAATGCAATTCTGTGATCCATAAGTTCACCACCTTTTATTATTATGAATAGATTATAATTCAAGGTTTATTAGATTAGGTTTTATTATTACACCATTAATTCTCAGCAGCTTCCGCAAATACTTCTCCCATATAATATCTAAACGCAAATAAAGGATTATCATAGTCTTTTAATGCCCACATAAAGAGCCAATCATAAGGATTACCAATATATAATTCTGGATAACCTGCACCGAGTAGTCGTGCATTGATCATATCTAGGCATCTTTCAAAATCATTGTCTTCTACTATATTGGAATCTCGTTTTTTTCTAATAATACGTTTTGCCCAATAAGTATAGAAAACAAGAAAAATAAGCATCTTTCTAATTATTTCACCCTTGCCAACTAGTTCTTTGCGAAGTAACTTATCAATGTTTTGTCTGTTTGGAAAACAGTATTCAGCCTTTAATGGCATGAGTCTATTATCAGATAATACAGAAGTCAATGAACGATCATATTTAATCGAAAACTCACTTTCTTGATAATTTCTGAGCCCCATTATTTGAGAAAAGATAGTCCAAGTAGATGCATTAGGATGCGCAATTACATAGTCATCTTCTTGGTTCTGCTTATTTTTAAAGCTATTATGACTATCAATTACTGTACCTTCCTGTACTGCAAGTCCATTTTCTTTAGAAATATCATTCCAAAGATCTCTAATATATTTTAGAGCAGTGACATTATTATAACGAAATTCGTCTATATTCTCTGTGATATAGTGTATCAATTCTTCTTTATCCTCAATGTTGTTGAGGTTTTCAATAATAGCACCTGTGTAAAGAACATCACAATCTGGAAGTTTTTTCATCTTTTTAGGTATAGGAATACTATGAATCATCTCTTGTGCTTCATCATATGAAAGACCTTTTCTCATACAGAAATAATAAACTGCTTCATTTATAGTATGACAATCAAACCCACGTTCAAACTGAACACATCTAAAAAAGTCTTTTGTTTCATCAACATCTAAACCTAACGCAAAACAAATCTGAAAAGCAGTTTCACGAGAAATCTTCCTATTGGGTACAAACAAATCACGAGGTAGTTTTATATGCACTGCTTTGAACTTATCACGTAAAAACTCTACCTTTGCAGGTGTATCAGATAAATCACCTGTATATCCATGTTCTTTAATAAATGATGTAAATGCTTCATCAAATCCACGAAACAGTGTAGCAACTTCAAGTAATCTTTCTTCATAATTATCATCATCTAATAGTAGTTCTTCAGCTTTTTTATCAAGTAATTCTGTATATTGAGTCATAGTCTCTTTTTCCCTTCATAAGTAATCTTAAAACAATTGTATAACGTATATATGCACATTACAACAAAGCACAAAAAAACCTTGATTTACATCAAGGTTCATAGGCTAGAAGGATTCATAAGCATAAAGTAAAACGTTTATTTATTATCTTATCTGCATTCAAATCATATATATTTACAATTTTAACCATTCTTCAATATCAATTACTTTTACACCTTCATACTGATATTCATCATGATGTGTGTTAGCCAATAAGATTTTAGGATATGCATCTTGTATTTCTAATAGTGAAGTAACTTCTCTATCGAAAGTTTTCTGATTCGAAATATCATCACTTACTTGAAAATAAATCTTCTCATTTTGTTTTATAGCCACAAAATCAACTTCTTTTTTATAAAGTTTACCAACATAAACTTCATACCCTCTTCTAAGCAATTCAATCGCAACGATATTTTCATATACTCTGCCATAGTCCATGTTTTTTGTTCCTATAATAGCATATCTGAAAGAATGGTCGGACAAATAATACTTATCATTTGTTGCCAAATATTTTTTCCCTTTTATATCATACCTTCTAACTTTATAAAACAAGTATGAATCTTTCAAATATTGCATATACAATTTTATAGTCTTATCTGTTATTTTAATATTAGCATTTGCTAATGATTTAGATATATTATTAGCTGATGTCAAAGAACTAATGTTATCCATCATAAAGTACGCTAAATCATGAATAACTTCTTTGTTTCTCATCGAATATTTATTAGTTATGTCCCTTATAATAAGCGTCTCAAAAACATCTCGTATGTATTTATACTTATCATCTTTTTCACGATAAAGCAAAGTTCCAGGCATTCCACCTTCTCTCACGTATCTATCAAGTGAATACTGCCCAGCATAATATTTTAGACATTCTTTATAAGAAAAAGGAAATATTTCTATTTCATACGTTCTACCGGTAAATAAAGTAGCCAAATCACTACTTAATAGAAATGCATTCGAACCAGTAATATAAATATCATATTTCATACTACTATGTAGACTATTTATGACTTTCTCAAAGCCACTGCACATTTGAACTTCATCTATACATACATAATTATTCTTGTTAGATTTATATTGACCTTCTATATAATTATTTAATGCATGGTATTCTAAATACGGCTCTGCACTTAAAGAATTGAAATCAACAAAAATAATATTCGCGTCTTTATCAGTTTGATTTATATATTCCATAAATTGTAGTAACAGACATGATTTTCCAGATCTTCTAATACCCGTAATCACTTTAATATCAGGAGTTCCAATTACATTAATAATTTTTGTTAAATAGTTTCTTTCTAAAAGTTTCATTTCATTCACCCATATATATTATACCTTCTTATTCCGAAAAAATGAATTATTTTCATTTTTTCGGAATAAGATTTAACCTTGATTTAACATATATATTCGTAAAGTCTATAACACGCAAAAAAGCCAGACCATTAAGTCTGACTTTACTCATCAAAGAATGCGAATTCTTGATATTTTCTTGCAAGAATAGTAAGAACAATTCCTACTGCATTCATAGAAATGATATGTTCATCCTCAAGAGGAAATTCTGTTGTATTATAGTAAAGCTGATAATCTGAATTTTCTACAAGGAAATTCTTTCCTAGCTCAGTTATAGAAAGAATAGGTATATCCTTCATATTCAGTGCATTTACTGTTGTTCTGATACCTGGTGTATTACCTGACAATGAAATAATAATGACAAAATCATCACTAGTTAGGGAGTGTGAGATGACTTCAAAATTAGTTTCACCAGATACAATATAATTTGAACGCCCTGCCATGAATAGCTCACTGGAGAACTGTTTTGTGTAGTTGTTCTGAGTAAAACCCGTCGCATACAAAATGACTTGTCGTGCTTTATGGATTTCGGAAATCAATGTAGCAAAGTTTACCTGCGATGCATATTCAAATGTTTTATCAATCTCTTTTCTAAATTTTTCAACCAAATCTGTAGGAACAACTGCTTTCTTCACTATATCCTTCTTTAAAGAATACTTTAATTCTGAATAACCTGTATAGCCTAGCTTCTGTGCCAAACGTAATACAGAACTCTTTGACGAAAGCAGAACCTTCGCAAGTTCATTAATAGGCATGTCTACAACATCAGATTTATGATTTCTGATATATTGAATCATGTCTTTTTCATTATCACTTAGTGTTGAATAAATAAGTCCTGCTTGTGTGTCAAAGTCCATATCTCATTACCCCTTTGTTAGATAAACTACTGCTTGATATGGATTTAGAATAATATTTTTATCATCTGTTTTCAATACATTCTCATAATTTCCAATAAGAATTTCAGCATCCTTATAGTCATCTGGCAATGTATATCTTACCTTCTCTTTTGCGAAAGAACATACTACAAGTAATTTCTTACCTTCATATTCTCTTTCATATGAGAAGATATCTGAATCATTTTCGTCTAATAGTTTATAAGATCCATGAACAATAATAGGATTTTCTTTTCTTAAACGAATTAACTTCTGATAATAATAGAATACTGAATTTGGATCTTTTAATTCATCTTCTGCATTGATGAACTTGTTATCAGGTGAATAATCAATCCAAGGCTTTGCATCAGAGAACCCAGAACCTTCTTCTCCATTCCAAGGGAATGGTGTTCTCGCATTGTCTCTTGAACTTAAATAAGCATATTTCTTGATTGTTTCTTCATTTTCACCTTCATCCCTCATTTTCTGACACATAAAGACTGTTTCAATATCTTTATATTGATCAAGTGATGTAAAAGGTACATCTTTCATACCTAATTCATCCCCCTGGAAAACATAAGGTGTTCCCTTCATCATATGCAATAGAGTAGCTAACATTTTAGCTGATTCTACACGATATACGCCATCATCACCAAAACGAGTCACATTTCTAGGCTGGTCATGGTTATCCCAATAAAGTGAATTCCATCCATCACCTAAATCATTGATCCAAGTTGATAAGCTCTTCTTTAAATCACTGAGTTTAAACTTCACATCAGAGAATTTACCGTACTTACCATAATCTAAATGCATATGATCAAACTGGAATACCATGTTTAATTCGTGTCTAGAAGGATCTGTATAAAGTTTACCCTGCTGAACATTGGTATTGGCTGTTTCTCCTACTGTCATCACATCATAGTGTGATAAGACTTCTCTATTCATTTCCTGTAGGAATTCATGAATACGAGGTCCATTAGAAGCTCCTTTATAATATGATTTTGCATAATCATATTCTCCTGGTAAGGCATCTGGAAAATTCTGTCTCTTACTTAATAAAGAGATAACATCCATTCTATAACCATCAATACCCTTATCTAACCAGAAGCGCATTTCATTATAAACAGCTTCTCTTACCTTAGGATTTTCCCAGTTTAAGTCAGGCTGTCCTGGCGCAAAACAATGAAGATAATACTGTTTTCTTTCAGATACATAAGTCCATGCAGATCCACCAAAAGTAGCACCCCAGTTTGTTGGTTCACTGCCATCTTCTTTAGGATCCTTCCAGATATAGAAATCAGAATATTCATTATCCTTAGAAGATTTAGACTTTAAGAACCATTCATGCTGGTCACTTGTATGATTCACTACTAAGTCCATAATAATCTTAATATTCATACTATGTGCTGTTTCTAATAGTTCATCAAAGTCTTCCATTGTGCCATACATCGGATTGATCTTGCGATAGTTCGCAATATCATAACCATTATCTACTAATGGTGATTCATAGATTGGGTTTAACCAGATGACATCAATACCTAATTTAGATAAATAAGGAAGCTTTTCAGTAATACCTTTTAAATCACCAACCCCATCATTGTTGGTATCATTAAAACTTTGTGGATAAACCTGATAAACAACGCTGCTTTTCCACCAATCTTTATTCATCATCTTCATCGACCCCCATATTTTTCATAACATCGTTGATATAAACAATCTGTGACTTTGCATCATCAATCGCATTTCTAATGACATCTTCATTCACTTTTTCACAGCTTGCTAATGATAAACAGACACTTAATACAATAGGTAAATTCATTCCTGTAATCACATATACATTAGGATACTGTAAGTATTTGACTGCTTCCTGATTCACACTACCCCCAAGCATATCAGTGAAGATGATGTATTCATCATCTTCATTGATTTCACCAAGTGCTTCTTTTAACTGCTTTTCCACAGGTACATTATCCATATAAGCACTCACTGATTTAATATCAGTTAAAGTTGGCATAAGATACTGGATTGTATCTTTTAAACCATCAGCGAGTAAATGATGGCTAGCTAGAACGATTTTTCTCATAGACTTTTCCCCCGAAAACTTTGATTAGAGAGCTAGAATTCCAAAGAATGAGCAAACTAATGCAAGAACGATAATTAAGAAGATGACCTGAATAACAGTAAGTTTCTTAGATGCAAGTAATTTATAAACGATAAATGTAAGTGCAACAGGTAATAATGCAGGCATGATCTTATCTAAAACACCTGTCTGAATAGCTAGTTTTACTTTACCTGACTTAAAGACAAGACCTAATGACATCTTAACAACTGAAGGGATTAATGCCCCAATAACTGTTAGACCCATAATAGATGCTGCTTCTGTGAAGACTGATAACTTATCACCTAATGTAGTAATAAGCTTTAAACCTGAATCATATCCTAAATGGAATAACTTAATTCTAAAGAAGAAGAAAATCACATTTAGTAACATCCAGATGAGTGCACCTGTAGGGTTACCTTCAAGTCCCATATAAGCTGCAATAGAACCCATGATTGTTGGATATAGTACCCAGATTAAAGTATCCCCGATACCTGCAAGAGGCCCCATCATACCTGTCTTAAAATTCTGTACTGTATCTAATGCTTTGACACCATCTTTTTCTTCCATAGCAACACTTGCACCAAGTAAGATATTAGCCATCCAAGTTGTAGTATTGAAATATTTAAAGTGGTTATTTAATGATGCAACATAGTCATCATCATTATTCTTATGAATCTTTCTTAAAACCTTCTCTAATCCAAATACAACTGCTGGACCCTGATGGTTTTCATAGTTATATGTATTACATGCCATAAACATGTAACGTACTGCGGCTTTTGTAAGATCTTTTTTAGTTACAACTTCTGTTGTCTGTGTTTCTTTATTCATCCCAATCATCTCCTTCTTCGATTGCTACACCTTCTGCTACGGCTGCTGGTGCTTTATTGACCTGTGTTGTAAAGAAATAGTAAGCAATAGCCAAACCAATAATAGATACACCTAACATTGGTACATTTAAGTAAGCTGAGAAGACAAAACCAATCATCAACATTGATAAGTACTTCTTAGCAGGCATAACCTGTAACAATAATGCGATACCTACAACTGGTAACATATTTCCTGCGATAGATAGACCATTTGTGAACCATACTGGAACTGATTTTAAGATAACATTAACGATTGCATCACCAAATAATACACATAAAGCTGTTGGTAAACCTGTAGATAAAGCAAAAATCATAGGACCAATCCAAAGAATTCTGTTCATCTTACTAAACTTCTTTTCATTACATGCTTTCTGTGCTGCATGTGTTACATAAGTGTTTAATAACTTTGCGAATACATCTAACTGAATACCAAGCATACCAACTGGTACACCTACTGCTAAGGCAACTGCTTTTGCCTGAGCCACATCATTTGTAGTTCTACATGCAACATAAATACCAACTACTGTTGCAAGACCCCAGTTAGGCACTGATGAACCACCAATGTTGGCAACACCTAAGTTCATTAACTGGAATGTACCACCAATAATCATGGCAGTCTTCATATCCCCCATAATCAATCCTGCAAAAAATGCAACCATGATTGGGAACCATGTTGTAATAACAATACCCTGCTGGTCTAAGACCATCCACATTGATAATAATACGATTAATACTCCTTGAATAACCTGCATACTTCTTATCCCCCTTGATTATTTAATATATGTTTCTAGTGGTTCTTCTGCTTCGCTTGGTACGAAGTGGAATGTCACTGGAATACCCATAGACTGTAATTTCTTTAAATCTTTCACTTCTTCTTCATTGACTGAAACCATCTTCTTCACTGTTGTCTTACCTTCCCCATCGAAGATAATACCAATGTTTACTTTAGGAATCTTAACGCCACCTTCAGCTAACTTAACTAATGTAGATGGTTCTCTTACAATCATGAATACATTATGGCTATCATACTTTCCTGCGTTGAAGTTCTTAATAGCTGTTTCTGTATCAATGATTGACATACCAGTCCCCACTGGCTTACTCATTCTCATAGCTGATTTTTGAACTTCATCCTTACTTACTTCATCATCGACTGCCATTAATCTTTTTGCCTGTGTTGCACCTGCCCATTGTGTAACAACAATACCATGAATTAATCTCTGGTCGATTCTTGCTAATACTAAACTCATTTTTCTTTTCCTCCTTGAAATTGCTTTCATTTGTTTTGACGAGTCCTAGTTTACCCAACAATGCAAATACTTTCAATATTTCAGGCCCCTTCTGGGACGTGGCACAAACTCTTGGAATAGGTGTCAAAGATAAGGGAAACGTTCCATTATGATGTTTTAGAATAGTAATATTATGTTTGTACAATTCAATTTATTATGATATATACAAGGTTATTTTAATCAACTGATACTTCATGCTTTATACATTTTAATTATTAAAATGTACCATTATACGCAAAAAGAAGATGATCCTTGGACAATGGTATTAAGTTAAACAAAACTAATACCATCAGGTAATTAAGTTAAGGTGTC
>ERZ779922.2201-NODE-2201-length-11878-cov-2.809016_pt1 | contig 11878 bp, 10 predicted proteins | sample MGYA00511544_ERZ779922 | MGnify/ENA primary metagenome ERZ779922 (study PRJEB29588, sample SAMEA2154516) | human gut metagenome | biome: human gut; feature: human-associated habitat; material: faeces | place: Denmark | collected 2008/2010 ... | reverse complement strand
GCGCCAGTGCCAGCGCCGCCGCCTTGGCGAAGTTCACGCCTACCAGCACCGCACCGATCAGCCCGGGGGCGTAGGTCACGGCCACGGCGTCGATGTCGCTTCTTAATAGACCCGTCCGCGCCAGCGCCTGATCTGCCAGACCGTAGATGGCTTCAATGTGCTTCCGGGACGCGATCTCCGGCACCACACCGCCATAAATGCGGTGCAGATCGACCTGAGACGCGATGCAGTCCGTCAGGACCTCCCGACCATCCCGGACAATGGCCACGGCGGTCTCGTCACAGGAGGACTCCACAGCTAAAATGTTCAAATTTCCCACTCCTTTCTCAGGATGAGAGCGTCTTCTTTTGGATTTTGGTAGTAATTCCGGCGGGTTCCCACATGGGCAAAGCCCAGCGATTCATAAAGGGCGCGGGCAGGGTCATTGGATGCGCGAACCTCCAAGGTCAGGCAGCGGCTTCCCCGTTTCTTCAGTTCCCCGATCAGCGCCAGAATCAGCCCCCGGGCAACGCCCTTCCGCCGGAAGTCCGGATGGACGGCGATGTTCATCATGTCCGTCTCGTCCAGCACCGTCTGGGAGCCGACGTAGCCTGCCACCGTCTCGCCGTCCAGCGCCACAAGCCAGCAGGAAAGGGGATTTTCCAGCTCGGAAGCGACACTTTTTTCGCTCCACGGGTCGGAAAAGCAAACTTTTTCCAGTGCCGCGACCTGAGGGACATGCTCCGCCGTCATGTGCGCAATTCTCATTTTGCCTCGTACCAGCTCTTTCCGAATTTTGCCTCTGCCGTCAGCGGCACACTGAGAGACGCCACGTTTTCCATCTCCCGGCTGACCAGCGCCGCGACCTCTTGGGCAATGCCCTCCGGGCATTCCACGATCAGCTCGTCGTGAACTTGCAAAAGCAGCTGTGCGTCGGGGTATTTTTCATTCAGGGCGTTTTCTACCCGAATCATGGCCAGCTTGATCAGATCCGCCGCCGTTCCCTGAATGGGCGTGTTCAGCGCAATGCGCTCCGCCCCGCTGCGGACGTTGAAATTGCTGCTTTTCAGCTCCGGAATATACCGGCGGCGGCCAGCGTCTCGGTGTAGCCGATTTCCCGGGCATCCGCCACCACCTTGTGCATGTATTCCTTCACGCCCCGGTAGTTGTTCAGATAATTGTCGATATACGCCCGGGCTTCATAGCGGGAAACCCCGATATCCTCCGCCAGAGAGAACTCGGAAATGCCGTAGACAATGCCGAAATTGACAGCCTTGGCATGGCGGCGCTGCAAGGGCGTGACCTCCTCCACCGGCACGCCGAACACCTGCGCGGCCGTAGCCGTGTGGATGTCCACGTGGTCGCAGAAGGCCTTGCGCATGGCGTCGTCACCGGCGATATGCGCCAGCACCCGCAGCTCGATTTGGCTGTAGTCCGCGTCCACCAGCACGCAGCCGGGCTTGGGAATGAACATTTTCCGTATCTCCGCGCCCAGATCCGTGCGGACTGGGATATTCTGGAGATTGGGTTCCGTAGAGGACAGCCGCCCCGTCGCCGTTACCAGATTCTGGAAGGTGGTGTGAATCCGCCCATCCTCCCGGATCTCCTTCATTAGGCCGTCGGCGTAGGTGGATTTCAGCTTGGTCAGCATCCGGTAGTCCATGATGGCCGGGACGATGGGGTGTTTGTTTTTCAGCTTTTCCAGAACTTCCGCATTGGTGGAATAGCCGGTTTTCGTCTTTTTCACCGGGGGAAGTCCCAGTTTTTCAAACAGCAGTTCTCCCAGCTGACGGGTGGAATTGATATTGAATTCCCCGCCGGAATAGGAGAAAATCAACGTCTCGCAGTCGGAAATCCGCCGGGAAAGCATATCGCCGAACTGCCTCAGCTGTTCCCGGTCGATGCAGATGCCCCGGTTTTCCATGCGGTAAAGCACCCGGCACAGGGGAAACTCAATCTCCCGGTAAAGCCTTTCCATGTCGTTCTTTTCCAGCTCCCCGGAAAGCACCGGGCGCAGGTGCCACAGAGCTTCGGCACAGGCCGCCGCATCGGCGTCCTCCACGCTCAGCCCCAGATAGTTGGTCGCAAGCTTGGAGACGGTATAGTCGGAAGACGAGGGGTTCAGGTCATAGGCCGCCAGCGCCGTGTCAAAGACGCATTCCCCCGCCTGTATCCCCAGCTCGTCCAGCCTGTGCATGGCGGTTTTGCTGTCGTGGAAAATCAGCTGCTTCCCGGCAAGGGACAGCTGCCCCATCTGGGCTTCCATGGGGGTCAGGGCGCAGACGCCCTCCGCCCACGCAATGCCGACACTGCCATCCTCCGCAAGATACACGGCGCAGGTATCCACATCGGCGGGCATTTCCTCCCGCCGGGGGATGGACTGCACCTTCTGCTCCGGTTTGGGGGCGTCCGCCGCCGCGCCCCGCAGGCCGTATTTGTCGATCAGCCGCACAAATTCCAGTTTCTGGAACAGCTGATACAGCTCCAGCCGGTTATAGGGCTGAACAATGGCATCCTTCGGCGCAAAATCGATGGGCGCTTCCGGGCGGATGGTGGCAAGGTCGAAGGAAAGATAGGCGTTCTCCTTCCCCGCTTCCAGCTTTTCCCGCAGCTTGGGCCGGATGGAGGGGTCGTCCAGATGGGCGTAAACCCCGTCCAGACTGCCGAATTTCGCCAGCAGCTCCTTTGCGGTCTTGGGGCCGACGCCGGCCACGCCCGGAATATTGTCGGAGGAATCGCCCATGAGGGCTTTCAGGTCGATGAGCTTTTTCGGCTCGAAACCGTATTCCTCCCGGAATTTTTCTTCGTCAAACAGCGTCGTCGTGGTCTGCCCCGGCTTGGAGATCACCAGCTTGACGTGGACATTTCCGTCGATCAGCTGCAGAGAATCCCGGTCGCCGGTGACGATCACGCACTCCCAGTCCTGCTGAGAGCAGATCTTGCCCACGGTGCCGATGACGTCATCGGCCTCCCAGCCCTGACACTCATAGATGGGAATATTCATCGCCCGCAGAACGTCCTTCATAATGGGCATCTGCTGCACCAGCTCCTCGGGCATGGCATGACGGGTGGCCTTATAGCCCTCGTATTTCAGGTGCCGGAAGGTGGGGCCGTGGAGGTCGAAAGCCACGCACACCGCCTCGGGCTGCTCCTCCTTCTCCATCCGTTCCAGAATGTTGAGGAATCCGTAAATGGCGTGGGTGTACAGCCCGTCCCGTGTGGTCAGGGGCTTGACGCCGAAATAGGCGCGGTTAATGACACTGTTGCCGTCCAGAATCAGCAGCTTCATACTTTTCTCCACTTCGCGCCCTGAGGCGTATCGATGATCTCAATGCCCCGGGCTTTCAGCTCGTCCCGGATGCGGTCCGCCTCGGTGAAGTCCTTGGCCTTCTTGGCGTCGTAGCGGGCCTGCAGCAGAGCCTCCACCTGAGCGTCCGTCTCGCCGCTCTCGCTGACGATCTGGAACCCGCCGGAGGCCGGAGCGGTCTGCTTCTGCTCTGCCTTTTTCCGGGCGGCATTCTCCAGCAGATCCAGACTCAGCACCCGGTCAAAGTCCGCCAGCACATACCGCTTGGTGGCCCCGTTGGTCTTGGCCTTCAGCACATCGTACAGGGCGGTGACGGCTACGGAGGTGTTCAGGTCGCCGTTCAGCGCGCCCACAAAGCGTTCCTTCAGCTTGTTGAACACGTCGGCATCCACCTCGCCGTCATCCTTGAGGGCGGCGATCTTGGCAATCAGCTTGTCATAGGCCGCGACGGCGTTATCCAGATTTCCCCAGCTGAATACCAGATTCCGGCGATAGTGGCTTTGCAGGCAGAACAGCCGGTAGGCCATGGGGTCGTAGCCCTTCTGCTCCAGCAGGCTCACGGTGAGAAATTCCCCTTTTGATTTGCTCATTTTACCGTTGCTCGTATTCAGATGGTGGACATGGAACCAGTAATTGCACCACTTGTGACCCAGATAGCTTTCAGACTGGGCGATTTCGTTAGTGTGGTGAGGGAAGGCGTTGTCGATGCCGCCGGCGTGGATATCCAGATACTCCCCCAGATGCTTGATGGAAATGCAGGAGCATTCGATATGCCAGCCGGGATAGCCCACGCCCCAGGGAGAGTCCCATTTCAGCGCCTGATCCTCGAACTTGCTCTTGGTGAACCAGAGAACGAAGTCGTTCTTGTTTTTCTTATTGGTGTCCTCTTCCACGCCCTCCCGGACGCCTACCGCGAGATCTTCCTCGTCATGGTCGTTGAAGACGTAATACTGCTTCAAAGTGGAGGTGTCAAAGTACACGTTGCCCCCGGCGAGATAGGCACAGCCTTTGTCCAGCAAGGTCTGCACCATGTGGATATACTCGCTGATGCAGTTGGTCGCAGGCTCCACCACGTCGGGACGCTTGATGTTCAGCTTGTCGCAGTCGGCAAAAAAGGCGTCGGTATAGTATTTCGCGATCTCCATGACGGTCTTGTGCTCCCGCCGGGCGCCCTTGAGCATCTTGTCCTCGCCGGTGTCGGCGTCGGAAGCCAGATGGCCGACGTCAGTGATGTTCATGACCCGCTTGACGTTATAGCCCAGATACCGCAGGGACTTTTCCAGCACATCTTCCATAATGTAGGTGCGCAGGTTGCCAATGTGGGCGTAATGGTACACCGTGGGGCCGCAGGTGTACATTTTCACCAGATCAGGGTCGTTGGGAACGAACAGCTCCTTTTTATGGGTCAGGGAATTGTACAGATACATATTTCTTTCCTCCATTTATTAATAATGTAGCGCATACTGATTTGTTTTATACCGTTGCAAAAAGAAAACGCCCCTTGTAACTGCATACAAGAGGCGGGCAAAGCTCGCGGTTCCACTCTCATTTATCACTTTTTTGCTGACGCTTTCGCTCCCGGACGCACTTTCCCGCGCACGACACCGCCCGGGCTTTCAGCCGCCGACCCGGACTCTCTTTGGGTGCGAAGCACGGTACTCTTTCCGTTCATCGCGATATTGAATTCCCGTGTATTTTACCATTGAACAGGCACGATTGTCAAGCCTTGGCAGGAAATTTGACGGGTCAGTTTTCCCCGCCAAACCGCCCAAAACCGTGGAAACCACTGGAAATTACATTAAGAAATTCTTATCCTATTGACACTTCCCCCCTTTCTCGCTATAATATGTTAGAGAAATGAGACGAAAGTGAGGTTACGCCATGAATTTCTCCAACGCTTGCAGGCTTAAAAAAGGTTTGAGCCTGATCCTGATCGTACTTATGGTAGTCGGTATGTTCTCCGGCTGTAAGAAAAACAACTCCGAGACCGAGCCGAACACGACTCCCTCCCTCAATCTGAATATGTCGGACACCTCCGCTCCCACGCAGGAGACGGTCCCCCCCACCACGACGGAACCCATCGTGTATAACGAGAATATGGGTACCGTCACCAACCAGATCAGTGTCCGCGTCATCCCCAGCAAGGACGCCAACGTCACCGGCACACTGGACGCCGGCACCGTGGTGGAAATCCTGCGTCAGGAAACCATCGCCGACATCACATGGGGCATGATCAGCACCCCTGTCAGCGGCTGGATCTGCATGGACTATGTGAAGATGTATTCTTCTCAGAACGGCTCCGCCAGCAGCGAGACCGATCCCAATGCTTCTCAGCCCACTACCCCCGCACCGTCCGACAATACGGGCAATACCACCAACAATAGCGGTACTCACAACACCAAGGGCGTCATCAGTGCCCGCAGTCTGAACGTCCGTGATGAGGCCAGCGCCTCCGGCAAGATCGTCGGCTCCTACTTCAAGGGCGACGTTGTAACTATCCTCGAGACTAAAGACGGCTGGGGCCGCACCGACAAGGGCTGGATCAAGATGGAGTACGTCAACACCACTGGCACTACCACCGGCGGCAACACTACGACGACCACCACCGGCAACAATAACAACACTGCCGGCAACGGCAGCACCACCACCGTGGCCAAGGGCATCGTCAACACCCAGGAGCTGAATATCCGCAGCTCTGCCGGTACTGACGGCGACCGGGTCGGCAGCCTGAAATACGGCGACCGGGTGGAGATTCTGGAAAAGAGCGGCGATTGGGGTCGTATCTCCAAGGGCTGGATCTCCCTGAACTACGTCTATCAGGACGGCACCACCGGCGCCAAGTCCGCCAAGGGCATCGTGACCACCGACGGCCTGCGCATCCGCAGCGGCCCCGGCACGGGCTACGATTCCGTGGGCAAGCTGTATACGGACGAGGTCATCAAGATCTTCTATCAGGTCACCGTGGGCGAAACCACCTGGGGCTGCACCAAGGACGGCTGGGTCTCTTTGAAGTACGTCAGTCTGGAAGGCTAAACAATGATATAATACCGGGACTTTCAGCAGAAAGTCCCGGTATTTTTTCCGCAGAATATCCCACATGACCGGTATTTGCTTGGTGCGCACGTTCAACTTGCTCAATTTTTCCGGATTGTAACTATTTTTTTATTGCAAAATCACGGAAGCAGTGCTATAATTTGCTTCATGAGGAGGGTGTCTGCGCGAAACACGCTGACCCCGCTGAAATACATTTAACTGGAGGAAAACCAATGAAAAAGTTCTTAGCACTGCTTCTGGTCCTGAGCATGGTCTTCACGCTGTGCGCCTGCGGAAAGAAAACCGACGATTCCAAGTACACCGGCAAGCTGGTCGTCTACTCTCCCCATGATGCCGATCCTCTGAACGCGGGCGTTGCCCAGTTCAAGGAGAAGTACCCCAACATCGATGTGGAAGTCATCGCTGCCGGTACCGGCGAGCTGTGCCAGCGTATTGTCGCTGAGGCCGAAAATCCTCAGGGCGACGTGCTGTGGGGCGGCGGAGCTGACACTCTGGCTGCTTACAACGACTACTTCCAGCCCTATGTCTGCGCCAACGACGAGTTCATCGGCGATGCCTACAAGGATGCCGACGGCTACTGGATCGGCGAGTCCCCCCTGCCCATGGTCTTCATCTACAACAAGACCATGCTGGACGAGGCCGACGTCCCCACCACTTGGGAAGGCCTGTGCAACGAGAACCTGAAGGGCAAGATTGCTTACTGCTCTCCCTCCAAGTCCGGCTCCGCCTACACCCAGCTGTGCACCATGCTGTTCAGCCAGCCCACCATCGAGGAAGGCTGGGATCTGGTCAAGAGATTCATCGCCAATCTGGACGGCAAGCTGCAGGACTCCTCCGGCAACTGCCACAAGCTGGTTGCTTCCGGTGAGTACGCTCTGGGCGTGACCATCGAGAAGTCCGCCGTTCTGTACGCCGACAACCCCGACATCGGCTTTGTATATCCTGAGCAGAACTCCGCTGTTCCCGACGGTGTTGCTCTGATCAAGGGCTGCCCCAACGAGGAGAACGCCAAGCTGTTCATCGACTTCGTCACCAGCGCCGAGTGCCAGACCGCTCAGAACGCCGACTGGGCCCGCCGCCCCGTCCGTTCCGACATCGCCCCCAAGGGCCTGTGCTCCCTGGACGAGTGCCACGTCGGCAACTACGACTTCAGCTACGCTGCTTCCAACCGTGACGCCATCAAGGAGCAGTTCAACGACCTGGTCGCAGGTTAATTTCGGTTCATACTTTACTGCGGGAGGCACCCTCCAGGGTGCCTCCTTGCGGTGTATCGCCTGCGGCTGAAAACTGTGCCGGATGCTCCGGCATACTTTTGAACCGCGCGCAACATATCTACACATACGGGAGGACACCACATGAGCAATCAAGTCATTATTCAGAACGCCGTAAAGCGCTACGGCGATTTCACCGCGCTGAACGGCGTTTCGCTGGACATTCAGGAGGGCGAATTCTTTACCCTTCTTGGCCCCTCCGGCTGCGGCAAAACCACGCTTCTGCGGATGATCGCCGGCTTCAACTCCATCGAGGGCGGTGACTTTTACTTTGGCGAAAAGCGGATCAACGATGTTCCCGCCCACAAGCGCGACATTGGCATGGTCTTCCAGAACTACGCCATCTTCCCCCACCTGACCGTCCGGGAGAACGTAGCCTACGGTCTCAAGGCGCGGAAGATGCCCGCCAAGGAGATCAAGCCCAAGGTTGACGAGGCGTTGGAACTGGTGCAGATCTCCCATCTGGCAGACCGGAAGCCCAACGAACTGTCCGGCGGTCAGCAGCAGCGTGTGGCTCTGGCCAGAGCTTTTGTTATCGAGCCAAGTGTTCTGCTGATGGACGAGCCTCTGCGTAATCTGGACGCCAAGCTGAGAGTGCAGATGCGCTCCGTCATCAAGAAGCTGCAGCGGCGTCTGGGCATCACCACCATCTACGTCACCCACGATCAGGAGGAAGCCCTCGCCATCTCCGACCGGATCGCCGTCATGAAGGACGGCCACATCATGCAGATCGGCACCCCCCGTGACATCTACGCCAAGCCCCAGAATCCCTTTGTCGCGGGCTTCATCGGCGTGAGCAACTTCCTTGACTGCGAGGTGAACGCCCCCGCTCCCGGAAACGCCGCCGTGAGCATCAAGGGCGAGCTGGACATCACCGTCCCCGTCTCCCGCGCCTACACAGGAAGCGGCAAAATTTCTGCCCGTCCCGAGCAGCTTTTCTTCTCCGAGAGCGGTATGCCCGGCACCATCCTGTTCTCCACCTTCCTTGGCGATTTCATCGAGTACGAGGTGCAGCTGAACGACGGCCAGAACCTGATCGTCAACGAGTACACCAAGGACACCACCGAAATTCACAGCGACGGCGAGCAGGTTCATCTGAGCTTTGACCCCATGCGCATCAGTCTGTACGACAAGAGCGAGGAGGTGCTCAGCCTGTGAACAAACGGCTTAATTCCCGCTGGAAACCGGATTTCTGGTTCTTCACAAAGCTGTTCGTGATTCTGGCAATGTGCCTGTTCATTGTCTACCCCTTCTACACCATCATCACGAAGAGCGTGTTTTCCAGCAAGGTAGAGGGCATCACGCTGTACAACTTCAAGCGTTTCTTCACCAAGCCCTACTATTATCAGACGCTGCTGCGCTCCATGGTCGTGTGCTTCTCCACGGTACTTACCACGACACTGGTGGGCGTTCCCATCGCTTATCTGATCACCCGCTACAACATTCCGGGCAAGAAGATCCTTCACATCTTCATCATCATGAGCCTGATGAGCCCTCCCTTCATCGGCGCTTATTCCTGGATCATCCTGCTGGGCCGTAACGGTCTGGTAGCACGGGCGCTGGCGCAGATCGGCATGACCGCGCCTACAATTTATGGTCGCGGCGGTATTATCTTCGTGTTTACCCTGCACCTGTTCCCCTACATTTATCTGTACACCTCCGGCGCCATGAACAGCATCGACAGTTCCTTGGAGGAAGCCTCCGAGAATCTGGGCATGAACAAAATCCGGCGCATCTGGACGGTGACGCTGCCCGTTATTCTGCCCTCCATTCTGGCAGGCTGCATCATGGTATTCATGACCTGTCTGGCTGACTTCGGCACCCCCATGCTGTTGGGTGAGGGCTATACCGTTCTGCCGGTTCTCGTGTACAACGAGTATATGTCCGAAAGCGCCACCGACCCCTATATGGCTTCGGCGCTGTCCGTCATCATCGTGTTCTGCTCGCTGGTCATGCTGAGCTTCCAGAAACTGGTGGTGGACAAGCGGAATTACACCATGAGTTCTCTGCGTCCCCCTCAGGAGACCAAGCTCCACGGGTTCAAGCGCTTCCTCGCTTCCCTGCCCATCTACATTGTGGTGTGTCTTGCATTCCTGCCTCAGATCGTTGTGGTGTGCCAGTCCTTCATCGAGCGGAGCTTCTCCGGCGTCATCAAGGGCGTCAACCTGAACAACTACCGCACCATCATGTCCCGCCTTGGCCGGAACATCCGCAATACCTATGTGTTCTCCATCGTGGCCATCGTGTTCATCATCTTCATTGGCATTCTGGTGTCCTATGTTCTCGTCCGGAAGAAGGGCAAGATCGCCAGCCTGATTGACACGCTGATCATGTTCCCCTACGTCATCCCCGGTTCCGTTCTGGGTATCGGCCTGATCGTGGCGTTCAACCGCAAGCCTCTGATTCTGGTCGGCACTGCCGCCATCATGATTATCTCCTACGTCATCCGGAAGCTCCCCTACACCGTCCGGTCGGGCAGTGCGTTCCTGTATCAGATGGACCCGTTCGTTGAGGAAGCGTCCATCAATCTGGGCGTATCGCCTATGAAGACCTTCTTCACGGTCACGGCGCGGATGATGCTGCCCGGCATTATGTCCGGCGCGGTCCTCAGCTGGATCACCTGCATCAACGAGCTGAGCAGCTCCATCATGCTCTATTCCGGCAAGACATCCACCATCGCCGTTGCCATTTATCAGGAAGTCGTCCGCATGAGCGACGGCACCGCCGCAGCTCTGGCAACTATCCTGACCCTGACGACCATCGTTTCGCTGGTCATCGTGTTCCGGGCTACCAAGGGAAAGGTTAAGATCGTCTGATGATCAAAAACGTTATTTTCGACATGGGCAACGTTCTGCTGCGCTTTGACCGGGACTATTTTCTGGACGCCGTGGGCGTTCAGGGCGCGGACAGAAAGCTGCTGCTGAACAACGTCTACCTCTCGCTGGAATGGGCGAAGATGGATCGCGGCTCCATGACCGAGGCCGAAGCAGCCGAGAGCATGTGCCGCCGTCTTCCCCAGCGGCTTCACGAGACGGCGCACCTGCTGGTTGACCGGTGGGATCGTCCCATCCTCCCCGTCGCCGGTATGGAGCAGCTGGTAAGCGACCTGAAAAAGGCGGGATACGGCGTATATCTGCTGTCCAACGCCAGTTACCGCCAGCACGAATACTGGCCACGGGTTCCCGGAAGCCAGTATTTTGACGGGACGCTCATTTCTGCCGATGTCAAGGTGGTCAAGCCCTGTGCAGAAATCTACGATCTTCTGTACGAAACATTCCATCTTGTTCCTCAGGAATGTCTGTTTATCGACGACTCCGCCCAGAACATCGAAGGCGCGGAGCGCACCGGTATGCCGGGCATCGTCTTCCACGGCGACGCGGAAGAGCTTCGCCGGGAAATGCAGGCTTTCGGCGTTCAGATTCCGTAAATACGAAAGAACGGCTCCGGGAGAATTCCCGGAGTCGTTTCCGTTCCAAGATACTATGTAAAGGGGTTGTACCGATACGCTCCATGAGCCGTTTTTTGTACTATTTGGCATATAAAATCCGCCCGATGCCAATGGCATCGGGCGGATTTTCAACTTCTCAAAGACTTTGGAACGACCAGCAATCAGTCCTTCTTCGCCTTGTCGGCTTTCTTTGCGGCCTTGGCCTTTGCCTTGGCTTCCTGCGCCTTCTTGGCCTCCGCCTTGGCGGCCTCCGTAGCGGTCTCGTTGGAGGAAATCGCCCACTTCTCCAGCTCGATACGTACCTGATCGGCGCTGGTCTCGACGACGATGCGGCTTTCCTTCACGTCCACAACAACGCCCACGATACCGCCGATGGTGACGATCTTATCGCCCTTCTTCACGGCGCCGCGCATCTGCTCGGCCTCTTTTTTCCGCTTGTTCTCAGGACGGATCAGCATGAAGTAGAAAATCGCGATCATCAGCACCAGCATGATGACGGTGCTGCCCATACCGGCAGAGGTGGTTCCAGTCAAAACATTCATTGGGAAAACTCCTTTTGTGTTATTTCCTGTTCATTATACCATTAATTGCGTAAATTGCAAGGGGGCTTTTAAGTGGTTCTTAATATTTTTATATTCTTCTGCCCAGCTTCTCCGAATACTCCCGGCGGAAGTCTTCAAAGCGTCCCTCGTCCAGCGACTGACGGATCTTCTCCATCAGCTTGTTGTAAAAATACAGATTGTGCATGACGGACAGGCGCATTGCCAGCATTTCCTCCGCCACGAACAGATGGCGGATATAGGCGCGGGAATAGCGGCG
>ERZ779922.2200-NODE-2200-length-11883-cov-3.098072_pt1 | contig 11883 bp, 9 predicted proteins | sample MGYA00511544_ERZ779922 | MGnify/ENA primary metagenome ERZ779922 (study PRJEB29588, sample SAMEA2154516) | human gut metagenome | biome: human gut; feature: human-associated habitat; material: faeces | place: Denmark | collected 2008/2010 ... | reverse complement strand
CCAAAGGGCGACCGCAAACTTCGTTTGTTTTCATGCCCTTTGGTCGCGTCCGCAGACGCGAAACCCTCTGCGACATGCAAAATCAAGACGCATAAAACGAACCCCGCCGCGCCAGCGACCACAAAAATCCCCCAACAGAAAACAGCCCGAATCTGCTGAAATTCGGGCTGTCTCCGGGGCGCGGGAGGTTGCTGACTCCGTGCCCCAAGGAAGGAAAGGGAAAGGAAAAAGGAGGAGAAAAGGAGTGAAAACCATGTCATGCAGGGCGCAGAGGGCGATGCGCTGCGTCCGCTGAAATCCTTATTCCGCCGCGATGCGCGCTGAAACTTCTGGTGCAGCAGAAGCGTCCTTCGCGGATTCGGCGGAACCCACTTGTTTATCCGGCAGTTCCTTCATCAGGATGGCCGCGACAACCATTGGTTCCATCAGCAGCTTCATAAGCGCCTCCTTTCTGTGCTTCCCGCCTGACAGTATTGATTCTACCCGACCTGCATGACGTCAGGATGAAGGAAATGTGACGCTTTGCTGAAAATCCATGAATAAATTGCAAACTTGCCCTTGACACAGGGGATTTTGTTTGCTACAATAGCAACACATGTTGCGCAACGTACGTTGCTGAAAGGAGATGCCCCATGCCGCCCGCCTGCCGATTCACCCGCGAGCAAATCGTCGCCGCCGCCCTTGCCATTACCCGCGAGCGCGGATTCGATGCCGTCACTGCCCGCGCCATTGCCGATACCCTGCATTCGTCCTCCAAGGTGATTTTCAGCGCCTTTTCGGGCATGGACGACCTGCTTGCCGCCACAATTGCCGCCGCGGACGCACAATACCGTGCTTACAGCGCTGATTTTGTCCGCGATTCTGCCGATCCGCCCTACAAAGCCGTCGGCACGGCGTACATCCGCTTCGCCCGAAACGAGCCGAACCTCTTCCACCTGCTCTACATGCGCGACCGCCGCCGGGAGGATCACAGCGGCGACGCGGAGAACATCGCCGTGCTGGTGGACTTCCTGAGGGCGAAACTATCCCTCACCCGCGAGGACGCGACGCTCCTGCACATCGAAATGTGGGCGTACGTCCACGGCATTGCGGTGCTGTGCGCGTCCGGGCAGCAGAATTGGGACGACGCGCTCATCAGCCGGATGCTGACCGACGGCTTCGAGGGCATCAAGAGCAGATTTCAGAAGAACGAGCAATGAGCAATGACGAATAAATGTGCGTGTTCGCCTTCACAAAAATACGGATTCATGCTATCATAAAGGAGGAAAATCCCCATGCGCCGCTATGCGTATCTTGACCATATTCGCTGGATGACGGTTCTGCTGGTCATTGTTTACCACGTCTGTTACCTCTTCAACGGGGTCGGCATCTTCGGCGGTGTGCCGAATGCGCGAAACCTGCCGTTTCTGGATACCATTTCCGGCACGGTGTATCCGTGGTTCATGGTGCTGCTGTTCGTCGTGGCGGGCATGTGCGCCCGGTTCGCACTTGTCCAGCAGGGGAATCGCGCGTTTCTGCGCAATCGGGCGCGGAAGCTGCTTGTGCCGTCCACCTTGGGGCTGTTCGTGCTGCAATGGGTGACGGGGTATCTCAATATCCGCATGGGCGGCGCGGTGGATACCATCCCGAAGCCCTTGCTGTACCCGATTTCGGTGCTGTCGGGCATTGGGCCGCTGTGGTTCGTGCAGCTGCTGTTTTTGTTCAGCGCGATTTTGGTGCTGATTCGCAGAATCGACCGGAATGACCATCTTTTCCGCATCGGCGAAAAGTGCTCGTCATGGCTGATTTGCGCCTTTGCGCTGCTGATTTGGGGTGCGGCGCAGGTCGGCAACATGCCCGTCATCACCACCTACCGCCTCGGCATTTACCTGACGGCGTTCCTACTGGGGTACGCGGTGTTCGCGCACGAATCGGTGATGGAACGCGTGGAGCGGATGCGCTGGGGGACGCTGGCGGCGGCGGTCATCGGCGCGGTGGCGTACGGCGCGTGGACGAACGGGCAGAATTTCACCGACGCGGCATATCTGCAAAGCCTGTGGGCGAATGTGTACCTGTGGGCGGCGGTGCTGGCGATTCTGGGCAACGCGCGCCATTATCTCCATCAGGAAACAGCGGTGTCGCGCTTCTTCACCCAGCGGAGTTACGCGCTGTATGTCGTGCATTACCCCGTACTGCTGCTGACGGCGCTCCTGCTGACCGAGCGGACGACGCTTCCGGCAGCGCTGATGTATTTGCTCACGCTGGTGATTGGCTTCGGCGCGACGCTGGGACTGTCGGAGGTCATCTGCCGGATTCCGGGGATTCGCTATTTGACGCTGGGCATCCGGAAGGAGAAAAAGGCATGAATGTATACGAATCCATCCCGACGATGGAGAAGGGCGAAATCCGCCTGCGCCCGGTGACGGCGGAGGATGAAGCGGCGCTTCTGCGCGTCTACGGCGACCCGTTGGCCCTGCCGTTCTTCAACAGCGACAACTGCCACGGTGACATTTTCTATTACGACACGCCGGAGAAGATGCGCCGTGCGATGGACTTCTGGCGCACGTCGTGGGAGCAGGGCTGGTTTGTGCGCTGGGCGATTGCATTGCGCAGCGAGGTCATTGGCACGGTGGAGCTTTGCCGCCGCGGGGAGTCACCGGACGACCCGTACAGCGGCATGGGCATCCTGCGCGTGGATGTCGGCAGCGCGTGGGAGAAGTCGGACGTGCTGGCGGCAGTGATGGACGCGCTTCTGCCCGATGCGTACGCGCTGCTAAACTGCCGCACGCTGATGACGAAAGCCGCGCCGTATGCGGTTGCGCGTGTGGCGACGCTGACGGAATGCGGATTCGTGCGGAGCGACAAGCCGGTGATGGGACACCATGGGGAAAGGTTCGAGTATTATTGGGTCAGGGAAAAGTGAGGAGAATAGAGAAACGCGGCGCACAGGTCGATGAGGACTTGTGCGCCGCGTGCTTGTGGGGAATGAAAGTGGAAAGAAAGGTACACGAACTAAAAAACTTCCGATAAAGCTCAATAAACAAGGATGTGCACCGAAGGTTTCCAAAGGGCGAGCGGAAAGCCCTTTGGTCGCTCCCGCAGGAGCGAAATCCCCTGCAACATTATCCATATCGTTGCAAAATAACGTGCAAGCCGCGAACAAGCACATCAAAATCCCCCAGCCGGGGGACAAGGGCGGCTTCACTTCCTCCGCCTCGGCAACAGCGGCTGATTATCCACCTTCTGCGACAGCTTGTCCTGATTGAGCTTGAACACGTCCGCTACCTCGCTGATGGTGATGTACGCGCGATCATCAAGGTCATGCACAATGTCCTTCATCCGGCTGATTTGGAAGCGGTTGACGACGAAGTACACAATCGTCATTTCTTCGTGCGAAAAACCGCCCTGCGCCGGGATGCACGTCATGCCTGTGCCGAACGCCTCGCCCAGCGCGCGGCAGATGGCGTCCGGGTTGCGGGTGACAATCAGCGCCGCTTTGCTGCGGTCGATGCCCTCGATTACAAAATCGACGACTTTCAGCCCGACGGCGTAGGCGATAATGGAATACAGGGGGAGAATCCAGCTGGAACGGAGCAGTCCGGCGAGGATGTACAGCACGACGTTGTAGCTCATGACGAACGTGCCGACGGTCATGCCGAGCTTGCGGGCGAAAATGACCGCCATGACCTCCATGCCGTCCATCGCGCCGCCGCCGCGGATGGCAAGCCCACTGCCGACGCCCGAAATCAATCCGCCGAAGAGCGCACAGAGCAGCAGATCCGTCCCGGCAAGCGGCGAGGAAATGCTGACGTCAAGCGGCAAAGGCCCCTGAATTAGCCACGCGCCGAGGGAGTAAATGAACACGGAATACACGGCGTAAATGGTGAACTGCACGCCCTGCCGCTTCAGCCCGAAGAGAAACAGCGGCACGTTGAGCAGCAGCAAAATCAGCGACAGGCTGCACCAATCGGGGGTGATTTGCGCCAGCAGCATCGCCGTGCCGGAAATGCCGGAGTCATAAAGATTGACGGGATAAAGGAAAACGCTGACGCCGAACGCGTTGATTAGACCCGCAACGGTCAGCATGACGAAGCGATCCCCGCGGAGGTGGAGGTTCTTGAACTGCTGGAGGAAGGCTGACCAGTGGGAAGCGAAGAATTTGGCGGATTTGGGCGATTTTTTCATGGAGGGGTGCGCGCTCCTTTCCGGATAATATAATATGATAGAATTATAACACAGATAAATGAACCCTGCAAGAAGATTTGCACAGGCGCATCGAAATATTTGGCGGCGGAAAATCCGTTATTCTTCGAGCAAAATTCACAAAAATCAACTGATTCGCAACATATGTTAAGCAATGATTCAACATTCACGAAACCAGCAAAAAAGGACATGGCAAAAACGTTTGTTTTTGTGTTACTATTTACATAGGCGGCGGGTGATCGAAGGGGGATCTACGCCGAGTTTGGAATACAGGGGCAGCCTGTCTAATTCGCTTGGATGGGTGCTTTTGTGTTCCCCTGCTCCATTCGTTTTCCGCAAAAGGAGGATATCCATGTTCAAACGTTCTTCTCTCTGGCGGGGATTAACGCTTGTGTTTTCCCTGCTGCTGGCCATCTCGCTGATGGCTGGTTCTATTCTGGAGACGTATCGTACATCCGTTGATGCGTTTTTCAACACGCGCAGTCAGCTGACGGAGACCGAAGTTGACGAAACCGGCGAGGCGTGGTCGTACGTCTCCAAGTTTAAGACGGCCAAGGAAGCCTTCGAGGGCTTGAAGGAGTTTGCCATCCGCGAATCGCAGGAAACGGTTGCGCTGCTCAAGAATGATGGCAACGCGCTTCCGCTGAGCAAGGATGCGAAAATCACCATGCTGGGCGTGCGCAGCTACGCGCCCGTGTACGGCTCCTCCGGCGGCTCGATTACCGACGGCAATGCGACCGTGCAGATTTTCGACTGCTTCACCGAGCGCGGCTTCCAGCTGAACCCGTCCGTGCAGGCGGCGTATGCGAAGTATTTTGCGGATAAGACGTGGACGAAGCCCCGTTTCGGCGGCGGCATCATCCCGGAATATGCCGAGATTACCGCGTACAATGACCCGCGCGAACTGACGCTGGACGAGCTGACCGCCCTGAACGCTGATTTCCGCAAGGATTACGCGGAATACAGCGACGCGGCAATCGTCGTCGTCGGCCGCCCCGGCAGCGAAGCCGGCAATGGCTACTATCCCGGCAAGGACGGTCTGGCGGAAGGCGTCAGCACCGTTACCGGCAACATCCTCTCCCTGTCGGACGAGGAAATGGCGATGATTAACGAGGCGAAGGCGAACTTCGACAAGGTCATCGTGCTGGTCAACGCCACGAACCCGATGGAAATCGCCAACCTGAAGGACGACCCGGACATCGACGCGATCGTCTGGATCGGCTTCCCCGGCGCGTACGGCTTCTATGGCGTGGCGGACGTGCTCAACGGCACCGTCTCTCCTTCCGCGCACCTTGGCGACGTGATGGCGAAGAACAGCGCCCTCGCGCCCGCTATGGCGAACTACGGCAACATCCCGTGGACGAACGCGGCGGACTTCGCGGCGGACGCGAATGTCAACTCCTACCTGATTGAGGCGGAAGGCATCTATGCTGGCTACCGCTACTACGAAACCCGCTATGCCGATATTGTGCTGGGCAACGGCGGCGCGGAAGCCAAGGCTGGCACCTACGCCAACGCCGACGGCACCGTCGCCACCGAGGACGGCACATGGGATTACGCCAACGAAGTCGTTTATCCCTTCGGCTACGGTCTGTCCTACACCACCTTCGAGCAGACGCTGGACAGCGTGACCATTGCGGATGACAAGAAGACCGCGACCGTCACCGTGACTGTGAAGAACACCGGCGACGTGGCGGGCAAGAGCGTTGTGGAAGTGTACGCAAGCGTGCCCTACACCGACTATGACCGCCAGAACGGCGTGGAAAAGGCCGCCGTGCAGCTGATGGATTTTGAAAAGTCTTCTACGCTGCAGCCCGGCGCCTCCCAGACCATCACCATGAAGGTTGATCTGGCGAACCTCGCCTCCTACGACGCCAATGGCGCCAAGACCTACATCGTCGACCCCGGCGACTACTACTTCGCCATCGGCACGGACGCGCATGACGCGCTGAACAACGTGCTTGCGGCGCAGGGCAAGACTGTCGCGGACGGCATGACCGCCGACGGCAACGCGGCAAAGACCTACAAGTGGACGTGGACGGGCGATGTGGACAAGACCACCTTCGCCGTGGGCAAGAACGGCACGGCCATCACCAACCAGCTGACCGAAGGCGACTACGCCATGGATTACAACGCCTTTGAGCCCGGCACGGTGACCTACCTGAGCCGCGCTGACTGGAACGGCACGTTCCCCAAGACCTATTCCGGTCTGACCGCGAACGCGACGGTTTCCCGCCTGCTGAACAACGACCTGTATACCCTCAAGACCGATGACGACGTGTCCGACCTTGTCTTTGGCGACACCACGTCTACGCTCACCATCAACGACATGAAGAACGCGCCTTACGATGACCCGCGCTGGGAAGAGCTGGTCAACAAGGTTACGGTCGCGGAATTCCTTGATTTCTCCGCCAATGCGTTCCACAACATTCAGGGCATCGCTTCCGTCAACATGCCGCAGAAGGCTGCGGACGACGGCCCCGGCGGCTCTGACTCCCACTACCTGAACGAAGGCGGCTATCAGGGCGTGCCCTACGCGGATGCGGCGGATTACACCTCCGGCACGCGCGTTGCGCCCTCTCCTGTGAACCTCGCCTACGCATGGAACAAGGAACTGGCGTTTGAAAACGGCGAAATCATCCTCGGCGAATCTACCCTCGTGCTGGATCTGCCGATTATGATTGGCCCGGGCATGAACATCCACCGTCACGCGTACAACGCCCGCGGCGTGGAATACTACTCCGAAGACCCGATTCTGTCCGGCTATGTCGGCAGCGCGGTGGTGCAGGGCGCGCAGAGCAAGGGCACGCTCGTCAACATCAAGCACATGGGCTTCAACGATCAGGAAATCAACCGTTCCGGCGTCGCCGTGTTCATGAACGAACAGAAGGCGCGTGAGCTGGAGCTGCGCAACCTGCAGCAGGCGTTTGAAGGCAACGGCAAGCCCGCTTCCTTTGAGGGCGACGCGACGAAGGACAACACCTACACCTCCGGCGCGCGCGGCGTGATGACCTCCTACAACCGCCACGGCGCGGTGGCCGCAAGCGCAAACGTGGCGACGATGGTCAACATCCTGCAGGGTGAATGGGGCTTCCACGGCTACAACGTGACGGACTTCACCGGCGTTTCGCTCAAGGCTGCGCCGAAGGAATCCCTGATGGCGGGCACGACCAACTTCTGCGGCTTCGGCGCGAGCGTCGATTACTGGAACGCGGAAGCGCTCTCCGGCGACCGTGCGATGCTGCTGGCGATTAAGAACGACATCCACAATGCCCTGTACGCACTGGCGAACTCCGCGATGCTCAACGGCGTGAAGTCCACCACCGTTGTCAGCACGGTTGAAGTCATGACCCCGTGGCGCGTGGCGTACACCGCCTGCGAATACGCCTTTGGTGCGCTGGCGGCGCTGAGCCTCGTGTTCTGGGTCGTGAGCAAGGCAACTTCCAAGGGAGGCAAAAAGGCATGAAAAAGACGAGCATTTTCGCCACGGTGACGGCGCTTGCCGCTCTGGTGATTTATCTACTAACGTCGCTGACCGGCTTTATGGCTGGCAAGGCGATGAACATCTGGCCCGTCGTGCTGACGGTCGCCGCCATTGTGCTGCTCTTCGCGGCAGACAAGATGAAGAAGCCCTCCGCTTTGAAGGACATCGTGATTGTGCTGACTGGCTTTGCGCTGATCGGCTGCATCTCCTTCTTCGCGATGGACCGCGTGAAGCTGGCGGCGGACGTGTGGTTCATCCCCGTCAACCGCCCCGCAACGGAGGATGTGGCGCTGTACTGCTCGCTGGCTGGCGTGGCGCTGTACCTGATTTCCTTCGTGACCGTGACGGTCAAGGCGTTCTCGTGCAAGGAATAATCCCATCGTTTCGGAATGCGGGATAGGCCTGTATTCCGCCCCACCCGGAGCGCCCTGCTTCGGGTGGGGTTTTCGTGCAGAAAATACTATTTCCAAATGAGAACACGACACCGTATTTTCATTTGGAAATAGTATAAAACAATTTATTAGAAAGGATGACTTCCCCGATGAAAGCAACCGCTTGGAACACCGGCTGGCTCTTCCGCCATTTGGACAGCCAGGAAAACTTCGTCCCCGTCACCATCCCGCACGACGCCATGCAGGCGGAACCCCGCACGGAGCTGTCCGCAAACGGCATCAACGGCGGCTGGTACGAGGGGCGTGACTACGAGTACATCCGCCGCTTTACGCCTGATAAGTCCCTGCGCAACAAGACGCTGATGCTGGAATTTGAGGGCGTGTACCATCTGGCGGAGGTGTACCTGAACGGCGAGAAGATTGCCGAGCGCCCGTATGGCTACACGAATTTTTATGCGGATTTGACCGACCGCGTCCGCTTTGACGAGGAGAACGAGCTGCGTGTGATTGCCCGCAACAGCGATCAGCCCAACAGCCGCTGGTATTCCGGCGCGGGCATCTATCGCCCGGTGGTGCTGTGGACGGCGGATAAGCAGCAGCATATCGCCCTGAACGGCGTTCGCATCCGCACGGTGTCCATCAACCCCGCGACGGTGGAGGTTACCGTGCGCACCGTCGGCGCGGGGCGCCTGGCGGTGGATGTGCTTGCGGGCGAAAAGCAGGTTGCATCCGCCGCCGCGGACACGACGGGAGAAGTCACCCTGACGCTGACTGTCCCCAACGCAAAGCTGTGGGACGTGGAGCACCCGAACCTCTACACCTGCCGCGTCCGCTTCGGCAGCGACGAGGACTTGCAGACCTTCGGTATCCGCACGCTTTCGTGGGGCAAAAAGGGCATCCTGCTCAACGGCGAGCGCGTCATTGTGCAGGGCGCGTGCATCCACCACGACCAGGGCATCCTCGGTGCGCGCTGCTATGCGCAGGGCGAAGAGCGCCGCGTTCGCCTGCTGAAGGAAAACGGCTACAACGCCGTCCGCAGCGCGCACAATCCCTGCTCGAAGGCGCTGCTGGACGCGTGCGACCGCCTCGGTATGCTGATGATGGACGAGTACATCGACCACTGGTACATCCACAAAACGGAATACGACTATGTGCCGTACTTTGACAAGTGGTGGAAGCAGGACATCGCCGACATGGTGGACAAGGACTACAACCACCCGTGCGTCATCCTGTACTCCACGGGCAACGAGGTCAGCGAAACGGCGCAGAAGAAGGGCATCCAGCTCACCCGCGAGCTGACGGACTACCTGCATTCGCTGGATAATACCCGCCCCGTCACCTGCGGCATCAACATCTTCTTCAACTTCCTGTCCTCCATCGGCTTCGGCGTGTACAGCGACGAGAAGGCGAAGAAGGAAGCCGAAAAGGCGGAGAAGCTGCGCGCCGCCGGGGTGCAGCCGCAGAAGAAGAAGGCCGTCGGCAGCAAGTTCTTCAACGACCTCGCGGGTCTGATGGGCGACGAGTTCATGAAGCGCGGCGCGACATTGCACGGCTGTGACGTGTGCACGCGCGATGCGTTTGCCAACATGGACATTGCGGGCTACAACTACGGCATCTACCGCTACAAGCACGACCTGAAGAAGTATCCGAACCGGCTGATTCTGGGCAGCGAGACGTTCTGCAACGATGCGTACCGCTTCCGCGAGCAGGCGAAGAAGAACCCGCGTCTGGTGGGCGATTTCGTCTGGGCAGGGATGGACTATCTGGGTGAAGTCGGCGTTGGGTCGTGGGAATACAAGGCGTATGCGACGCAGTTCAGCGGGCTGGGCTGGACGACGGCGGGTTCGGGGCGAATCGACCTGAACGGCCGTCCGCTGGGCGAAGCGCTGTACACCCGCGTCGCGCTGGAGCAGGAAATCGGGCCGTACATCGCGGTTCGCCCGGTCATGTTCTCCGGCGAGAAGCATTCGCCGTCGGCATGGAAGATGACGGACGCCATGCCGTCGTGGAGCTGGGCTGGCTGCGAGGGCAAGAAGGCGCACATTGAGGTCTACGCGCGCGCGGCGAAGGTCGCTTTGCTGCTGAACGGCAAGAAAGTAGCGGAAAAGCAGCTGAAGAACGACTGCTTGGCGAAATTCACCATCCCGTACCAATCCGGCACGCTGGAAGCCGTGTCCTATGACGCGATTGACCGCGTGCTGGGGCGCTGCAAGCTGCAAACGGCCGGGGCGGACACGGTTCTGCGCGCCGTGCCGGAGGAAAAGAAAACGAAACCCGGCCGCCTGTGCTACATCCGCATCCGCTACACCGACCGTGCGGGCGAATTGAAGCCGATGGAACGCGGCATGGTGAACATCACGGTCAGCGGCGGCAAGCTGCTGGCGGCGGGCAGCGCGTGCCCCTTCCATCCGGGCAGCTACCTGACGCCGGAAACCGACACCTACTACGGCGAAGCACTGGCGGTGGTGGAAGCAGGCGAAAGCGGCGCGGTGGAGGTTTCCATCAGCGACGGCGAGCGCAGCGACACGGTGAAAATCCCGATTGCGTAAGAGAAATTCCCTATTATTTGCAAACAGCCGCGGTTCCTGTGTGGAGGACTGCGGCTGCTTTTTGGTGCAATTGTAAATTCTGCCGCGGGGGAGGTGGATTGGCAGGAAAATGGGGGGAAGGGGGAGAATATCAACAGCAGCAAATCAATTAGGAGGCAGCATATGAGTCACTGCAAGCAAACGGTTTTTCTGATTCTACTGATGCTCGTCCTGCTCTTGCCGCTGGCATCGGCGGAGGGGCGCACGTTTATCACGGTGGATGACTGTGTGCCCCTCGAAATCCGGGAGGGCAGCGCGGTCACGGCGGAGGAAATCATCGTCCCGAAGTCGGGGAACACCATCAACCCGCAGTTTGGCGACCAGATTTCCCCGTCGCTCACCAATGGCGACACGGTGGTGCAGGGCGACATCAGCAGCCTGCGCGTGCTGCTCCTGCTGGCGGACGCGGACGGGAACAAGTATCTGCAAGCCGCCGTGTGGGACGCGGACAGCGCGACGTACGCCATCACGCGCAGTTCAAACCTGCCGGAAAATGCGTATCTGGACACCTATCACGAGGGGGATGCTATCTTTCTGTCAGTTGGATACGACACGCCGGGATTTGCCGAATCGGGCGATTTGGATGACCTTGCGTGGCTGTACATCACGGCGGAATGGACGGACACGGGCGCGTGGGTCGTGACCGATGTGACGGACGGGTTCTCGTTCTTTGCGGATTACGACGGCGGGCAGTACGTTGTCCGGGACTACTGGGACGAGAAAGTGCTGCAAACGATTTCGCAGGATGCAACACTGGACACATTCGACTTTGTGAACCCGTTCGCGGCGGAAATCGGGTGGATGAAGTAAGATGAACAAGCTCTGGAATCTGCAAAACTACTCGGCGGAGGCGCTGCACCGAACCGTCGTGCGCGACGGGCTGCGCATCCGGATTCATCCGCAGGTGCATCCGTTCCTGCGCCGCGAAGTGCATACGTTTGTCCGCTGGCTGCGGGCGAATTACCCGTTTCCGATTCGGGTGAACGTTTACATCCCGAACACGAAGAAAATCCGCGCGAACGACGGCGATTTGTGCTATGGGCGCTGCTTTGTGCCGGATGACCCGGACGACAGCATCACCATCGACGTCGCCGGGGGCTACGACTATGACGGCGACTTTCGGGCGCTGCAAAATTACACTTGGGGAACCATCTTCATGCTGGCGCACGAGCTGGGGCACTACTACCAGTACCTGAACCGCGTTTCGCTGACTCCGCGCGGGACTGAGTGGCAGGCG